>Ga0105054_10003225_pt1 | contig 25468 bp, 19 predicted proteins | sample BON02_FD_78091 | JGI IMG/M metagenome (GOLD analysis project Ga0105054, IMG submission 78091) | Freshwater microbial communities from Lake Bonney liftoff mats and glacier meltwater in Antarctica - BON-02 (megahit assembly) | ecosystem: Environmental > Aquatic > Freshwater > Ice > Glacier...
GTGACCGATGACTACGCGGCGTACAAGAGTCTGTTCAGCGAACACCAGTTGTGCTGGGCTCATTTGATTCGCAAGGCCATCAAACTGGTGCTGCAGAATCATCTTCTTCAGCGAGAGCTGGCCGACAACGTTGATTGTTTGTTCGTGTTTGTTGAGCATCCTGAAGTCGAACTGACGAACAATCGCAGCGAACGGAATGCTCGTCGAGAAGCCGAAATTCGCAAGGGAGCTCGCACGAGCAAAACAGATTCCGGTGCGAAACGACCATCTCCCAGACTCATACGGGCTACAAAACCCCGTAAAACACTGGGGTACGCAAAATAGGCAGCTACGGGCGGACGTCCGCTCAACGGCGTCGCGTTGTCCTATAGGCAACGTAGGGCTGGTCGCAGGTTGCAGCAAGCTGCAAAGTCCTTTCCGGCAGAAAGGACCTACATAAGACAGTCCTTTCCGGCAGAAAGGACCTACATAAGACAGTCCTTTCCGACAGAAAGGACCTACTTTCACAATGATTCGCGACTCCAACTCTTTTCAAAGCCGACGTGACTTGCCGAACCATGGAGCGTGAAGGCGACATTGTTGAGCATGAAGGAATGTAAGATTACCATTCCAAAAACGGGTCAAACTGATTCAACAGCGAGCCGCCCGTTTGAGCTGCTTTTTCTGCAGATCCAGTGGCACCACTTTGGATCAGTGATTTCACAGCTTCCGGAGCCGCTTGTTCAACTCGCTGCCGCAGGTAGTTTTGAGAGGCCGCCGCTCCGTCGCTCAGCACACTGCCAGCTTTCTCGGTCGCCACTGATTGAGCTCGGTTAAGAGCAGCCTGAGCGCGACTTTCCAGCTGGGAAGAGACTTCTTCAAACATCGACTGGCTGGCATCCGAAGCTGCCGGTTTCGCAATCCCGGTGGGCTTTGTTGCGGGAGATGGACTGCCAAACATTTGATCTTCCATCGCTGGTGTGAACAGCGATGTCGATGATGGCTTTGCAGTGGCCGTACCATTTGAATTCAAACCAGCATTCGTCGCCCTGTCAGCGGTGTTGAATGAATCTATTGGACTTCCAGCATCGCTTCGCAGGCCTTCCATGATGTCAGCAGCGGAAAATCGTGACGCTCGTGGTGAAGTCGATGGCACTGCAACCGAACCCGCCGAACCTGAATTGATTGCTCTATCCTCACTCTGAGCCACCTGGGGCGAAAATGGATCAGCAAGCGCTGGCTTCTTTGCGTCACGTGGAAATGGCAGTGGATTCAGATCATCGGAAGAACCAGAATCCACATTCAACGGCTGACGTGATGTCCCTGGAATTTGCAACAAGCCAGCAGCAGTTCCGCCAGCAGTGCCTTGTATAGGTTTGCTCAGAAACGACCGGAGTTGATCCAGCGTCGAATTCTCTTCGGCTACACTGTCCGCCAGAGATGTGGCAACGGATTCAGAAATCAAATCCGACGAACCATGTGCCATCAAAGCCCGCGCCAGTTCAGGGCGGTCGGTCCATTGCGATGGCGTCCAGTTCCGGACGTCCGCATAGGCCAGCCCGACAGAATGCTGCGGCGTGCGTGGCACCATCTGAAATCCGTCGTGCGAATGGACAACATGGTACTGCAGAGCGACGTACATCGCCGACGCACCCAGCAACGTGCCGAAAAGATACGGCTTGGCATTGCTCATCGGTTTCAATCCTGATCTTTGGAAGGTGGGACGCTCGGCAGAGGAAAAGAACCAAATAGTTCTTTCACATTGCCGAATATGGTCGCGGAAATTATGTCGGTTGCCGACACCCGAGCGAACTGCTCAACCCTATCACGTTCCGGCGTGTTGCCTTTGTTGACTTCCGAATTCAGCGACATTTTTGAGGCAAGTCCCCTGACGCCAAGCGGGAATCTCTTCGCAGTCAGCAAACTTTACGCAACAGGCCCTGACGGCATTGGCGGCGTGCTTGGCACCGAGTTTCTGCAGCACCGAGTTTCTGCACGGAACGGCATGCACTGTTGCGAATCGGGAGATCACCCAGCCGTTTATCAGCAACGATGCTGTGGGGTTGCAGACCTGAGGACAGGTCTGCCTACGTAATCCGACCTGTCTCAGGTCGGAATCCATACCGCGTCGCCCGGCTTTTCGTGTCGATCGTCCGGAACGGCATGCACTGTTGCGAATCGGGAGATCACCCAGCCGTTTATCAGCAGTCATGCTGTAGGGTTGCAGACCTGAGGACAGGTCTGCCTACGTAATCCGACCTGTCTCAGGTCGGAATCCTTCACGAAATGCAGGGAAAATGGACTCTGTAATTCATCGTCCTGACCATAATCGTCCTGTCAACCGGCGTTTTGAGAATACCCGGCCTCTACAAACCCAAGCCATGTTTTTTGATGAAGGCAACTTCGCGACGGATTCACGTTCAGTCGAGTGATTCCGTGACGGTTTTCGGTATACTGCCGACCAACGCCGTGAAATCCGTTGTCTTAAGTTATTGATGCGAGAAGTCCCGTGATGAAATCATTTCACCTTCCGAAAATTGTAGCACTCCTGCTCTTCCTCGCTGGAGGATTTTTGAACGCCCAGGATGCTGCCACTCCTGCGGCTGAACCGACGACGGCAGCAACTGAGGCGGCCAGCGAGTTTATTTATCCGCTGGCTGTGACTGCCACAGCCGACGGTTTGATCTACGTCGCCGATAGAAATTTGCCAGGGATCTGGAAAATTGAGAACGGACAAAAATCCGTCTTCTTTCAAGGCTCAAAGAAATTCCGCACGCCGCTCAACGCGATTCGTTGCCTGGCAATCGACCACCAAGGCAAACTGCTCGCTGGCGATTCATCCACACGCGATGTTTACCGTTTTGATGACGCTGGCCAGCCGCAACCTTTGACCAGTGGATGGATCGGGATTCCAATGGCGCTCGCCGTTTCGCCGGACGGCACGATTTATACGGCTGATCTTGAATTGCAACGCATCTGGAAAATGCCAGCCGAGGGTGCAAAAGAACCGACGGAATTCGCAGTGATCAATTCTCCGCGAGGACTCACGCTTGATCCTGAAGGTAACCTGTGGGTGCTTTCAACGTCCAGCAAACAGGGACAGATTCAAAAGGTTACACCAGACGGAAAAATTGAACCGTGGATCAAAGATCATCCGTTCAATTTGCCGCATAACATCGTGCGGATGGACGACGGTACGTTCTTTGTCACGGACAACTACGAACATGCCGTTTGGAAAATTGCGGCTGATGGAAAGCCAGAAAAATTCGTCGCTGGCGAACCGCTGGACCGCCCAGTTGGTTTGTGTCGCAACGGCGAAAACCTATTAATTGCCGATCCGCACATCCGGACGATTTTCTCTCTGGCACCGGATAAGACGCTGACGGTTGTTGCCAGTTCGCCGGTGGATCCGCCGGCGGCTGTGAAACCGTAGGACAGGCTTCCAGCCTGTCAGTTTAATAAGACAGGCGGGAAGCCTGTCCGACTTATTTCTCGATCGATCCTTACTCATCGAGTTTCAAAAGAAAATCTCCCCGTGACGAAGGTTCAGTCATGTCCCGTGTTGTGTGCCTGATTGTCTGCTTAACTATCTGTGCAAGTGTCAGGGCCGAAAACTGGCCGTGCTGGCGTGGGCCGCGCGGTGACGGCACGTCTGCTGAGTCGCGGGTCCCCGTGAAATGGAACGGAGAAACCGGCGAAGGCATTGCATGGAAGGTCGCAATTCCTGGCACAGGCCATTCTTCGCCGATCGTCTGGGAAGATCGTGTTTTCGTTACGACGTGCGTCGAGGAAAGTCACGAACGTTTGCTGCTTTGCGTGAACCGCGATGACGGTAAAATTCTGTGGCAGACTTCTGTGGCGGTGTCTCCACTGGAAAAGAAACATTCTCTGAATAGTTTCGCCTCGGGCACACCCGCGACCGACGGAGAAACCGTCTATGTGACTTTTCTTGTCTCCGGCAATCGTGATGATGAAGCGAAAGCAGCACAGCGGGAAGCCAGCGCCACCGCTGCCACATTGCTTGTCGTTGCGTACAACATGCAGGGAGAAAAGATCTGGTCCGCTGAACCCGGTGGATTCGCAAGTGTGCATGGTTTCTGCAGCTCCCCCGTTATCTATAAGGATCTGCTGATCGTCAACGGTGATCATGACGGTGATTCCTATGTCGCCGCATTGAATCGAAAAACCGGTGAGACCATGTGGAAGGTTCCTCGGGAACATAAGACTCGCAGTTATTGCACGCCACTGATTCGGAACATCAATGGAAAAGATCAAATGGTCATGACTGGCAGCAAGCGAATCGTGAGTCTCGACCCGAACACTGGCGCAACGAACTGGCTGATCGAAGGGCCGACGGAGCAGTTTGTATCGTCGATGGTTTATGATGGGACTGCGTTCTATATGACTGCAGGATTTCCAACGTACCATGTGATGTGCGTTCGACCGGATGGCACTGGCGACGTCTCAAAATCTCACGTAGTCTGGCACAGCGAAGTCGCGCGATGCTACGTACCATCGCCGGTTCTGGTTGAAGATAAATTGTTTGTAGCAGACGACCAGGGAACAGTGAACTGCTTCGACACCGCCACAGGAGATCGACTCTGGAAAGATCGTCTGGGCAATCACTACAGCGGATCACTCGTCACGGCCAACGGACTGGCCTATTTTCCGGCCGATGACGGCAACGTCGCGGTCGTCAAACCAGCAGCAAAAATGGATGTAATCGAAAAGAATGCACTCGGCGAATTCAGCTATTCTTCACCTGCAATTTCCAACGGTCACATTTATATTCGAGGCGAACATCACCTGTTTTCCATCGGTGCCAGCACATCCCAGGCTTTGCCGTAACCTATGACCACCGCTCAACAGTATTTAAAACAGCATTTCGGCTATGATCAGTTTCGCTTCCCACAGGCGGAGATCATTTCGCACATCATGAATGGCGAACATGCTCTCGTGATCATGCCAACTGGTAGCGGCAAATCCATCTGCTATCAGATACCAGCGTTAATGCACTCCAACGTGAACTCGCGAGGCGCAGAACGTAAACCGCTGACGCTGGTCTTGTCGCCGCTCATCGCCTTGATGAAGGATCAAGTCGATTCATTGCAGGCTGTTGGCATTCCAGCGACGTTCATTAATTCATCGCTCAACAAACGCGAACGTGAAACACGTTACAAAGCTGTGGCTCGCGGCGACTATTGCCTGCTGTATGTCACTCCGGAACGTTTTCGCAAGGCCGAGTTTCTCGACGTGATTGCTCAGCGAGACATCAAACTTTTGGCAGTTGACGAGGCCCACTGCATCAGCGAATGGGGCCACGACTTTCGACCGGACTATACTCGCGTCGCGGAGTTCCGCGCGATGATCGGTAACCCTGTGACGATGGCGCTTACGGCAACGGCAACTCCGGACGTGCAACTGGACATCGTTGCACAACTGGGTCTGCAGCCGGGTGAAATGAAGATGTTCCACGAAGGCATCGACCGCCCGAATCTTGATTTGCGTGTCGCTGAAATCTGGGACGCTGATGAAAAACAGGAATCCATGATGACTGTTTTTGAACGATGGCTGCAACCCATGACAACTGGTAGCGGAATCGTCTACTTCACGCTCATTCGCACACTGATCGAATTCAGCGAACGACTACAGGCGGAAGGCATTGACCACGTCTGCTATCACGGCGATTTGGACCGACACGAACGCCGTATGATTCAGGACGATTTTATGAATGGTCGCAGTCGGCTGGTACTGGCCACGAATGCGTTCGGAATGGGCGTCGATAAAGACGACATTCGTTTCGTCATCCACGCAGATATTCCTGGTTCAATGGAATCGTACTATCAGGAAATCGGCCGCGCGGGGCGAGACGGGCTGCCATCCGAATGTGTCCTGCTTTACGACCAACGCGATTTGAATACACGGATGGAATTCATTCGCTGGACAAATCCCGATGCTGAATTCTGCGAACGAACCTATCACCATTTGACTCACAGCACCGAACAGATCCGAGCCTTCGGACTGGATTGGCTGCGTGAAAGATTATGTGATCGGCAGCGGCATGATCGTCGAGTCGAAACGGTCCTTGGCCTGCTTCAGCGTTACGGTGTTATCGAAGACGAAAATGATCTGACGAATCTTGAAGTCCTGGGGCCGCTACCGGAACCATTGTTCGACCAGGAAGCTCGCGCCGCCAAATTACTGCGGGATCAGAAGAAGCTATACGCACTCGTGCAGTATGTTCAAAGTAAAGATCGACGCCAGTTCATTCGCGATTACTTTGGTGTCGCATGACAAGTTCCAGAGACATCGAACTCATTTCTTCAATCGCCTTGGTGCGACAGCAAGCTGGCCGCGTACGCGATTTGAAAGGTTTTCGCAAAGGCCATCAGGTTCCATCCGATGTGTCGGATCATACGCAATCCTTCATCGGAAAAATTGCCGAAGAAGATCTTCGTCTCGATCTGGACGAACGATTCGAAGAATTTCGCAAAACCTTAAAATTCAAACGCGTAGAGATTTCCGTCACTGACCCGATTTCAGGTATCGGACAGATTTCAACGCCGTGGTTCGACTATCAGATATCCGCAATTCACGATTCCAATGATGCCTCTGCTGTAATTTTACGAAAGCAGTTGTCTGAGTTCCGACAAATCGACAAACTGGATTCACCAGAACTCAACTCAGTGTTTGGTTCAACGTTTGATACAGTAGAACTGACGCCACCGGCGGCCATCGACGTCGCCGCGCTGGTCGATCAGATTGAAGACGAAGCCGACGACCGGATCAGTCTGGATTACGACCGTCAGACAACATGGTGTACGGTCAATATCAAGGGAATTGGTGGGCAGATGCGGTTCACATCCGAGCGCATCGCCCTTAACATTCACCAGGCTCAACCACCCGGAAAACTTCTTGATTCGTTCTTCAAAGTGCGAACGCGGATCAACGAAATTCAGGGTACATAGAAACTTTTGGCGACGCATTTTATTCAAGACTTCAGGAACTATGGCTAAGAAGAAATTATCGTCGGACGAAATTGAATCAAACGACGTCCAGAATCAAAGCCTTGAAGAATCCATGGCAGAACTGGCATCGATCGTGTCACGACTGGAATCCGGCCAGGAAACACTCGACGAATCCCTGGCGCAGTTTGAACGCGGCATGAAATTGCTCCGCACGTGCCACAGCAAACTGGACGTCGCCGCTCAGAGGATCGAAATCGTGACACAGATGTCTCCTGAAGGTGATGTCAAGACGGTAGAATTCGATTCCACCGCAACCCTTCAGAAACCTGCACCTTCCAGCCGATCTTCCCGCAAGCTATTGTCGGACGACGATGATGATGCCTTACTGTTTTGAACAATAACCCGCAAAAAGCATGAGGGCCATCCAAACCTGGTAGTCTGTGCCGTCAAGTTTACCAGTAGCGAAACTCGTCAAGAGTTTCGGATGCTCCCTAAATCGCCGAAAGTGTTTACGACTTTCGCTACGATCTCCATTAGTAAACTCAATCAAGACAGACTACCAGGAGCATTCCCGAATAGTGTTCCCCACAAACCCCGGATCGGCCCGTTGAGTGCAACCTCAATTTGTACTCAATCCGACTCCCGCATCGATCAGCAACGGCAGATCGTTGGCATCTTCGGTATTCTGTTCGATCGGCTTCTCTGACTTCATGCGGTGAGCCAGGACCTGATCGCGGTAGTTACGCAACGGGCCGATGAGGGCAGCGTTCACAAAACGACGACGGCGATAGAAATCTGATTTCTCAGGATCACTCTGACTGCAGATGTCCTCCATCTGAGCCATCGCACGATTGGCGACGCTGACTGACATGTCTACATCGTTCTGGACTCGAAGCGATGAACGTGGTTCCCAAGCCGTGCGAGCTTCCCAGCGTTCGGTCAATTTTTGCAACAGTGAGTTCAGCATGTCGTAGCGTTCCGTATCATCGGCGATCAGTGATGGCTGATTGACCAATTGCTCCATCGCTGCAATTACGGGACGTACCGATGCGTCCGTTGGCGACGTGAAGAAAACAATGTGCAGGCGATGACGCAATTCTTCGGTTGGGGACGGATGGTTCGACAGTTCATGCAGCCGCACGATTTCGTAGTGTGCAAAATGCGTGATCAGCGGTTCAAAATTCTCAGTGAATGTATCAAGGCGATTGATCAGCGGCAGGCTCAATTCACTTCGACTGGCAGCCGTGAGTGCCTTGCCGAGCGCGATGAAATATCGCTGCCGTAAAACATCCAGTGGATGAGCGACTTTCGTAATTTCTCCGCCTTTAACTGAATCCAACGGTGCCCGAGGACTCTGCTTCATCTCCATCTGCAGTGACTTGCGATACGTCCAGGGCATGTCGGGCATTCCTGCCAGAATTTCCAGTTGCTGCGACAAGGCACTCATGCGACGTTTCACTTCTTCATGGTCTTCCGATGACGGAATGACCGCAAGAATTTGTTGCTGATGTGGACCGAAGGCGGCGTTCAATTCAGCGTGTTTGTCGGCCACACGCATCGCATCATAGGGCGATGACATTGCAAATCCGCAGTTCGCAGCGGAAACAGCTTGCGGCGGCGTTTCGTGACTGAACAGCCCAATTGGATCACGTGCATCCAGGAACGGCAGAAGCGCAACTTGAGCCCAATCCCAGCCGGCTGTAGCAATTTCCTGACGCACGTGTTCAAACTGCAGTCGTGAAAGCAACTCCGGATCGAATAATCCATTTTCCGCGTCAGAGGCCACTAGCAGCATTTCACCGGGAACTGTTTGAACGACTCCGACATTTGTGAACACACCCATCATCGTGGCCGCCGCAGTTTTTATGGATTCTGGTCCCAAATCTGTTTGACGGAAGCGTTGACAGAAGACACCGTCAGACGTCATTCTCGAATGTGCAGCCTGATAGAACTCCATTGAATAGAGACTTGCGGCACAGGGCATTGCCACGCTTTCGCCGGCCACAATCACCACTTCAAATTGTTTCAGTTCTCGACGAGATAAAGCGATCAAGCTCGGCTCGTGTAGTATTTGGACGCGTTCGTCCTGGTCTGACGGCATTTGCTGACCGCTCCAGGTGAATCTGCACGCTAAGTCCGTGATCCTGCGATCCGAGCGAACGGCAACGATTTCCTGAACTGGAAAATGCGAACACGTCCGCAGGCAAACGCCCGTATCGTCTCCCAGCAACAAGACTCGTGCCGGATGGGGATGACTCGCGAGACCAAAGATCGCGGGTAAAAACTCTTCTGCCGGTTGAGGCGATACGGAAGTATCAGTGCTCACTCGCCCCACAGGAACGCCATTCCGTTGAAACTCCAGCACATTCCCGGCACGCCGCCAGACAGTGACTTCGCCAACTGTCGATTGTACGCATGAAATTAAACGACTGGCTTGTGATTGAGCGATCAAATCCCGCTCAACGCCACGCTGCATCGCGGCTGCCGTTCGAGCAGAAAACAGAAGTGACGAAGTGCCTGCGGTATCAACAGAGCCAAACCCAGCCATCATCGAACACATCAAACAAAGGATTGGAAAAATATAGACTCGGACAATTACGTTGCCACTAACAGCGACAACACTCACGCGGTTCTCAGACAAAATCTGCAAAGATTGAGCCGCCACGTAAACCAAAATGCCCGCTGCGAACAGCACAAGCGGAGCACTGCCATTTGAAACCGCCACGACTGCTGACAGGATGCCACCAGCCAATGACAGAATTGTCGCGTGGGAGGAAACTGGCCGCTGACTTTCGTACGCCATACAGACGGCCGGCAAGATCGCAGCCGTTGCAAAAAAGGAGCATTGAACCGATCTTAAGAGCAGTACCAGAAAGGGCGAAAGGCCGCTTGAGTTTAATGCCAGATTTATGCCCGCCAGTGCATCAAAAAGTATTGGAAGTGAAGCCAGAGCAAGAACACCCATGAACTGCATCCCACGGCTAGTCAAGAGTTTTATCGCCAACGGCCGCGTAAGAAAACTCAGCACCAGCGAGGTGATGCAGGCTGTCTGAATGAGAACAGGCAAACTGCAGGGCATCAGTCGACACATGACTTCGGCAATTGCGACAACCAAAATTCCAACCGCTACAAAAGCCAATCCGCCACCAGTCGAGCGGTTCGCAGCTGTCGTGATTGCCAGTTGCCCTATGAAACCATGTTGCTGCGAACCGTGTTGCTGCGAACCAGATACCGATGTTGACAACCGAAGCGCTCCGGCCAGCAGGGCAACACCAATCATCAAAGTGGTCAGTTCAGCCAGCGGCAATCCTGGCAGTCCCAACCAGACAGGAATCAACAACACGATCATTCCGGGTGTTCCAACGAAGACACAACTGATCCACGGGAGATCTCCATTAACGCCAGTTGTGCGGAAGAACAATCCCGCCGCAGCGGTGACGACCACCGCCACAAGTGCGGGAAAGAGCATCGTCAATATCACGGCAAACGGCCATGTTGAACCAATCGTTTCACAACCTGCCAGCAATGTCGCATTCAGCAGCGTGGGCAACGACCAGCTCAACAGAACCAGTGTCAGTGCGAAGGAGAATCGCCACAGTCCGAAGCGTGTCTCATCAACAAGATGCTGAAGAACAAGATTTCCGATCCATCGGAGCAGCATTACGCCACCGGCAATTCCTGTGACCAGAGTTGCCAGGGAATTCAAGGATGTGCCGCACAAGTTGAACCAGCACGCAAACAATTGCCCCATCATTGTCGCAACAGCCGCTGCCGTCGCGATCCAACGAAACGTCAGCCTGATGGAATTTCGATTTGTAGAGATCGTGGCATCCTTGCCTGATTTGAATTTAAATGTCCAATTCACACTGATGCGCGGCAGGCATTTGCCTGCTGGAACCAATAGCTCCAGCGCCTGCAAAACCAACTTCTGCCGTTCAGACCATCCATGCCGAACTGACCGCTTTTCGATTTCCGCAGTTTTTACAGGAAAAACATGATTCAACTCAAGACTGAAGGTTGACGCTCAATGAAGGCAAAACCTCCCGTCCAAAATGGGTTTGACTCTCACAAAAACCAGAGTGCCGACACAGCGAAGGCAGCGTTTTCAAATGAATCATGGAAGGATCGAGGCTTTTCGGCGGGGGCATTCTCGCCCGGTTCGAAATTTTGCGACGCTAATACTCGCAACGACATGATAAAAAAATTGAAGAACTAGGGGTGTTTAGGAACAGTCCGATAATAAGTTGCGTTTTTTCACAACCCGAAGCGTGAGTTTTGAAGTTGCGCACGTTGATATCCGGGAAGCTGATTCGGCGGAAATAAACGGCAATTTTCACAACCCGACGGGTCAGCGAGGGATTTTCGGCCACGCAGACGGAATGAAAAAACTCAATCCCTCACTCACGTTTCGGGTTGTGATTTCAAGACAACCGAAAATCGGGAAGTTATTTCGGGACTACTCCTTAGGAGGGCGTTGCCACCAGTGTCTGGCCCGTATCAAATGAGTCTGTGACAGTAATTTCTTAAACAGCCTATTTCGTCAAAGACTCCGAGATGCCACCATGGATCGATTTGATCTCAAACACCTGCAGCGATTTTACCTTACCACTGCTTATCGATGACTCCGCTGAATCCACATCGGCAGGTTTGCGGGCGTTCGAGAAATACTCCCGTCCGCCGTCGATGTAGACCTCGTTGAACGTGCGATCGGTGAAGATGCGAGCGCTGCGGCCGGTGAATGATGCGTCGATGCCGTTGATGATCAGTTCATGTCGCCCCACGTCTTCGAACTCGACAAGCACTTCCGTTGATCGCCCGGCACAGGACGTCAGGTCATCCGTTGCGATGGCCGCAGATGAACGAAGACGTTCTGTTTCTCGCACCGGATTGATCAATATTCGGACACCGGCTGCTGTTTTTCTTAGAGTCAGTTCTTGTGGCAGCGTGAAGGACTGGCTGACGATCTGATCAGGAAAGCGTGCACTGAATGGCGTTGTACGGACCCAGCCGATCTGGATGCGTCGGCCATCGGGAGCGTCGCTGAAGGTCTGTGCCGCATACAACGCCCCGCGTGAGTCGCCGTGTGGGCCGGATTCTTTGACGAAAGTCTTTCCATCAAAGTGACCTGTGAAGTAGCGATTCTGCGCGCCAAGAATAATCCAGCGAGACTCACCGGGGTTGTCTTCAATTGGAAGTTCGAACATTTCCGGGCATTCGAAAACGGCCTCACGGTCGGCATCGGTGAACGCTCCCGTGCGATTCCACTGGCGAAGATTCTTCGATTCGTAGAAAGTGAAATTACGGTTCGTCAGGTCCCTGTTGCTGGCTGGCACCGCTTCCGTTTCTGCACACGCGGTTTCGTCGTACACAATCATCACCCATTTCTGCTCCGGCTTAAACCAGATGATCTTGGGGTCTCGGCCGATGTGCTTGACGACGGGGTTCTCTTCCAGTTCCGTGAAGCTCAAACCGCCGTCTTTGCTGTAGGCCAGACATTCGCCGCGACCGGTGCTGGTGAAGGCGACAAACAGTGTGTCTTTGCCAAGTCCAGCGGTGTTATTGACATCCACAAAGCCACAGCCCGAGAACGCCATGTCCGTCACCGTTTTTTGAAAGAGTGAAATCGGCTTCTCGGTCCAATGCAGCAGATCGGTACTTTCAAAATGCCCCCAGTGCATGTTACCCCAGCCGATGCCAAACGGATTGTGCTGGTAGTACAGATGATACTTGCCATCGTAAAACACCATGCCATTGGGATCATTGTTCCAACCACGACGAGTCGTCGCGTGAAACTGATCGCGATAGGGCTGCTGATAGTCGTCCGCTTCGTTGGCATCGGACGACGCGCCAACTTTGATGCGATCAAAGGCAGCTTGAGCAGATTCCGGCATTTTGCCCGCTGCATCTACCGGAGCCAGTGTGATCTCTTTGCCGCTCAGACCGAAGTGCTCCAGCGGATAGGCCGCCAGCCAATACGGCTCGTCGCCAAGCGGCAACGCGACGTCGAAGCTCTGTACCAGCGTGTCACTGTGGTAGATGCCGAGCAGCGTTTGCTTCCCCGAATTCGACACGGGCACAATCAGATGCGTAGCGCTCACCTTCAACGTCTTCTTCATCGCAATCAGGTTTGGCGCGGTATTATCATCGGAAAGCACAATGTGATCGACGTTGATATGTCCCCAGCCGCCGGTGTGTTGATCAACGATCTGGAGCACGGCTTTCTTTCCACCAAGGTCCGCGACATCCCAGGAAGCAGAATGCAATTCTTCACTGCCACCGGAAATTGTGTTCGCACCAGCCTCGGTACGCACGACTTTGCCATCGACCAGAAGATTCATGCAGGTCTGGCCTTCATGACCACCTCCACCGATCAGAAAGTTGATCCATGGCCGTTGAATGTTGAATTCGGGCGACGTGAGCGTCCCGGTCGTACCATCTCCTTTGAAGAACGAATTGACAAGCCGCTTGCCCTGAAATCCGGACACCTGCATCTGTCCGGCCAAATTGCCTTCGGCAGGACCGGAGCCGAATGCTTCACCATCAGCTTTCCACTCGCCGTAGGTTTCCGTTTCGAAGTCGGCAATGACCACGTCGGATCGCTTTGCATCCTGCGCCGATGCAACCGCGTTTCCGACAATGACGGTAGTAATCAGGATCACGAAGCTTCGACACGTTGCGAGAAATCTGTTCATAGTTCGGGCGACTTCAAAGACTGTGAAATGTCAGGGTTGTTTGGAACGGCTCCCGATTGGGAGCAAACCGCAGCGGCAACCGTGCAGGCTGTGAACAGGTTCTGTGGATGCGATTCACCACGCAGCAAGCCCAACAGGAATGCTGCCGTGAATGAATCTCCAGCGCCAACAGTATCGATGACGACGGTTGGGATTCCAGGCTGCTCGATCACTTCGTTGGGCGTCACCAACACCGCACCATGTGCCCCACGAGTCATGATCACCACATCAAGATTTTGAGTGTCGATCAATTCACGAAGGATTGCGTTGGGGTGGTTGTGCGAGTCAATCTCCAGCGCGATGCAGACTTCGCTCAGTTCGTCGTCGCTCAGTTTCAGAATACTGGCCAGTTGAATCGACTCCCGAATCATCGTGCTGTCGAAGAACGGCCGACGCAGGTTGATATCCAGAACTCGCGGAACTCCTGCCGTTCGAGCCGCTTCAACACATCGCCGAATCGTATTGCGAGAAACGTCCGAGCGTTGTCCAAGCGTGCCAAAATAGACGGCATCGACTTTAGTCACTCGTGAGTTCAGTTCTTCGTTCCATGAGATTCGATCCCAGGCCGATTCTTCATGAATAGTGAAAGTTGGCCGACCGCCTTCGTCAAGGACAACGCCCACGGTGCCGGTGCGGGTGTCAGAAATCACCTGCAGCAAACTCACATCAATACCGAATCCACGTAGAATCTCAAGCGCTTCACGCCCGTAACGATCATCCCCCACCGCGCTGACCATGGCCACGTCGCCACCCAGGATCGCGGCATGACATGCGAAGTTTGCCGGCGCACCGCCGAAGCTTTCATGATCCGGAAATAGATCCCACAGCACTTCACCCAACGAAATAATTTGAGGTTGTTTCATGCGACGATTTCCAGTCGTGTTTCAACGGTTGCAGCGAACGCCCTTTCGTCTCCGGCTCCATTCTTAATCACAAAGCTGTGAAGATCATAGTCGTGACGATAGCCAATTCTAGCCATCCAAAGGCCCGCCGCACAGCCAACACTTTGTCCGTACGAGCCTGCCCGGCGCATGGAATCGTTCGATGCGTTCAGCAATGTCGGCTGAAGCCGTTACTCTCATAACGCGCCTCCACTGTCATTTTCATCTCCGCGAAACTACGCTTCGCCACGATGCAACAGGCTCATTGATTCGAACCGGCGGCTACACAAATGACTGATTCACTTCCAACTCCATTCAAAAACTTTTCAATCATCACGCCGCCTGATGATAATCGTGATCGCATGGTGTGTGGAGACTGCGGCTGGATTCACTACGAGAATCCTCGCATCATCGTCGGCGCTGTCGTGCGGGCCGGCTCGGATCTGCTGTTCTGCCGCCGCGCCATTCGGCCACGATACGGCTTTTGGACGGTTCCCGGCGGATTCATGGAATTGGGTGAATCTCCGGAAGATGGTGCAAAAAGAGAAGTCTACGAGGAGGCCGGGGCCACCGTCGAAATTCGCTCATTACTTGGGATTTACGCTGTGCCGCGGATCGGGCAGGTGCATCTGATCTACCTTGCCGATCTGGTCGGTGACGAATTCCACGCCGGTGACGAAAGTCTGGACGTGCAGTTGTTTCCCGCGACTGCAGCGGCAATTCCGTGGGATGAACTGGCATTTCCGGTCAATCACTGGACTTTACGCGACTTCCTGTCCCTGAATGGGCGCGAAGTTCTGCAACCTTTTGTGGCAACGGCAGAAGATCTGCTGCAACGAATGTCGAAGGTTGATTACCATCCATTGTTTCCACCGCCCGATGCGGTGATCGAACATAGCTGACGCAACACGGAGTTTGCAAAAACATGATTCAACCTCTTTCCTGTGGATTTTTGATCGTTCGAGGTAAGCCGATCGAGTCGTTCCTGCTGATGAAACATCCCCGCCGGTGGGATTTGCCGAAAGGCCACGTCGATGAAGGCGAAACGGAGATGCAGTGCGCGCTGCGGGAACTTTATGAAGAAACCGGAATTACGGCTGACGATATCGAAATTGATCCGACCTTCATTTACGAAAATCATTACATCGTGAATCAGAAGCGTTACGGCGGAAAAGGTTTCGTCGAAAAGAAACTGCTCGTCTTCCTGGCGTGGCTGAAGAATCCGGTAAGAATTAAGGTTACAGAACACGATGGTTATCGCTGGTTCAACTGGAATCCACCGCATCGTATTCAGGACCTGACAGTGGATTCACTTTTAGAAACGCTTGAACGGCATCTTCAGCAGCAGGAAAAACATGACCAAACATAAGCGGAGAATGCTGTGCTGAAAATCCAACAGATCAGCATCATTCTGCTGTCAGCGATGTTGGTAGGTTCCATCGCTGCTGCCGATCAACCAGCCGTGCCTGGCCAGTTTCGACTCATCGCAGTTCAGAAAGGTGCGCCTCAACCAGGCACAATTCGTTATAAAAACGGGTTGCTGTTGTCTGGCATGTGTTCCAAAGAAACAACGCTGTATCCCGATCTGCCAGATGCAAAACTTGAATTGCGGATGGTTGATCAGCAGGCGAGACAGGTCTTCGCGTCGAATCGTCAGGCTGAACTGCCGGTCATTGATAAGACCCAATGGCCAGCGTTGACGTTTAAGATTCCACAAAAATCGACCGCACACGATGCGCTGCCACCAGGAATTGTCCAGATTGGGCCATTCAATAACGACGGCATCGCAGAAGGCAGTGTGACATTACCAAATGGCAAAGAAGAAACGATCCGGGTTGGCATCATTTCGATCAATGAAATGGTCGCGGAAGTCCGGTCTCTGACGCATCGTTGGAACTACTCGATTTCGTTTGACGCCATTCCTGGTGATAAGCTCGTCAGTATTTTGTCGCACGATCCAGACTACGAAACCAAACCCTACCGCCGCCTGGAAATGATCCGCATGCTGGTCAAAGGCAAGCGCCCACTGGAAGCGGGAAGCATTTTGCAGGCGATGCAACGTGACTTCCCGGAATTCGCCGCTCAGACTGTGCAATTTCAGCAGTCAATTCGTGAAGAGCTGGCTCGCCAGTTTACTTCGATCTTCGAACAGCGCAGTGCGGTCGGACAACATCAGCTCGCGGCTAACGGAGCACGCATTCATCCCAAGCATGATCTGACACCCGAAACACTGGTCCGCGTCGACCGGCTAATGAAGCGATACGACGACATCGATCGCCGGATTGCATCGCTCCGCCTTGCTCTGCCTAAACTCGTCGCCGATGTGGAAGATATGGAATTAAGAATGCAAGCGCAGCAAACGGTGCGAAACGTCATCGCGCAACTGGACGCCGATACGATCGATCGCTTCGCAGCTTATGAACTCACGGCGGATGCGGCGGACGTTCCGGATGCCAACAAATTGGCCATGGCGCTTTCCGGTTGGTTGATGGGCGCTGAGTTTTCAACTGCAACCCTGACAGAAGCAACGTCACTATTCGAAGCCAGGCTGTTGATGATCGATTTTCTGGCGACCGATGAAAACGAATCCGAAGTACGTCGCAGCCTGGTCGATCGCTTGATCAAGCTGGAAGGTATGAATGTCAATCGAGCGGCCGCAATGGTGCGTCATCTTTCGTCTCCGATGCCTATCCAGGTCACGATTGAACAGGAGGGCGGAATCGGACGCTTTGAGATCCCGGCATCAGAAAATTCCGCCGGTGCGATGGGATTTGTCCCGCCGGAATACCATGAGTCGCGTCAGTATCCGCTGGTGATTGCGTTTCCGGGTGAGTTTTCAACGCCTGAAAATTGTTTGAAGTGGTGGCAGTCACAGGCCGAACAAAACGGCGTGATCGTGGTGGTGCCTCAATTGTCGCCAGAAGGCAGCATCAATTATGGAGCTTCAGCCGCAGAACATACGAGATTTTTGAACTTTCTACGCACGCTCAAATTGGGACTAAGAATCGATGACGATCGGATTTTCGTCGCGGGGCATGGCATCGGCGGTGAAGTTGCGATGGACATGGCGACGTCTCATCCGGATCTGTTTGCTGGTGTTGTTTCCATCTGCGGACTGGGGCGCAAGCATTTGCAATGGACTGTCTACAACGCGGTCGATCTGCCGTGGTATGTTGTTGTCGGCGACGCGCAGGGTGGCTGGTATGAACGTGCGGGAATACTTTTCAACAAGCTCCTGAAACGTGCTGATGATACTGGTAAGTTTTGCGATGCAATGATTGTGAAATATCCAAACCGAGGTCCTGAGAGTTATTTCGAAGAAGCCGATGACATCTTTCGATGGATGGACGTGCATCGTCGCGAACGTTTCCCTGAAAAAATCTTCGCCGACATTTTGCGGAGCACCGACTTAAGCTGGTCGTGGGTCCAATTAAAGTCCATACCATCACCGTTCACGAAACTGGATGCTCCCAGCAATGCGAGTGACGACGGATTTCGCCCGGCTCAACTGAGCGCCCATCGGACCAAAACAGGATTTTCCGTGACGCGATGTCCCGGCACTAGCTGTTCCGTGCTGATATCGCCCGAGATGCCAGCCTTTGACATCCAGAAGCCGTGCCTGATCACCAATGGCAGTAAGCGAGAAACCGTGAGCTACGACCCAAGCATTCATGTGATGCTGGAGCAAGTTCGTCTCACCGGAGACCGCAGCCGACTGTGGTTTATGAAGATTGATTTGTGATTTGAACCAAATCGACGTTGATCAGAGGGCAACACGACGGCGTTGAGCAGACGACCGCCCTTGGTTTCGCCTTCCGGCGACATAATTTTGACATCGTTTCGCCGTTTCGCCAATTCGATTGACCTGAATGATGCGTCTGGACGTTTCTGACAGTTTCGCAAACTTGCAAGTTAGTTAAGATCCAACGGATGCCCCACGGAAAATGTGGGGATCGGCTGACTTCTGTGCATTCAAATCAGTGATTTTGACTCACGTCGCTATTCAGGAATACTGATTCCGTGAAATTGTTTCGTTACATTCGCAAAGCATTTACGAATCACTGGAACCTGCTGGGGTTGGCGGGCGGCATCGGTTTTTCTGTTCTGTCGGGTAATCCAGCAGTCGGCATTTCGCTCGTCGCTGCCGCCGAGGTCGCGTGGCTTGGCTTCGTGGGGACTCACCCGAGGTTTCAACGGTACGTGGATGTCGCTGAAAACGAAGAACAACGCTCTCAAGATGCTGCTGCCTCAGACGAACGCATGCGTAAGATGTTCGCAGCGCTGCCGCGCGGGTTACAGAACAGATTCACAGAGCTACTGAAGCAATGCCACGAGCTAAGGTCAATCAGTCAGGGGTATCATGCCGCAAACAGCGCAACGGAAGACGGGACAGTTTCCGAGCTAAGATTGAATGGGCTCGACAAACTTCTGTGGTTGTATTTAAAGCTGCTGTATACCGAATTTTCCTTGAATCGCTTTTTCGAAACGACGGGCGTCGATCAGATTCAGCGTGATCTGAAACAAGTTCAGGAACGGCTTAAACGCGAGCAGGATCGTCCTGCCGGAACTCAACGTGATCGGATCATCGCAACATTGCAGGACAATCTGGCAACTTGTGAGCAGCGTCTGGCAAATTTCTCGCAGGCGAAAGACAGTTACGAACTGGTTCGCGCCGAACAACAGCGTCTGGAAACTCGAATCCGTTCTTTGGCGGAAATGAGTATCAGTCAGGGAGATCCGGGGACCATCTCATCTCAGGTGGACACCGTGGCCGGCAGCGTGGCTCAGACGGAAAAGACTCTGGAAGACCTGAAGTTTGTGACAGGGCTGTCATCATTTGATGAAAGTGTGCCGGAAATTCTTACACGCCAAAAGGTCGCACAGTAAACGGGCGATACCAATTCAACGATATGACTGATTTCGCACATTTGTGTGCAGCAGACGGCCCTCGAGCTCCGGGGTCGTGGAATGCAGGTTTTTGTTGTCGCTGATTGCATCGGCAGCCGTCATGCGGAAGATTCGCGTCGGCAGCCGTCATGCGGAAGATTCACGTCGGCAGCCGTCATGCGGAAGATTCACGTCGAGCGATCGACCGTATGGACAGTGCCTGTGTTGTGATTTCAACGGCTGAAGCCATTGCATTCGAATGGTGCGAACAGGCCGGGACCGAACATTTCAAAACGCTGAATCGACTTGTTCGCGAGCGGGATGTCGCAAAAGTGGGCGACGTGAGCAACTCTTGAAGTTGCGGCTTATACCGCAGGGCGAGCCCAGCTCGCGGGTCGCATCTGTCGATTCTTCCTGTCCAGATTTTTTGCCTGGCCAATTCTCGTGTAAGACTTATCCTTTTTAAAATTCGGGACATGGCCTCTGTTGTCTCCCTCGTGACGTTTGGAATATTTGAGGAATCGATTAAGCTCCGCAAAAGTATAGGGTTTGTCAATATGCAATTGACGAGCAATCGCGTTCATGATGCTTGAGTAAATTCACGCATCCGTAAGTCGATCTACTCCTCAATCAACAGATGTCAAATCCTGACCTTTGTTCAAATCAAGGCCCGGCGAAACAAGGATGAATATATGCGTCATACCGTCTGCTTGATTCTTGGCGGTGGCAAGGGGACTCGACTATTGCCACTCACCGAATATCGATCCAAGCCCGCCGTACCGCTGGGCGGAAAGTATCGCCTGATTGACGTGCCGATTTCCAACTGTATCAACAGTGACATCAGCCGCATGTACGTGTTGACGCAGTTCAATTCGGTAAGTCTGCATCGTCACATTCGTCAGACGTATAATTTTGACCTGTTCCACAACGGCTTTGTGGAAATTCTTGCAGCTCAACAGACGCTCGATGGAGCAGACTGGTATCAGGGCACAGCCGATGCTGTTCGCAAGCAGGTGCGGTTCCTGAAAGAGTATGGCATTAAGTACGTGCTGATTCTGTCTGGCGATCAGCTCTACCGCATGAATTTCAATGAGATGCTGGCGACACACATCAATGCCAATGCCGATGTGACAATTTCCACGGTGCCCGTCCACGCCAAGGCTGCGCGAGACTTTGGTATTATGCAGTTGGATGAAACGGGGAAGGTTGTAGACTTTGTCGAAAAACCCAAAGACGAGGCATCACTGGCAAAGGTTCGTACGCCTGCCGAATGGATTGAAAGCAAAGGAATTGAGGCGAACGGTCGCGAGTATCTCGCCAGTATGGGTATCTATTTGTGGAATCGCGATCTGCTTGTGGATCTGTTGGAATCAACGGCTCACGACGATTTCGGTCACCACATTTTCCCGATGGCGATTAAACATCACCACGTTCAGACACATCTGTTTGATGGATATTGGGAAGACATCGGTACGATCAAAGCGTTCTACGATTGCAATCTGGCTCTCACGGATGCAAATCCTCCGTTCTTGTTTGCTGATCGTCGAGCTCCGATTTTTACGCGTCCGCGTTTTCTCCCATCGACGCGAATGGCATCATGCACAGTGCGAGACAGCTTGATTGCGGATGGTTGTTTTATTGGCACGGGTACGATTATCGAGAGATCAGTGGTCGGTATGAGGACTCATGTCGGAAAGAACGTGACCGTCAAAAACACCGTGATGATGGGAGCGGATTTCTATCCGACGACTGACGATCATCTTTATGCTATTGGAGATTCTGCCGGCACGTGGGGCATTGGTGATGGAGCCTACATCGAAGGCGCGCTGCTGGACAAGAATGTCTGCATCGGTCGAAATGCAAGAATTGTTGCCAGCGAAGCACCGTCCTCGGATTGTGACTTCGGCGAAATTCTGGTCCGCGACGGAATTCCGTGTGTTCGCAAGAACGCGAGAATTCCGGACGGCTGGCGATTCCCAACCACTTAACGCAGAAATTGTGAGTGGCAAGGCCAGCAGGATGTCCGGATACCGTAGCGAAACTCGTCAAGAGTTTCGGCAGCCCGCAGAAAAGGCAGCCGAAAGTCTTGACGACTTTCGCTACAAATTTACAGTCCGGTCGGGACTGCGTGTCTTTCACCATTGGCTTTTTCGGAACGATGGTGCAATTTGCGAATCAACTTCGCGACCAATGCCGTCCAGCCTGTCTGATGCGTCGCTCCCAAACCCGCCCCGGACTCGCCGTGAAAGTACTCGTGGAACAATATCAAATCCTTCCAGTACGGATCGCTTTGATATCGAGTGTCCTGGCCGTGGCACGGACGATTGCCGTCTTCATCAGGCAGAAACAGACTGATTTGACGCCGCATCAATTCTTCGGCAACCTGCCCGAGAGTCATCAGGACTCCTGAACCTGTGGGACATTCCACTTTGAAGTCTTCACCGTAGAATTCGTCGTAGCGTTCCAGAGCCTCGATAAGCAGGTAGTTCAGCGGGAACCAGACCGGTCCACGCCAATTGCTGTTGCCGCCGAACATTGATGAATCTGAATCACCGGGAACATAGTTCACGCGATGTTCATGTCCGTCAACGTGAAACACAAAGGGTTGAGATTCATGAATTCGTGACATCGATCGAATACCGTGCGGCGACAGAAATTCTTCTTCATCCAGCAGGTATTTTAAGATGCGCTCCATGCGTTCACGAGTTGGTATTGCCAGCAGTCGAAGCCCGCGCGCCGGGCGCGTTTCGTCTGCTGCGGCAGATCGCTGCATGAACGTGATGTTTTCGAGCCGTTCGCTGCGATGTTCCATGAACCATTCCATGCGACGACGGAATCCCGGCAGTTTGTCCAGCACAACGTCGCTCAGGATGATCGAGGTGAACAGCGGAATGATGCCCACCATAGATCGCACACGCATCGGAATGTGTTCGCCATTGTTGTACAGATGGTCGTAGTAGAATCCGTCCTGTTCATCCCACAATCCCACGTCCGAATGAGAATTCATGGCGTCCGCGATTTCGATGTAGTGTTCAAAGAACTTTGAAGCCATATCCGCATAGGCCGGATTTTCGCTGGCCAGTTCCAATGCCATCGTGAGCATTCGTGCGCAGAAAAATCCCATCCAGGCAGTGCCATCGGCCTGGTGCAGATGCCCACCGGTTGGCAGTGGCTTTGAGCGATCGAAGACGCCAATGTTGTCGAGTCCCAGGAAACCGCCGGTGAAAACATGCTTGCCCAGCAGGTCTTTACGATTGACCCACCAGGTAAAGTTGACCGTCAGTTTTTGAAACGTGCGTGCCAGAAACAGACGATCGTGGTTTCCGGGAACGCCTGTCTGCTTGTAAACTCGCCAGCACGCCCATGCGTGTACCGGAGGATTCACGTCGCTGAAATTCCATTCGTAGGCAGGTATCTGGCCATTGGCATGCATGTACCATTCGCGCAGAAACAGAATGAGTTGTTCTCGGGCGAAGGTGTTATCGATGTCCGACATTGGCACCATGTGGAATGCCAGATCCCAAGCGGCGTACCACGGGTACTCCCATTTATCGGGCATGGAAATGATGTCGCGGTTGAACAGATGCTGCCAGTCGTTGTTGCGAATGGGCCGACGGGAACCAGGAACAGCCGGCATTTTACTGTCGCCGTTGAGCCATTCTTTGACGACGTAGTAGTAAAACTGTTTCGTCCACATCAGGCCGGAATATGCCTGTCGGAGAATTCGACGTGATTCTTCGGGCAATACTGCAGGGATTTTTCCAGCGTAAAACCCATCGGCTTCCGCCTTGCGACGTTCAAAGATCTCCGCAAAACTGTTTCCAAAGACTTCTGCTGGCGGTGAGTCTGCTTTTGATAATCGCAACTGCAGTGTGACTTCCTGCCCCGGACGAAGCATGAGACGGTACATCGCGGCGGCTTTTGTGCCTTCGTCCTTCGGATTGATGGCGTTGACCTGGCGATGCACGAGATAATTGTGAAACGCATCTTTCGAATACGTGCCACCCAGCTTAGGGTCGTGCAGATACTTTGGATTGGATTCGTTTTCCGTGAACAGCCATCGTACGGGCTTACCTGTTGCACTGGATTCGGCAGCCAACTGATAGCGTCCCAGAGTGAGATGCTCGGCGACAACCTGATTATTTTCGTCCAGTGACATTTGCGGCTTTGGCCAGCCGCCTTCGAATTCTGAACCCCACGTCCATGTGTTTCGAAACCAAAGCGTTGGCAGCACATGAATGGTCGAAAGAGTTGGACCACGATTGGCGATTGTGATTCGAATCAGAATGTCATCCGGTGCCGCTTTTGCGTATTCCGCAAAGACGTCGAAGTAGCGGTTGCGGTCAAAGACGCCAGTATCGACCAGTTCCAGTTCCGGCAGATTTCGACTGCGATACTGGTTTTCTGATACGAGTTTGGTGTAGGGATATTCGGCTTGTGGATACTTATACAACGCCTTCATGTACGAATGCGTCGGAGTGGAATCGAGATAGAAGTATTCTTCTTTGACGTCCTCGCCGTGGTTGCCTTCGTGGCTGTTGACTCCGAACAATCGCTCCTTCAGGATCGGATCGCGGCCATTCCATAGCGCGAGGGCGAAGCACAGACGGCACTGACGATCGGTGATACCTAGCAGTCCATCTTCACCCCAGCGATAGGCACGACCGCGTGCATGATCATGCGGAAACGAAGACCATGGAGTGCCGTCGTGGGAATAGTCTTCACGCACGGTCCCCCATTGTCTTTCCGAAAGATAGGGCCCCCATTGTTTCCAATTCGCACCCTCAGCTCGTTCTTCTTCCTGCTTCAGGCGAATGAGTTCTGCGTGTTTGATGTCGTCGGTTGTAATGTCTGGTTCTTCCATGACGTTCTGACTGAGAGACAGGCGGAAAAATCCGATTGTACACGGAATGGGTGTTGAGGACAGTCTTAACGACCGTTGTTGCAAATCTGCAAACGATGGTGCCGCATGTTCACCTCTTTGCGATCCAGACAATTGAGCCGACGTCGCTAGCCGCGGGCCTGACACTGCCAGTATCGAACCGCAGAGCCCGAGGCTAGCGCCGACGGCTTTCAATTCTTTCCGCGTCTTTCCTTTCATGTCCGACTGTTATACCCTATGCAGCGAACAGTGTACCGCAGGCCATAAAGAGAGCGAGAGAGCCATCAGATGATTCGCAGCCGTCAGATATCGAACCATGCATTAGGCGCCTTCAGCCGCTCGATGGCGCGGATGATGGAGGCAGGCGTTGAGATTCGAAAATCGCTGCAGACATCGTCGAAGCAATCGAGCGATTCGCGACTGGCGTCCAGCGTGGAGCGAATCCAGAAGTCGATCGCCAGTGGTTCATCAATGGCCGATTCGCTGAACAAGGAGGACGATCTTTATCCGCCTCTGTTTCGCGACCTTGTGAATGTCGGAGAACTCACAGGTACCGCACCGGAAGTTTTTGCTTCACTGGCGAAATACTATGAGGCACGCGTGCAGCAGGCTCGGGAGTTTCGAGCTCAAATTGCATGGCCCGTCATTCAGCTAGTCGCCGCGATTGGGATTGTAGGGTTATTAATTTTCATTCTGGGAATGCTGCCGCCAATGCCAAGCGGGAAGCCATTTGATGTCCTTGGTCTGGGGCTGTACGGAACCTCCGGCGCGACGACATGGTTTTTAGGTTGGCTGGGTGTGGTGGCGTTCGGGTTCTTTATGTGGAAATTCATTTCCAACAATGCTGCGGGACAGATGGTGTTGCATCCATTCCTGCTGCGAGTTCCGGTCATCGGCAAGTGTATGCAATCATTTGCGATCTCACGCTTTTCATGGTGCTTCGCATTGACGCAACAAGCAGGAATGAGCATTCGTCCGTCCCTGGAATGCAGTCTGAAGGCAACGGCCAACGGAGCATTTATTGCTGCGGAGCCTCTGATTTGGGAGAAACTCAAAGAGGGCGAAACACTGACCGAAGCGCTCACGTTGTCTCAACTTTTCCCACTGGACTATTTACAGGTCGTTGCCACCGCAGAAGAA
>Ga0105054_10003228_pt1 | contig 25450 bp, 17 predicted proteins | sample BON02_FD_78091 | JGI IMG/M metagenome (GOLD analysis project Ga0105054, IMG submission 78091) | Freshwater microbial communities from Lake Bonney liftoff mats and glacier meltwater in Antarctica - BON-02 (megahit assembly) | ecosystem: Environmental > Aquatic > Freshwater > Ice > Glacier...
CGTTTTTGTGTAGTTCAACAACCATAAGCTTGAAGGCTTTGTCAAATGATCTCCTTTCTCTTTTATTCATTATCTCTAAGTTAAGGGGCTTAACTTACTGTCCAATCAAATGTAGCAGGTCCAAAGTGGTATTGCTAACAATACGTATCATCTGATCAATGGCGCCCCGCATGGGCTCAATCTCACCCATGGGGATGAATTAAATAAGCTTCTGCTGCATTTTCTGAAGAAGTAAATAGCTAAGATTTTATTCTAAAAAACAAAGCCGGGTTTCTATAGTAGATTCCCGTTTTTTTTTAGTTAATACTTTTTTCTTGAGCCACAGAAATCATATTTTTTTAAATAGTGACCGTAGATTTGCTGACAGTACAGAAGCTGGAATGGCAGTGAATAAACTGGTCTTAACTGAAAAGCCATACTTGCAGGGAAGTGTAAACTATTTTGGTTAATGTGCTTATTATTAGTATTTTATCAATTGGATATATCGATTTCTATAGAAGTAAAGCATACTAATATTGAGAGCTAACAGTCCCGGTGCTCCGAATATTTTTGGTGGATCTAATGCAATATGAAAGAAGATAGCATTGAAAGAAACACTCATAAGTATCAGGGCCATTAACGCGCCATATTTATTAAAAATGAAAGCCAAAGCTGCGATAATTTCCACAATACCTACTATTTTTTACAAAATACGCGTTTGCTGCGGGTGCCGTGTCGGGAAAAGGATGTAATTAAAAAAGTGATCAAAACCGAAGAAGAGTAGAAATACCCCAAAAAATACTTGATAATAAGGGTTCTACCACGAAATTAATGGAGATCTAAAAGGATTGTCGTCGATATTTATTAAATGGATTTCATAAAATAATACAAATCAGTTTCATACGTTAATCGGTCGTTATTTTTCTTATGTTTTAGAATCCCCTAAATATATGCTCCACTAACTTAAGGGTAGAAACGTATTTCTGAATTGATAGAATCTGCCTCTTTCCATATTCTTCTCATAATTCGCTATATAAGGAGATGATATTTTTTTTAATAAATAGTATAAAACATATAATTTAAATATTAACAAGACATATAATATCATAATTTAAATCTAATTATATACATTTATAAAATTCATGAAGTATAAAATTAAATCTTTAATAGTAGTGATTATAAATCATTTTTATAACTTTTTTGAAAATATTTAATACTAAATTACACAAACTAATTGTTGATAATGTAAGATTTAATCCATCGACTACCTAAAAGTGCCACATAGCGGATAACTCGACTTAAACCAATAAAATTTGAAATTTCACTCCTAGTGAGGTTTCATTTTTCATGTATAATTTTATACGCTTCACTTTTCCTAAAACTCCATCAAATAGTCCATCGGACATACATTCTTTCCATCTGGATATAGTTACCTGAAAAAAATACCAGACATTCTTTTTCCCAAAAAATTCTCTTTCAAACGCTGCCTGGGAGGCAAAAATATAAAGACTGACAGTTGCTCTAGCAGTTTCAATATCTATTCTACGGTCATCAAGGGGATATTGGGAAAGTCACCTTTCCTGTTAAATGAAGCGACTCTTGTCTGATTTTAAAGTTGGGACGTGTTTTTAGTATCATTTACTATTTTAGATTATTGATTATGATTATCTTCCGGAAGCTCCGACAAATTATGATTGGAAAACCTACGCTATGAAATTTTAACATATGGTTCTTCCCCAAAACCTATCATTGATGAGTGGGTTGAACAACAGTGAGGGAGAAGAAAAGGTAAAGGTACTGACCTAAGTAATGCCACTTTAAAAAATTCAATCTATCCAGAAAAGAAGAGCAGATCAAGAAATTTCTCCTAGAAAAAGGTACCCCAAAATGCTATTACCAGAGACTATTTGGTTCATTAGCTTAAAAGCCAACCAGCTTGTGTAACATCTGAATTCATTAGATGAAATATCATTGAAATCAAATTTATCACTAGTGATAATCCAGTTTCTCTATATATAGACGAATCCATGGTGATGAAAGACTACTTTCTTTTTAAAGTTATACCCAATCTTACTAAAAATAAGGGGACAGAGCCCCCATTCTCATAAAAGAAGCAATGCATTTAGAACTTATTATACCTCTGATCGCCTTTATTTTGGCAACCTATTCCGTTATCGGGAATGATGTCATACAGACATTAGGAACATTTCTCACGTCCAATCATAAGAAGAAATGGTGGATACTTTGGCTCTATGCTGCATCCATATTGATCATTGTGATCGTATACGGTTGGATCACTCATCAGGGAGATGTTTCCTATGGAAGATTGGAAATGATCCCGCTACCGGAAAAGATGGCCTTTTGGTACATAATTCCTCCATTGGTTCTGATCATTCTTACCAGGTTTGGGCTTCCTGTAAGTACCACATTCATGATCTTAAGTGTCTTTTCATCTCAGGCAGTCATTGAAAAAATGATTCTAAAGTCGATTTTGGGTTACGCGGTGGCTTTTATTTTTGCATTTGGGATATACCTCCTAATAGCAAAAAGGTTTGAATCAAAAGAAAGTATTTCCAGATCAGAAAAAGAAAAAGCCAGAAAGGGCTGGTTAGTTGCACAATGGTTGTCCACTGGACTCTTATGGTCTCAATGGCTTGTTCAGGATTTTGCTAATCTTTATGTGTATTTGCCTCGTCAGTTGACATTAGGGGAACTGATCATTTCTTTAATCATTATTTTAGTCTTAATGGCACATCTTTTCAAATCCCGAGGCGGGAAAATACAGGAGATTGTCCACTCAAAAGCCAATACGCAGCATATCCGTTCTGCCACTTTTATAGACCTTACTTATGCCATCGTTTTGTTTCTGTTTACGGAGTTAAGCAATGTTCCCATGAGTACCACTTGGGTATTTATAGGGATTCTAGCCGGCCGTGAAATAGCCATCAGTTACCGTCTCAACAAACATGAAATCGAAAAATCCAGAAAACAAATTTTCAGGGATCTTTATAAAGTAAATATAGGGTTGATCGTAAGCATCTTGCTGGCATATGCAATCGGAATGTTGAACCTTATGGAAGCATAACAGTCACAATTTTGACCTCAGACAAGACAATCCAAGGTCTCAACTCTACATGTGTCTAGTCCTTGGATAGACTTTTCATGATTCTACCATACATCTTTTATGGGTACATGGGTTTTGATTTAGGGCTAAAACCAAAAGAAAAAGCAGAGCTTGCAGGCATGGAGGATTGCAGCAAATCTCCACAAAATAATTGCGAATGAAAATCCCTTTCTTGTACCAAACCTATCTATAATATTCTCCCTAATCAGGAAGCCAAGGGCATAGGAAAACTGGAATGCAGTTAGTATATAATTCTATTGGATTTCTGTCCAATTCATCTCGGTCTGAAGTTGTGGAGCTAAAATCCACAATACCTGTCTATATAATTGATAGTGGTGACAAAAAATAATAGAGCACAAATCCTCCATCGGAAATTCCCGACTTTAAGAGCTACATCCACAATAGGGTTCCCATTTTCTGGATTAACGAGTAGCGTGGTATCAGTTTTATAAGTGATTTCTTTATTGTTTTCATTAGTTGGGGAAGAGCAGTGATGGAAATCCTGGGATATTTAATAGATGGGTATGCTAATGGAGAAATGGTAACGATGGTAACTAAATTCGGTAAGAAACCTACAGCCTTTTATTTTACTTGGCTGAACACTTAAAGAGCAATTGGTTAATATATTGGATCCTGATTATAGCGTGTTGGACTGAACATTGGAAATCGTACCTGTTTGGTAGCGGTAACCTATTTGAAGTTTAATTAATCAAGGCGGTTTACTTATATTATGTGAATAGGGTAGTTATTGACGGGTAATCCAGTATGGATATGCTATATTTTCTTTACCCGTACTTTGTCAATACGAGGTCCATCTTTTTCTATTATTTCCAGCCTAAATCCTTCAAAATCGACATGGCTGCCTTCTTCAGGAATAGCTTGGGACTTGCTGAGGATTAAGCCTGCTACCGTAGTAAAAGATTTGTTTTTAAAATCAGTATCGGTATTAAAGAACTTTTTAAAATCGTGAACAGGCAGTTGGCCATCTATTAGCCACGCACCATCTTCCCGTTGATAAATCATAAATTCTTCTTGGCTAGGTTCAGAAGTGTCACCAAATATTGCGTCTACTATATCGTCCAACGTTATGATTCCTATGGTAATCCCATATTCATCCACTACAATTCCATAATGGAGCTGCTTTATCTTGAATAGTTCTAAGGCCTGGAAGGCATACATAGTTTCATTTAAGTACAAAGGCTCATGGGCAATTGTACGAAGATCAAAATTGCCTGCAAGCTCTTTATCAAACAGGTCTTTTACTAAAACCAATCCGACTATATTGTCTAAGTCATGGTTAAGACAAAGTGGATATGCGGAATGCTTTTCTAGGCTGATTTTATTTTTGATGATTTTTTCATCATCTGCAATATCAAAATAAATCAGTTCATTGCGATGTGTGAAAAGGCTGTTAATTCTCCTGTCTCCAAGTTCAAATACACGTTCCACAATATCCTGCTCGATATTCATTATCTCACCTCCTTGAGCACTATGACGAAGAATAGATTTTATTTCTTCTTCAGATACCGTATTTTCTGATTTATTTTTTATTCCAAAAAGCCTTAATAGCAGATCATTTGATGAGGTAAGTAACCACACGAAAGGACTTGTGATTTTGGATATTAGTATCATGGGGCGAGATACTAGTGCAGCAATTATTTCAGGGTAAGTCATCCCCACGCGTTTAGGGAATAATTCCCCTAACACTATGGAGAAATAAGTGACCATAATCACAATTCCTCCCACTGCCAAAGTATTGGCATAAGGTGCAATAATTCCAATATCTAAAAGCCATAAAGCAAAATCCTCAGTGAGATTTTCTCCACTATAAACGCCCAAAAGGATGCCAATCAAAGTGATACCAATCTGGACAGTTGATAAAAATTTCCCCGGGTTTTCCGAAAGCTCTAATGCAGCCTTTGCCCCAGAAATACTGCGTTTCTTTTGGTTTTCTAACTTAAATTTCCGGGATGATACTAGTGCCAGTTCTGACATGGCAAAAACCCCGTTAAGAAGTATTAAAAATATAATGATCAAGATTTCCAAATTGTGTTAGTTTAAAGTGAAAATAAAGTTAGCTAATTGGTAATTTTATTTTAAGGATTTATTCATAGCCCTAAATATCTAATCACTTCATGTTTCATCTTGGTGAGGATAACTATCTGACATATAGTAAAATGGTATTCTGCTTAAAGATGGAGGAAGCAATTGAATCAACAAGCTGAATTTGTATTAAATCATCAATTCGGTTGTCTTATGTTGGAAGACTGAAACCCAAATTCGGCCAATTCAAGAGATGTCTGCTTATAATCCGAAAGATGAATCTTACCCTGATTTAATCATTTTCCCTGATCTAACCATTTTCGACCACCTTAACCGGAATTAGTAAAGATGCTAAAATACCTCCTGTCAGCGCAAGAATTATCACTGCTAAAGACAGCCATTCGGGAGTTTCTATAAGATGAGAAAATATCATTTTTAAACCGACAAAGGCCAAAATAGCCACTAGACTATAATTGATAAACCGAAATTTGTTAAGCATGCGGGAGATTAGAAAGTACATAGATCTTAATCCCATTATGGCTAGAATATTTGAACTGAAAACAATAAATGGGTCGGCAGTAATAGCCAGGATCGCAGGAATACTGTCGAGTGCAAATAGGATGTCGGTGAGCTCTATAATAATCAAAGCCATAAAAAGCGGGGTAGCAACGAGGATTCCCCTTTTTCTGATAAAGAAGTGATCTCCATCCATAAACGCTGTAAATGGAACTACTCTTCTTAATTTTTTGAAAAAAAATGAATCTTTGGGATTGAACTCAGAATCGTCAGATTTCAGCATTTTGTAAGCTGTGAAAATTAGAAAGGCGCCAAATAGATAAACTATCCAGTCAAACTGGTTGATAAGTGCTACGCCAAAAACTACCATGATAGCTCTAAATAGAATTGCTCCAAGGATACCCCAAAAAAGTACGCTGTGCTGAAAAATGGCAGGAATACCAAAAGACCTGAAAATAACTGCAATTACAAAAACATTGTCTATGCTAAGGGAAAATTCAATTAGATAGCCTGTAACATATTTAAGAACGGCATCTTCAGGTTTTAATCCGGTAGGATTGGGCATGAGGCCTTTGGAAAAAAGCCACCAGATAACCTATGAAAACATTAAAGCGATGAAAACCCAGACCCCGGTCCAAATTGCTGCCTCTTTGGTTTGAATTACGTGGGCTTTTTTGTTAAATACCCCCAAATCAAGAGAAAGAAAAAGCAAAATACATGCTATGAAAATTATCCAGACACTCATAGTATAGATGGTTGTTTTACTTGTTGAAATGAAGCTATAAACTGGGTATTGGGAAACATTTTGTCCTTTAAATTTTGCAAAAACACATAATAAATAAGTGACCGTAATTCAGAATTGGCCGCTGTCTTTCTATCTAAGTCAGTTTGCTGAGTAGGCTGATATTCATTACAACAAGGATATGTTGGTAACCAACGCCATTAGACTTAATCGGAGATTGAGAAAAATACCGATCAAAAATTTGCGTATTGATAGAAGTGTGAAATACGGTTATGAAACTTGTTCTTTTTTTATAAAATTGTCTTACCAATGGAATGGAGGTAATAACTATCATAGAAACAATTATCCATTCTAGATAATGAATGAGATCTGGAAAGATAAGTTTCAGGAAATATCCCGCCAGCACTAAACTAGATGTCCATACTAATGAGCCAATGAAGTTATAAATCATAAAACTCTTAAAATCTGATTTTATCAGACCTAGGCAAAGCGGAAGGAAAGTCCGGATAACCGGGATAAATCTACCGATGATGATTGCTCCCTGGTGTCTCTTTTCAAAATAAGATGCAGCCATATTGAGATAGCGTGCTTTAAAGAAAAGTGAGTCGGGTCGCGAAAGTAGCCACTTGCCCATCTTCAAACCTATAAAGTACGATACGATATATCCCAAGAATGCTGCTAGTGCTATGCAGGTTATCAGTAAATGAATGGTTACATCCAAAACGGGTAACCCACAGAGCATTCCGGCCAAAAACAAAAGGGAATCTCCAGGCAGAAAGAAACCGAAGAATAGGCCGTTTTCTGTAAAGATAATAGCAAGGAGAAGGATGAGCCCGCCCTTATTGATTATCAATTCAGGGCTTAAAAGCGCTAAAATGGACTGAATAAATTCATACATGGGTTGGTTGGATTAACGCCGGATGGATTGGAATGGACGGGTTATATACGGTCATCTCAATTGCTCATTACCTCCTGCATTTCCTTCTCCAATGCAGGTTCATGTGAAATCAAATCCAAACTTTCAGCTAAGGGAAGACCAAATTCACCTTCCCATTTTGCTATCACACAGGTGGCTAGACAGTTTCCAATCACATTGACTGATGTTCTTGCCATATCCATCAATTCATCGATTGCTAGAATCAAAAATATCGGAGCCATTGGCAGATTAAAACTAGCTGCTGTTCCCATCAGAATAATCAATGAAGCTCTTGGGATTCCAGCTACTCCTTTGCTCGAGAGCATTAAGGTCAGAACCATTAACAGCTGCTCTTCTATCCCCATTTTTATATCAGCTACCTGCGCTACAAAGATCGCAGCTAACGAAAGGTAGAGTGTCGTTCCGTCTAGATTAAAGCTGTAACCTGTTGGCATGACGAATGCGACAATTTTGCGTGGGACACCAAACTTTTCCATCGCTTCCATTGCCTTGGGAAGTGCAGCCTCCGAACTGGTGGTAGCAAAAGCGATAGAAACAGACTCAGAGATTGCCTTCAAAAATTTGATAACCGGGATCTTGAGGACAAGTGCGATAGGAAGCAAAACCAGTAATAAAAATGCCAGTAAAGCAACATAAAGTGTGGCCAACAAATGAAACAGATTGACAAGGATACCCAAGCCCATCTCTCCTACAGTATATGCTATGGCCGCTCCAACTCCAAAAGGGGCAAAATACATGATTACTCGGGTGAAATTGAACATAACTTCCGAGAGGCTCTCAGTGAAAGAAAGCATGGTTTGCTTCTTTTTGCCATCTTTAACCAGCGCCAATCCTATCCCAAACAGAATACTGAAAATTACAATTTGAAGAATCTCTCCTTCAAATATAGATTTTGCAAAATTCTCGGGAAATATATGGAGTATTACTTCCTGCCAAGTTCTTGCTGTACCTTGAATCGGAACCTCGCCCACCGGCAGCTCAATGCCGACTCCAGCTTGTGAAATATTGATTGCTAATAATCCGATCAGCAAGGCAAATGTCGTGACTACTTCAAAATATAGAAGCGACTTCCAACCCATTCTTCCGACTTGTTTCAGGTTGGAATGTCCGGCTATACCCACGACAAGCGTAGCAAAAAGAAGTGGAGCAATCACCGTTTTGATCAGTTTTAGAAAAACCTGACTGACCACTTTTAGATTCATAGCAAGCTCAGGAAAGTCCGAGCCTATGGCAGTGCCAATAAGCATACTTCCAAATATCCAAGTTGTAAGTGAGGCTCTCTTCAAGCAGTATCCTACGATTGCAATCACGCCTACCCACCTGCTTGCCATAAGTAGGAAATCCGTTACCAGTCCAGGCCAAATCATTTGAATGACGATAAAAACTGCTGCCTCTGTTCCAAACATGGCAAGGATAAAGGTGATATAAGCTGGTTTTTTAAGTGTCATGATTTGTGGTGAAGCTTTATTGCTTCAATAAATAGGATGTATTAATAGCTGGGTGTGCTTAAATTGAAAACCGAATGGCAGGGTTTATTTTTCCACGCATAGCCTGATTATTAGCTAAGGAAGAATATTTCTAAGAGGGGATTTCCGGCAACACAGGGCTTTAGAATTCAATCGGCTCAGAAGCATCTCTTACTCGTCTTTTCTTAAATCCTACTCAGTGAGCATTCCTAGGATCAAAACAATGCTTCATGCGAAGTTTTCCTTCATTTTTTAAGCAAATGGAAGACGGCCTTGCATTGAAGCATAACATGAATCGAGAGAAGGGCAGCCTGATAATAACTTTGCTTCCAGCACGTATTCATCCAGATTTGGAATAGAAATTTTTTGAGTAAAACTGACAGTATGGTCAACTCAACTCATGAATAAGAATAAGGGAGACTTATGGTGTTTAAGCCAAGTTCTTTTGGAAAAGCCTGTTGCTAAGCTTATGGCTAAGTAAAATAATGGTGGGGAAAAACGATTAAAAAAGCAGGTAAGTTTGCTACGATGGTAAACGCCGTTTTTTTATAATTCCGCTCAATTGTTTGACAAAATGCCGATAAACCGGAAAAACTGTCCAGTACTGATTGAGATTTAAAAATATAACGAACTGACCGTACCACCGGTCTTTCGGGAACAATCCTATTTGTGAGCGCAGCACCAACTTCTAGAATTGAACGCTGCTGAATATGTAGATCAGGATGCGGTAATTCACTAGCAACTTGAATTGTAGAATCCAAAGTCACAGGTATATTACCTACCCAAAAGGTTGCCGAAGCAACTAAATTAAGAAATAAGAATAAAATTCCTGAAATCCTCATATGAATAATATGCGTTCAAATCTAGCTGAAAAAACATAAATTTTATAGAAGGGTCAATTAATATTTGAAAGTTCTTAACTAAGATTATCTGCTGCTTTACTACCGGGCTTAAATTGGCACAATAACCAGTCTATCTAGTAGCCTTTAAATGAAATTTTTTCTGTGGAGAATATAGCAAAACTCATCAAGATAATCCTGAAACTTTCCTTCTGAGACTTTATGAATTGTCTCAATCATTTGCAGTAACATATCGTCGTATGAGCCTATTTGCAGGTACATCTTTCGATTTTGATATCTCTTTTGAATTCAAATCAACAGTGTCCTCAAGTTTTGTACAAGGTTCACTATCAGCGTACTGTACAAATTCATGTTGGTAAATTAGGCTCCTGATGGGCTTTCCTGCTGTTTTAGCTTTAGGTTTTCGGCCTTTTTATTAAAAGTATCTACAGTTCTTAGTTTGAACTACTGTTTTAAAAAAAAACGCTGTGCGCTATTAATTCGCATTGAGGAATAACGTTTTGACTTAGGCGTGTCACTCTAAGAAGATGACTCCCTAAGACTATATTTTAAAATCAAACGTATCAACCATTTTGAGGGCGACTAATTTTTGAGCACAAAAAAAAGTCAGCAAAAATTAATTTGCTGGCTAATAGTGTCGGGGTGGCAGGATTCGAACCCAAGCTTGTAAAATACTGAAAAATAGAGTGTTAACTGTTTCTTTTATGATTAGGTCACCGAATAAGGCACAATATGTTTTAAGTGATGTAACTGACTAAATTTCAGTATTTTATAAAAATTTTTTTTACTTTTCAATCATTGTCCCTAAAGATCCAGCTTTTACTTTATCACGATTACATTTCAATAAATATTTATTTTGATTTTCGGAATGTGGTTTTTAAGTTCCTTTGTAAGGAGATAAGACTTCATTTTTTATGGAATAGACTTTATGGATGGAGTCGACGACAAAAAAATCAAACTCTTTTTATTCTCTACGTCTATTAAGAGTAGTGAATAGGTTATGCTATCGAATTTTTGTAAAAAAAAGTGCGCTATAACGCACTATTTTGCGTGAAAAGGTTTCTTTATAGTTAATATCTTTATTAAAGTGCATTTTACTGCTCTTTTGTGGTTTTTTATTAAAGTAATTCCTATTTTTGGTTTAAATAGAGTATTATGATGCACTTTCCAGAAATGATAAAATACTTAAAAGCTCGCAGAGAGATGTTGCAGGTTACCCAAGAAATGCTTGCAGAACTAGCTGGAGTAAGCCTTAGGACCTTAAAACAGTTTGAAAGTGGAAGAGGTAATCCTACGTTACAAACCCTAAGTAAATTAGCTGATGCGCTAGGTTTGGAACTTACGTTTAAAGTAAAAACGCTCAGCGTCAATAAATGAGAAAAGCAAAGATTATTTATAAAGACCAAGAAGCTGGATTGCTTACTCAATTAGATAATGGCTCATTTGTGTTTAGGTACCATGATGCATGGATTAATGACACGGACAAAGCTCCTGTAAGTCTTACATTTCCTAAAAATCAACAAGAATACCAATCGGAATTTTTGTTTCCATTTTTCTATAATATGCTTCCGGAAGGGGCCAATAAGCAACTTGTGTGTCATGCTTTGCGAATAGATAAAGCAGATCATTTTGGTATTTTACTTAATACAGCGGCCCATGATACGATCGGTGCGGTTAGAGTGATTAAACTAGACAATGTATGAGCATGCCTGAAATCCATTTTTGCCCTGGTACATTAAAAGAAGGAAATCACACTTACTCTTCAACTGCTTTAAAACGTGTTTTTTATGGGAAAAAGGTAAGTCATATACTTCCCTATGAATCACCAGCCTCAAGCGACGTCACAGATGAACTGTTTGATGAAAATCGGAAAAGAATGTCTATCTCGGGAGTCCAGGAGAAGTTTTCGGTACTGTTAGGCAAAAACAAATTGCGATTAACCAATGAAGGTGAACAAGGACAATACATCCTAAAACCGAAACCAAATGCCGGTAAAAACACTGAGTATATGCCTGCTAACGAACATTTAACCATGCAAATAGCAAGGCAGGTTTTTAATTTAGAAACTGCTGAAAATGCACTCATATTTTTTAATAATGGAGAACCGGCTTATATCACCAAGCGATTTGATTTAAAAGAAGACGGGACTAAAAGGGCACAGGAAGATTTCGCCTCATTAGCTCAAAGAACACCTCAGACTCATGGTGAAGATTATAAATACCTGGGGAATTACGCTGAATTATTCGAATTGTTGAAGAAATATGTCCCAGCCTACAACGTGGAAGCACCCAAGCTACTTAAACTCATATTGTTCAATTACCTATTTTCCAATGGAGATGCACATCTTAAAAATTTCTCATTGATACAAACTGAGCTGAACGACTTTAAATTGAGTCCAGCCTACGACCTATTGAACAGTCGCATTCATATAGGAGACAGAGACTTTGCTCTGGATGAGGGGCTGTTACCTCCAGCTTTGGCAAAAGGAAAGCTGCATGAACAGTTTTATATCCTGGCTGATTTGTCAAATGTCAACCCTAAAATTAGTGACGGTGTTTTTTCCCAGTTGTCTTCCGGAAAAGATGAAGTGTTGCGTTTAATCGGTCAATCTTATTTGTCGGATAAATTGAAAAATAATTATGAACAGGCTTACCTGACTCGATTGAAGAAATTTGGTAGGGAATAATCCTGGGCTAAAGAGGATATACAACCCACTAAGTTTCCCGAAGTTAAAACGAAGAGGCAAGCATAAGGTAAGTCACCGAATAAGACACAGCAAAATCGCGTCAAAATGTATCAAATAAGGTTTAATTACTATAATTCAAAAATTTGATCACCAGAGAGATAAGATACTTTCTGGGTCTTTAATTTAGGAATTAATTTATGTCACCGAATAAGACACATAATTTTTGATATTTATTGATATGAACTAAACTATAAAAAACAGAAAAGCCTGTAAATCAGTAGATTTACAGGCTTTTGATTTCCCTTGGAAAGGGTTCTGTCGGGGTGGCAGGATTCGAACCTACGACCTCCTCGTCCCAAACGAGGCGCGATACCGGGCTACGCTACACCCCGAGGTGTTACTGGTTTTTTCAATTTTCGACTCATGACTTGCTCTTGAATCGGTTGCAAATGTAACAAAATTTATTTCTGACAAACACTTTTTTCAAAAATGAAATCGAAAAAAATAAGGATTATTTCTGTGGTTCATTAGATGTGATCCGAAGCGTCTTGAAAATGAGTTGGATAGCTTTTTTATACAAGAGATTAATAGAAAGAAATAATTAGATAATTCTGGAAAACTATAAAAAGACATCTCCTTCATCTCAAAGAAGCTAGTCTTGATTTACAATCAACAGCTCCAATGTCAAATAGGAGCTGTCAGGATCAGAGGTGTCCAAATTGAGTTTGTACGTGTAATAACCTTTAGAAAGCGGAGTTTCTCCTACATAGTCGTAAGGTTGAAATCTGACTTCCTTTCCATCGGCCATTAAGCTCACAAATCCATAACGAAAGGCAGATTCAACTTCTTTGAAGTTCGATTTTTTTCCTGCTTTTAAGTCACCGAATTCAACTGCTCCAGAACCGGAGCTGATCAAAATGTCTTTAAAATCTGCGCCAGAGCTATTCTCAACACGAATATGCACTGCATTTGGATTTTTGAATTCAGAATCTTCAGAGCATGAAGTGATTAAGAATATAAGGAAAAATAGAGAATATAGATTTTTTATAAGACAATTTAGTTTGGCTTTCTATGAATACGACGCTCGATTTTAAATCGCGCTTAATCGCTCCTAATCGCGCTTAATCACCTAGTTTAAAACTCCTTCTCCCCGAATTCACTCTTGATGAATCGTGACTTATTTTTCAGTTTATTGAAGGTGTAGCTGATGTTGAATTGGATCATATCCACCTCATAGACATAGTTAGTGGTGGTGTAGAACTCGCCATCTCTCCAAGTGGTTATGCGTTGCTCGTTTGTCGCAAGCAATCCCATATCAATATTAAGCCACTGAAGCGTGGTGCTCAGTCTCCCGTCCAGGAAGGTCTTTTTGATAGTTAAATTGGGAGAAAGAAAGCTTGAATCTTCACCTTGTGCCGTGTTGGTAGGAGAGAGGTAGTTGACGGCAAGTTGAGCTTCCCAATTCTTTCCAAAGTCAAAACTCGTATTTGCATTGATCGAGTAAATCCAGCTGGAGGTATTGATAGGTTGACTGTTAAATTCTCCCTTGATGGAATAGTTATAGACGTTTGCACCCGCGAAAACCTGCCACCAATTGGTAGGATTTAATTCTAATCCTGCTTCCAAACCAATAGATTTACCTGTGCCTACATTGGAATAAATCCTGTTCAAGATGGTGTCATTGAAGACTGTATTGACTCTGTTTACCAGATTTTGAACATTCCTGAAATAGGTAGTGGCAGTGAATGAATTGTCGCCAAAGTTTTTTACAACCCCGACTTCCACCAAATCCACAAACTCTGGTAATAGCGTGGGGTCTCCTTGTTCCAATGTTTCGGAATGCTCTCTTTCAGGGAATGGATTCATTTTGAAAGTAGTAGTTCTTTCTACACGTTTGGAATAGGAAGTCTTGAGTTGCAGGTCATCGCTTACAGCATATTGCAAGCTGGCGGAAGGGTATAATTTCACGAAGTCATAACGGTAAGTCGTATCTACAGTACCAGCTTTATCAGTTAAATCCAGCGTTCTATCCATTACCTCTAATCTTGCGCCAGCGGAATAGCTCCATTTCCCTTTTGTTCCGGATAGTTGACCGTAAGCAGAATGCAATATTCTATTCAGATCAACTGCACTGGAAAACTCTGGAATCAACTCAAATTCACCTGTTTCATTGTTTTTTCGCTCATAGACAAAGTCACCTGTGTGATTTAATAATCTGTATTGGTAGCCAAATTCCAGTATACCATACGGTTTTGGAGCAACTTTGTAATCCACTTGAAGTCTTGTGCCTTGCAGTGGATTGTCGTTAGTGTTATACTCGTCTTGATAGATGATACTGGTGTCTGGATAGCCCAGGTTTCGGTTGGTAGTAGGTCCGCCAAGCATGGTGTACTCGTATAGAAAGGAACCGGATATTTGAGATTTATTTGGGAAAATATGTTTGTAATCCAAGCTACCCAATACAAAATCTCCCCGGCGTATTCTTAGGTTCTCGTTATAATATTGCATCGTATAAAGACGCTCCCCATTCACTTCTGCATGATTGTCATTATATATGATATCGGCAGTTCGATCGGAGGTTTTTTTACCAGCATAGAATCCCAAGCTGAAGTCATTGGCTTCATTTGGAGTATATCCTAGTGTGAATCTTCCGGAGTAGGTTTTGGCATCTGTGCTTCTTTCTCCATCCGATGGGAAGTAAGTCGTAGTGTCACCACTAATGGTATAGACATTACCCTCTCTACGACCATTGATATCATTTCTCTGGTAGCTACCACCTAGGGAAAGATCCCATTTTCCTTTTTTGTGGTTGACAGTAAAGTCAGCACCGTAGCGCTGCGGGTTGTCTTTATTGTCATAAGGCTCTATACTCGGCATTCCGATCTTAGCATTCACTTGTACAAAAGTGCCATCCGTCACACCTTTCTTAGTGATGATGTTGATGATTCCTGCCTTTCCTTCCGGATCGTATTTGGCAGAAGGGGAAGTGACCAATTCAATTTTTTCTACGGCATTAGCCGGAAGTTGAGATAGTAAAGCCTCCGGACTTGACTGTGTAGGTTTGCCATTTACCATGACCACAAATCCGGTTGTTCCTCTAACCGATATTTCGCCTTGCGCATTGATGCTCACAGAAGGAAGGTTTCTCAATACATCTGTTGCTGTCCCACCTTGGCTGGTCAGGAAATTTTCAGAATTGTAAACTTGACGATCCACCTGATTCATGGTGGTGAATTTCCTTCCAGATACTTCTACTTCAGATAGCAATTTCTGATCTGGGCTTAAAAAAATTGTACCTAAATCCTGTAGTTGATTTTTAGAAATAGATATCTCGGAAATCGCTTTGGTCTCGTATCCCAGAAATTGCGCTAGGAGATAGTAATCGCCTGATTTTAAGTTTTCTAGATTGAATATTCCATCCTGACCTGTCACTACTCCAGCGACAAGCGTGCTGTCTTTGAGTTGGTATATGGCAACACTGGCATATTCGAGAGGATTGTTTTCCGATTGGTCAATTAACTTTCCTTTCACACCCGTTTGAGAAAAAGCGACTCCATTAAAAAGCGTAAATAAAAGTAGTAGTAATGATCTATTCATTTGAGATTTATTAATTAACCACAAAGAACAACTGCGGCTGTATTATTTTACGGTAGATAAATACCGATAATGGTATAATTAGACTTTTATTTTGGACCGGTATTCCAAAGGCGTAAGATTAGTCTGCTGCTTGAAGAACTTCACGAAATTTGATGAATCTGTAAAATTTAGTGCGTATGCAATTTCCTTAACCTGACTATTGGTATGAGTAAGGGAGTTTTTGGCTTCTATCAAAAGACGTTCTTTGATTACCTCACGTGCATTAGTATTGAGCGCAACCTTACAAATAGTATTTAGCTTTCTTACAGATATTTTCATTTTGTCTGCATAGCCTTGGACATTTTTTATTTCAGCGAAGTGCTCATTGATTAGCCTTTTGAAGAGCGCTACTTGATCTATAAGAGTAGAGTCAAGCTTGGGTGAGGAGCAAGGTAGTTTTAGGGTAGTTATGATTAACAGGTTTAGATGGGCAGCCAGCACTTCCAGAGAACTTCCATTTTTGTATTCTCTGTGAAAGGTTTCTAAAAGCGGAAATATCTGTGCATGAGAATCTCCGATTTCGAAGGTTTTAGTCAATTGAAAAAGACTGTTGGAAGCATGTGGATAGAGAGAAAGAACCTCTTCTTTGAAAAGGATTACATAGCCGCCTGGAATCTTGCTAAAGTCCCAGCAATGGACTTCGCTAAGACCCAGATAGTAACCTGTATTGGGTACTACATCAAATTTGTCATCGCCAATCGTATGCGAACCAGCACCTTTTGATAGAAAGATCAATTCATGGTAGCCAGCATGTCTATGAGGCACAGTCGGTTTAATGACGGGTTTCATCCGTGAGACTTTTAATAGAATTTCACTTTCTAGTTTAAACTTTACTCCGATTGACATGTTGATTCATTAACTCGGGTTTGCTTTTAAAATGTTTGCAAACATTGCAAAAAAGCCAAACAAGTGGACTGCCTTTTAAATAAAAAGAGAGACTGATTGCTAGCATCATCCTTTTGTGTTTATAACGTTTAAAATCCATTCATAAAAAATCCGAAGAAATAAATCAGAGCTTATTAGAAAGGAGAATTGAAGTTACACCGTGCTTCGGTCGTCATATTCAGCAGTTGAGAGGGTTATCTGTGAGATAACCATCATTTAATGGGATATCCGATATTGCTTGGATTGAGTCTTTATAGGTAAATCAGACAGTTTGGGAGGAAATAATTTTGTTAATTTATGATTGGAAGAAGTGCGTTCAAAGAACGCAAGGAATCGACTTCTCTTTTATAAAATTGAATCACATCAAAAAGTAAATTCTACCTTATGAGTTTTCAAATCAAAAATTCCGGTGAAGCCTACGATGTTACAATTGAAGGTTCTGGAGATGGAGGTGGTATGGCCTCTAAAATCCTATCAGAGGCAGGTCTCTCCGAGGCTATAATCGAAGCAGGAGGCGATTTTGACGCGGCTATTGAAGGCGATCCTGATACCCGAAAGAATAGGACGGAGTTCGAATGGTACCTTTCCAGAAGAAAGTTTCTGGCTTCTACTGCATCCTTAATTGCTTCTCCCTTATTATTCAATATTCCTGCTTTCGCAGGTAATTCAGATAGAAAACTCAGACATGTTTGTGTCGGCGTGGGAGGAATGGGCGGACATGATCTGCAGCGTTTTATTGCTCATCCCGATGTAGAAATTGTTGCTATTTGCGATGTGGATGATGAAAGGTTGCAAAAAGCAGCCGAATTGTTACCTAATGCCCGCCAATACAGTGATTGGAGGATTTTGCTAAAAGAAGAATCCGATAATTTTGATTCGATAAATGTTAGTATTCCTGATCACAACCATTTCGCCCTGTCTATCAGTGCAATCAACATGGGGAAGCATGTTTATTGCCAAAAGCCCATGTGTCATGACGTGTCCGAAATCAGGGAATTGACCAATGCAGCAATAAAAGCTGGAATCGTAAGTCAATTGGGAACTCAACATGCTTCCGGAAAAGGTGATCGTACAGCTGTTCAATGGATAAAAGAAGGTCATATCGGGAAAATTAAAAGAGTTTACCTCTGTTCAAATAGACCTGGTGCAACGGAAGCCTATAGGTTTCCGGGACCTCGTCCAATAGATGGACAAGATCCACCTTCAGGATTAGATTGGGATCTATGGACAGGCACAGCACCACTTCGACCGTATAATCCGGCTATTTATCATCCTTCCAAATGGAGAGCTTGGCAAGACTTCGGTACAGGATGGTCTGGAGATATTGGATGCCATATTTTTGATGCAGTCTGGAAAGGAATAGGGCTCCATGCACCGAATTCTGTTCATGCCAGAGTTCAAGAGTCGTGGGAAAATTCTCCCGAAAGAAGAGCCGATACCTGGCCACAGAGTAATCATCTTACCTGGGTATTTCCAGGAAATGAAATGACCGAATCGGAAGAACTAACTGTTGAATGGTTTGATGGAGAATTCTATCCTCCTGAAGAAGTCAGGGCTTTATTTTCAGTGGAAAATTACCCTGCTGAATCGGCTATGCTTGTCGGGACTGAAGGAGCTTTATTGATTCCACATACAAAATTGCCTGTCCTCTTGCCAGAAAGTAAATTCCAGCACGTACAATACCCGGAATTGGAGGAACGAGATCATTACCATCACTTTGTGGATGCATGTCTAGGCAAAACAAAAACAGAAAGTCACTTTGCCCAATCTGGACCCATGACGGAGGCTATTATTCTGGGTACTGTTGCCATCAGAGAGCCTCAAAAAGTCCTTAACTGGGACGCAAAAAAGATGAAAATTTCGAATCACCCAGAAGCAGAGAAATACTTGAGCCGCAAATACAGAAAAGAATGGGAAGTTTGAGGAACATAAAACAGTCTGTTTCTGATAGTAGTTAGTATTCCGTTGGGATTTCTCCCTGAGCAATTATTAAAACCATATAAAATTAAAAAAAAACATGAGTTTTCAAATAAAACCAAGTATGGACTCCTACGATGTCATTATAGTAGGTTCTGGCGCTGGGGGAGGCATGGCCTCCAAAATTCTTTCCGAAGCAGGACTGTCTGTAGCTGTCGTAGAAGCAGGGGGTGATTTTGATCCTGCAAAAGAGGAAGATCGGACACAGCTAAGACCACCGTGGGAATCTCCAAGAAGAGGTGCCGGTACGCGTATTCGTCCGTTTGGCGACTTTGATGCTGCCATCGGCGGATGGGATATTGAAGGGGAACCTTACACCAGGAAAAATGGAACCGAGTTCGATTGGTTCCGCTCTAGAATGGTCGGTGGAAGAACAAACCACTGGGGAAGAATTTCCCTTCGATTTGGACCTAACGATTTCAAACGAGCAAGTATTGACGGTCTGGGTCATAACTGGCCAATCGGATACGATGAGTTGAAGCCCTATTACGATAAGGTGGATAAGCTGATCGGGGTTTTTGGTACCAAGGAAGGAATTTATAATGAGCCAGATGGATATTTTCTCCCTCCTCCTAAGCCACGATTGCATGAGCTTTACATGAAGAAAGGTGCGGACAAAGTTGGTATTCCGATGATTCCCTCACGTTTATCTATGCTTACCCGTCCGATTAACAAGGAACGAGGAGTTTGCTTTTTCTGTCACCAGTGTAATAGAGCTTGTCAGGTTTATGCAGATTTCTCTGCGGGTACTTGCCTGGTTCACCCTGCAATGAAAAAAGGTCAAGTGGATCTTTATACCCATTCCATGGTAAGGAAAGTAACTACCGACGAATCCGGTAAAGCCACGGGTGTTTCCTTTGTGAGCAAAGCCGACATGAAAGAATACAAGCTGAAATCAAGAGTGGTTGTTTTAGGTGCATCGGCTTGCGAGTCTGCCAGAATCATGATGAATTCTAAGTCAAAATCACATCCTGACGGTATAGGGAATAGCTCAGGCATGGTAGGTAAATACTTGCATGATTCTACGGGAACTGATCGTATGGCAATTGTGCCAAGCATGATGGATCGAGAGCGATACAACGAAGATGGTGTAGGTGGCTTGCACATGTACACTCCTTGGTGGGGAGACAATAAGAAACTGGATTTCGCCAGAGGATATCATATTGAATACTGGGGTGGCATGAGCCAACCTGCCTATGGCTCCGGCGGAAGCATGAATTCCATGCGCCAGTACATCAAGGATGAGTTTGGCGAACCAAGCCAGAACGGTGGGTACGGTTTAGGCCTTAAAAAGGACATACGTAGACTCTACGGGTCTACTATGGGGATGTCAGGTCGGGGAGAAAGTGTGCCGATGATTGACAACTACTGTGAGATTGACCCAAATACGGTAGATAAATACGGGATTCCAGTTTTGAGATTCAATTACAACTGGACGGATCAGGAGGTCAAGCAGGCAAAACATATGCATGATACTTTTGAAGAAATCTTGACTGAATCAGGCGGAATTCTGCTAGGATCTAAGCCAGGCCCTGAGTCCAAATATGGCTTATTGGCTCCAGGGAGAATTATTCACGAGGTAGGTACTACCCGAATGGGAGATGATCCAGCTACTTCAGTATTGAATTCAAACTGCCAGGCGCATGATTGTGACAACTTATTTGTAGTTGATGCAGGACCTTTTGTGTCTCAAGCAGATAAAAACCCAACCTGGACTATTTTGGCCTTGGCTTGGAGAACTTCCGATTACATTGTTTCTGAATTGAATAAGAAAAATATCTAGACCATGAACAGAAGAGAAAATCTCAAATTACTCTTTACCGGATCTCTCGGTACAGGTTTATTCTTGACAGGCTGTTCTCCCGAGCAGCAGGCTTTACCTGAAAATGCCTTATTGGCTGGAGGGACTATCGGCGGAAGAACAGCAGAAGAAAAACAGCGCGATCAAGAGTTACTTTCGGAGACGTTTTTCACCGATGACGAGCGCAAAAAACTTAGCACTATGGTAGATATCATCATGCCAAAAGACGATGAATCACCTGCGGCTACTGAACTGGGTGTTGTGGATTTCATGGAGTTTATGATGAAAGATCAGCCTGGTTATCAAACACCTATGCGTGGTGGATTGATGTGGTTGGATTTTGAAGCAGATGAAAAATTCAGCAAATCATTCAATGAGCTCAGTGAGTCGGAATTGATCACGATTGTAGAAGAAGTTGCTTGGCCTGATAAAGCAAAACCAGAATACGAAGGTGCTGTACGCTGGTTTAATATGCTTCGTAATCTTACTTGCTCTGGCTATTTCTCTACTGAAGCAGGTTGGAAATACATTGGCTACGTAGGTAACACTCCAAATGCTTGGGATGGCGTGCCAGAACAGGTAATGGATAAGCATGGCATGAAGCTGGAAGAAAAATATATTCCACAATACCTCAAGATGGAGGATCGTGGTACAATCATCGAGTGGGATGATGATGCAAATATAATTGGCTAATAATTTTTGTTTCAATTCCAATTTTACTAAAAGCCAATGGATGAGAATTCATTGGCTTTTTTTCTGCTCTAGATTTATAAAAACTTGAATTTTCAGTGCAGAGCAGGAGACTGAATTAATTTTTTTAAGTCATCTTATAGTCACGTGTTCATAATTAGTGAGCGGTCTGCAAATAATTTAATCTATGATAAGTATAAAATTTTATTTGAGGCTGATGATAGTAGGTGTGGTAATTAGTTCTAATGCTGCTTTTGCCCAAATGCCTAAAGCTCCTAACCCCCCTAACGTTGTTTTTATAGCGAGTGATGATCTGAACGATTGGATAGGTGTACTGAAAGGTCATCCTCAAGTGAAGACTCCAAATATTGATCGATTAGCAAATAGAGGAACATTATTCACTAATGCACATGCTCAAGCACCACTTTGTAATCCTTCTCGGGTAAGTATTCTTACTGGTTTGAGGCCTACTACCACCGGAATCTATGGTTTGTCTCCTAGGCATAGGGAGGTCGATAGGACAACGGACGTAGTGACCTTACCTCAGTACTTTGCTCAGAATGGGTATAGGACGCTTTCCACCGGTAAAATTTTTCATGGAGGAATAACACCAGAAGAGCGAGCAACTGAATTTCAGAAATGGGGGCCAGACGGTGGTCATAATCCTAGACCAGCAACCAAACTGATGACAGCCCCATTAGATATGGTGAATAATCCGCTGATTGACTGGGGAGTATATCCAGTAGAGCATGATTCAGTAATGGATGACTATAAAGTTGCCTCTTGGGCTGTAGCGCAATTGAATGAAATCGGCAAAGAGAAGGGGAGTACTAATCCCTTTTTTCTGGCTGTTGGGTTTAATAAGCCGCACGTTCCGCTTTATGCCACACAAAAATGGTTTGATCTTTATCCAGCCGATGAGGTTATTTTGCCAATGGCGCCTTATGGCGATCGAGCAGATGTTCCAGATTTTGCTTGGAATTTACATTGGTACCTTCCAGAGCCAAGGCTTTCTTGGGTAATTGAAAATAAGGAGTGGGAAAATAAAGTAAGAGCTTATCTAGCAACCATTAGTTTCATGGATGCTCAGGTGGGAAGAGTTCTGGATGCCTTAGATGCTAATAATTTGACAGAAAATACAATCATCGTGTTTTGGTCAGATCATGGATATCATTTGGGGGAAAAAGACATCACTGGTAAAAACTCACTATGGGAACGATCCACTCATGTTCCCTTGATTTTTGCGGGTCCCGGAGTTTCAGGAGGAGCCAAGTCTTCACAGCCTGCTGAGCTGTTAGATATTTACCCGACTTTACTTGATTTGGCAGGTCTTGCTGAGAATTTTGAGGTTGAAGGGATCAGTTTGATGCCTCAGTTAGAAGAGGCAGAAGCGCCTAGAGTCAGGCCAGCTATTACTACTCACAATCCTGGAAATAATTCCGTACGAACCGAGCGATGGAGGTATATAAAATATGCCGACGGCTCAGAAGAATTGTACGATCACTATAGAGATGCTGCAGAGTGGTCAAACTTAGCTCAGTTGGCGGAATATAGTGATGTAAAAGCAGAACTAGCAAACTGGCTACCTACTGAAAGTGCTCCACATGCAGAAGGTAGCAAACATAGGATTTTGTACCAAAAAGATGATGTTTGGTTCTGGGAAGATGAGCCTATTGTTTGGGATAAGCTTGTTAAATAACATATCAGTAATTGGTGTTTTTGTCCTTCTTTATAAAGGATAAAATGCCTTAAATAACAATTGTATTTCTAAAAATACGATACGATATACAACGAAAAATAGAGGAAACAATGAAGCAAAAAAGCAGGAGGAGTTTTTTCAAAAAAGCAAGTATAAGTTTGGCTTCCTTTTCTCTATCAAGTTTGTTGCCCCCTGTCTTAGCAAATAGCCTCAACAGGGGGTATTACAAAGCAGCTCCCGAAGTTTACTTTACCACGGGATTCAAAACGGCAGAGGTAAGTAATAATTCGGCTTTGCTTTGGACGAGACTTTGTTCTCAGCCCAAACCCAATCCAGTTGTCCATAAAAGGGAAGAACAAGTTTTCAGGCATCCCATAGATTTTAATGAAAACATGCCTGTAGAACAAATGGATGGTGCCGTAAAAGGCATAGGAGGGTTGGTACGAGCTACGTTGGTAAATGCGGGGAACATTCTAAAGTCGGAATGGTATCCGGCTGTTGAAGAGAATGATTTTACAGTGGAGATACCCTTTGATGAGCTAGAACCCGAAACTGCATATCAAATTATATGGGAGGCTAAATTAATTAACTCAGAAAATATCTTTGAAACCAGAGGCTCTTTCCAAACGGCTCCTGATTCGAATTCTCGGAAACCTATACAGCTTGTGACCTCCACCTGTCAATATTTCTGGAGCTATGACAATGATACGCGGGGGTTTGATTCGTATGATAGTATGAGCAGGCTTAACCCGGATTTCTTTGTCCATACCGGTGACTATATCTATTACGACAAGCCAGGTCCTTTGGCCAAAACAATAGAGAAAGCCAGACATAAATGGCATGCGATGGATTCTTGGTCATCTTTAAAAGATTTTTTTAAAAACACTCCAATTTATATGGAGAAAGATGACCATGACCTTTTGAAAGATGATGTCTATCCTACTTCAGATGCTTATGGAGAACTTACCTTTAACGACGGTTTAAAGATTTGGAATGAGAATGCTCCGATCAGTAATAAGCCATACCGTACTTTCCGTTGGGGAAAGGATTTGCAGATCTGGCTGGTGGAAGGAAGAGAATACCGCTCTTCGAATAAGTTGGAGGATAGTCCACAAAAGACTATTTGGGGAACAGCACAGAAAGAGTGGTTTCAAGAAACTGTCGAGGCTTCTGATTCCACTTTCAAGATACTGTTCTCTCCGACACCTGTGGTGGGACCCGACAGAGATAAAAAGATTGATAACCATGCCAATAAATCATTCAAAAACGAAGGGGATTGGTTGCGGGGTTATTTGTCAGCTCAAAAGGATATGTATGTTGTGAATGGTGACCGACATTGGCAATACGTGTCTGTTGATGGGGAAACAGGGCTTATGGAATTTGGTTCAGGACCAGTAAGTGATGCCCATGCACAGGGTTGGGATCAGGAAGATTTAAGGGCGGAACACCGTTTCCTTAGGGTCAATGGAGGTTTTATGGGAATAAATGTTTTTAGGGAAGGTGACAAACCTGTCATTATATTCACCCATTATGATTCCAAAGGCAATAGTGTCCACGAAGAGAGATTCTCAGAATCCTGATAAGTTAGATTGCTTTTTAGATTCGTTGGTTCTACCCTTAAGTTCGTGGTAGAACCGATTCTTTAATGCTTCGTCAGTATTTGAAGCACTGTTAGATATAGTACATCTCATAATTGAGAAGGGAGGTTATGTTGTTAAGTTGGAAGAGAAGTGCATTCCCTAAAACCTCAAGCCAGATGTTCATGGTACTATCATCAAATGGGATGATAGTACCATGAACATAATAGGGTGATTTAATTAAGCCCAATAAAAACCCAATGGATGAGAATTCATTGGGTTTTTTTCTGCTTTAGATTTACTAAAACTTGATTTTTCAGGGCAGAGCAGGAGACTGCATCGATTTTTTTAAGTGAATATATATGTACATATCCCATACTATGGAGGCTAAAATATATATTTTAGAATATTATGGGGTCAAATCACCTTATTACCTCCTCTTTATTATAGATGACTGAGTAAACCCAGAACTCAAATGAACCACAACCCAAAATTGCAAAATATTGAACATTCAACTAGTTATCTTTTAAGGCATTCAGAATCCATCAAAGTTTATGAAAGTAAACCTGATGTGGATATTTGGAATGCTTTTAACAAAGGGGATGAAATTGCTTTCAATTATATCTACAGGATGTATGTGAAGGTATTGTTTAAATACGGTTGCCAAATGAGTAGGGACCACAACCATATTCAGGATTGTATCCAGAATATTTTTATAGACCTAAGAAGAAAAAGAGGCCAACTTAACGAAGTTCAAAGCATCAAGGCCTATCTGTTTAAGATCCTTTATCGGGAACTGATCAGAAAATCAAATAAATCCAAAGAGACGGTA
>Ga0105054_10003237_pt1 | contig 25408 bp, 24 predicted proteins | sample BON02_FD_78091 | JGI IMG/M metagenome (GOLD analysis project Ga0105054, IMG submission 78091) | Freshwater microbial communities from Lake Bonney liftoff mats and glacier meltwater in Antarctica - BON-02 (megahit assembly) | ecosystem: Environmental > Aquatic > Freshwater > Ice > Glacier...
ACCTTGGTATAGATCTCTGTGGTCAGCCCATTTATTAGCAATGACTTTGTCAAATATTTCTTTTAAGTCTGGTTTTAGTTCATTGGCTGAATTGAAAACCACTTTCAGAATATTTTCTTCTGCAACTTCGTGCATATAGAAGTTTTCTTCAGTTTCAGTTTTTTGAATTACACTTAATGCTAACAAGCCTGCTTATTTTGTTGTTTCTCCTGTTTTGTTGAAGTCGCACCAATCAGTTAAAACTGGTAAAACAAGTTTTAAATTGCTGTCAAAAAAGTCAGATTTATGCTTGTAAATAAGGGTAATTACTTCTTCCCAGCCTTTTCCTTTAGGATTTATAATTTCAACATTTTGAATTGCTGAAATATCAGTGCAGGCAATTCTTAATAGGAATAAAATTCGTTTTAGTATTTTAAAATCATTTGCAATGATTTCCTTATCGAAAAAGTGAAAAAATGTTTCTGAATAATCCGACAACAAAACAGAAACTAATATTTCATCTTTCCAAAATTGTGTTACCTCAACGTTTGCGAATGCACTCTGAATAAAATTTTCTATTTCTTTACTGTTTTCAGATAAATGGTCAGATAACCACAATCTAAATGCTCTGCGAATGGGTAATGAATTTCCTAAGTCGTCAAAAAAATCTTTTATGTTTGAAAAATTTGAAAAACTCCGGGAAACTATTTTGTCCAACGTCCATTCTTCATAAATGTCATGGGTAATGAAATATCCGTTATGCGTGTCGTCATATCCAAGTATTTCGTCTTGCTTTAATTGAAACAATGCTGATGGTGGCAAACTATCTGCATTGATATAAAATCGTCCTGTTTCACATCTTTGTTTGGCAATGCTGATAATACACCTTTCTCTTTCAAGATGTAGGTTGTTTTTTTGAACAGTATTTTGTATTCTCTTTTTCCAAAGCAAATCAATAAAACAAATATAGTTTCCTTGTTTGTCAATGTTTGAATATTGTTGAACATACTCCCTTAGATAAAACAAGTTTCTAAGTCGTTCCAAGAATTTATGATTGTCGGGAAGTGAGAATTTGAATTCATCAGCTATTGATTTTAATTCAGAAACACCAATCAAAGAAACGTCATTCACTTCAAAAGGCAACTGATAATTCTCCTTGATGTGAAAAGTTAAATCGTTAAGATAAGCGTAGCGTGTTGTAAAGATTATATTCCAAGCATTCTCTTTTAACTTTTGTATTAGTGTAATGAGAATATCGTTGTTAGGAATCTCTGCGAGTTTTTCTGCGGAATCAATTACAAATATTTTAATTGGTTCATCTTTATATGTATTGAGAAATTGTGCAAATGTAAATTTGTTGTCAAAGTGAAATATGTCGTTAATGTGATTTACATTAAGTTCATTTGCTTTAAAAACACAAATTGGTATTTTATTAAAATAAGAACTATAATACTCCTTGAAAATTGCGGTTTTACCGCAACCGCCTTCGCCTGAAATAATTATGTTTTTTTTCGTTTGAGAAGTATTTGCTATTGCTTCAACAACAGACCTTCGGTCAATTTTAATTTGTTTGTCTCCGAATGATATTCCTGTTTGAATTGCTTGTAAAATATTCTCGTTGTGTTTAGAAATTTCATCAAGCAAATCTCCTTCGTTTGGGTCAAGGCTGAAAAAAATGTCATTGATGTATTTGTTGTCTGTTAACGACAATTGTAGTTCAAAATGACTTGGAACTCGCCATTGAATAATAATTCCTTCTGTCTTAGCGGCTTTCTCAATATCTAATTGATACTGCGGTTTCTTTTTGCTTTTAGTGGTGCTTTCGGAAAGTTCTTGGTTGATGTAGAAAAGTAATTCGTCTAATTGTTTGTTTTTAGATTTAGCTTTTTCGATTGAATCAATAATGTCGCCTTTGTTGTCAGCTATTGAGGTCGTATAATATTTAGATTGAAAACCATAATATTTTCCGTCTTTTTCGATTGGCTCTGTCTCAATTCCTGTTTGATTTTTGTAACGAAATAGTCCTATTCTATTACTAAACTCTGCACAAAACAGCAAATACGACATTTGTTCAAATGCCCAAGTCTCTTGTTTGTCGAATTTTACACCAAAAATCTTCCAGTTCATTTTGTTTGCGTTTATTTTATCTGTTTTAAATGCTTGGGGTTTGTAGGTCGTCCTTACACTTGCTGCCAACGTTTTGCGGCTTGGCGATGTTTTTTTATTGGGGTTTTGGAACACAAATTTTCAATTTACCACAAATGTTTATTATATGCACAAATGTTGGTTTAACCTCATCTGCCCCCAATAAAAAATATTGCCAAACCGCTGTTATATGCCGTCACTTACTTAAATAATTCTATTCGTTCCACAATGAAACTGGCAATCTCTTCTGGCTTATGTTTTGTCGCGTCAATATAACCATCTGTTTTAAAAATACCGTCTACTTTTCCATCATCCATTCTAACAAACATAATTTTATCATTCTGCTTATTGAAAATGATATCTTTAATAGCTCTAAATTCCACTCCGCACCATTCCTTTTCTTGATACTTTTTGCCAATGAAAACAACGATAAGTTTTGACCTGTCGCGATAAATTTCTTGAAGTAAAATATCTAACGAAGGTCTCGCCAATTGTGATTTATAGTTATTGTCGTAAAAATATGAATTGGGTCCGATGTGTCGCTCAAGATGTCTGGCTATCGACTCAACGTACTCTCTAACGTCTCCAGGAAATGACAATGACACTTCAAATTGGTGTTTAGTAATATCGACAGATTTGGTATCCCTCGTAATTCCTTGAGGGAGAGTAATTCCTTTTACATATAGCTCTTCTGCCAAATTGATATTCTTAATTGCCCAATGAGTTCGGTTTAATTCCCATCCAGCGATATCCAATTTAAAGGACATTTCGGTTAAGTCTTGATGACTCAGGAAAGTATCTAAATCAATAATATCGTATTCAATGCTAACCACGCTTTTTCTTTTAGTCACGGTCCGAATCAATCCAAATTTGGGAGCTTTTTCGCATGGAATTTCATATGCGAAAACGCAAGGAAATCTCTTAATTTCGCGGATAATGGCTTCTGTAAGGTCTTGATATTTTTCTACGATTTCTATGTCTGTATATTCACGAACACATCGTGATAACTCGATTTCAAATGGAATTCCTTCCCAGGAGTTTTCGTCAGCTGATACAAATAGATTATACATAGTTTCAAATTGTGTTCTTCAATGTAATGGCATATAACGTTTTGCAGCTAAAAGAAGTTGGCGATTTTCACCACAAATGTTCATACGAAGCACAAATGTTTGTTCAACCACAAAACTGTCATACGAAGCACTAAACCGCCAATTTTTTTTAGGTGCTGTTATAGGCTGCCTTTCTTGTCTGTCGGACTTTTGTGATGTAATTTATGGTCTAATTTGTCAAGTAAAGTTGATACCTGTTTTTAATATTTCTGTCGTAGTAACTACCAAATGAACTTGCATTTTTAAAGCTATTCCAAATGTCTATTGGAAGGTCTTTGTAAATATAATTACGCTTGTCAGTCTTGATAATAAAGTAACCAATTGTTTTGTCACAACTATAATATGATGCACCTCTTACCCAAGAACTATTTGATGTATTTACCTTGTCAGTCAGAGTAAATTTAGTGCTTTTAATTTTACTCATAGCCTCGCTGTAGGAGGAAAAATTTGCTTTTAATTTGTTGCAGTCCGTTTGTCCGCAAGCGGTAACTGAAATGCAGAATAGTAGATAAAATATAAAGTTTCTCATTTGTTAAATTCGGCTTCTGAAATATCGTTTGACTTGAATGTTGATTTTGTTCCTTTTGTCACAATAACATCTAATGAAAGTTCAAATGAAGGAACACTCCAATTTTCATATATGTTATTACCAATTCTTTCATTAGGTTGTTTTATTTTATTGAAATCAAGTATTTCGCTCCCTTTTTCATACTGAGCGTTTTTCATAAATTTTACATAACAGATATTGTCAACAATTTTTTTTCGGTAGTCTTTGCCGTATGCAATTTTTAAATAGTATCGTCCTTCTGGTATATTCTTTATTTCGTAAGTGTCTCCACTTCTAACGTAAACTATTCTTATACACTCATCTTCATAGTATCCTTTTTTCATCAGTTTAACAACAACGTCTGTTCCTGAACCTACATTTATTCGCAAATAATTATCAAGTTCATAGTCGTATTTTGGTGTAACGTTTTCACATTCTGGTGTTACGCCTGATTGATAATTTTTCTTTTCCCAACCGCTATATGGGTCAATTTTGAGTAACGAAGAAAAAACGTAACCTTGTGTTCCGTCAAAGTCCACTGACCACCAACTATTTTCGTTTTTCTCAATTAAAGTAACTGCGTCACCCATAGAAAGTGTAGTTACAATTTCATATTCTTTTCCAGGTCCACTTCTCATATTGAGGGTTTTGGAATTTACCAAATACTGTTCATTGGTTTGGGCTGAAGCAAAAGTTGTTAAAGCCAGCAAGAGTAAAAATGTTGAAAGTGCTTTTTTCATTGTCATTTTATTTATTTGTTAAAATCAAGTTCGCCTGATTGTGGTCTATTTTCTTGTTCTTGTTCTTCAAGTTGTTTGTCTGCCTTAGTATTTCCTGTTGTCGTTGTTTTGTTAGCATTATATAAGTAGAGTAGTGCAAGTAAAACTGCTATAACCCAAAAACTATAATTCACTTTTGGTTTTGTCTTCTCCGTTCTTTGATATTCTCTATTTCTCGGTGGCTCTTGTTTAGGTGGCTCTTGTTTTGTATTTGAATTTGTGCTATTTCGATTTGTAGTTTCTGTTTTTGGCTGTTGAAATTGTTGCTTATACTTTAAATCATAGATTTCTCTACTTTTTTTATTCGATAATGTTTCGTAGGCGTTAAGTATTATTTTGAAAGTTTCTTCTGATTTTTTCGAACCACCATTTTTGTCAGGATGGTGAATTGTCGCAAGTTTCCGAAACTGCTTTTTTATTTCAGTTTCCGAAGCTCCAAAAGGCACATTCAATGTTTTATAATAGTCTGTCAATGTCTGTCGTGTCGTTTTTTAAGGTTGCCTATAACTCGTAAATATACGCAGATCGACCATTGCGTATCAATGTTTAAATGCCTTTATATCAGCTAGTTGGTTTTTGAATACCAGAAACACGAACCTCTGATGAGGTATAGGAAATATAGGAAATGCGAACTTCAATCATAGGCTGTTCAATGTGGTTTTAATGTTTCTGATGTCTCTGTCTGTTTCCTTGGCGTAGATGAGGGTGGTTCTAATATCTGAGGGTTTAAGCAGTAGCATCCGTATCAAAACTTTCGCTTTTCCTACTCCTCTTCTTTCTTCTTCCTTTTCCCTGTTCTTGGAAAATGCTGTTTTAGGTCGTTATAAATTTCGCTGCTGCCGGGTACGTTTTGGTTGGTTGCTGTTTCAACGTTGCGATAAACTACTCGGGTAGCTGCATACACCTCATTTTGCAAGGCAAGTATAGTGCTTTGCAAGCCATCGCTCAAAATATCTAACTGTGCTTTTATAGCTTTCAGCTTGTCGCATAATTCCTGATCGGCATGGGTGCCGTTTATATCAAGGTACGAGGGTACATATTGCGGATGGTGTTGGCTGTAGGTAAGTGCTTTTTTGTTAAATGATTTTATATGGGCTCCCTGCCGAGCATATTTTTTCCGCTCCTTCATAGTAAGGTTTATTAAAAAGGGAAGCTTTAATTTGCTCTGGTCTATATGGTTTAAGATATCAAGCAGGTCGGCATCGGTAAGGGTGGCGTTTATGTTTTCGTATGGCATTTTTATTAGATTTAATAAAGTTTTATTAAATTTAATAAAACTTTATTAAATTTAATAAAACTTTATTAGTTTCTTATAAACCTTTATTGATTTCTTATAAAAGTTTATTAAATTTAATAAAAGATTGCTGGTTTTAATAAAAGATTGCTGGTTTTAATAAAGTTTTATTAATTCTAATAAATTCTGATGTTTTTACCTGTTTTTGGTAGTGCCAAAAAAAGCTCCCTTACCCGCAGGCAAGGGAGCTTTTTGGTTTTCCTTAACCAATAGCTTAAGGTGTTGGTGTAGTTGGTGTAGGTGCAGGTGGAGGTGTAGGTGTTATTGTTCCGCCATCGGGCTGGTTGGGCAAATCATAATGCACATCTAGCATAGCTTTTACACCCGCAGCACCCGGCACATTTTGCTCGGCAGCGCCATCCACATTTTTCTTAAACGCTTTTACATAATTGGTCAATACCTCAGAGCCGCGCGCCATTTTGGTATGCTGCACCGATAGCAGCAGCGGAGCCAGTATAGCCTCTATGTCCGCCTGCTGGTGTGAAGCCTCAAAATCTTCCTCCGCAGCCGGAAGGCTTACGAAGTTGGGCACCAGCGTAGGGTTGTTAGTAGATAAAGTCAGAGCCTCCGCAGCCAAACTCAAGCGTTTGTCGCCCATTTTGTACATGTCCTTAATGTCATCGGGCGTAAGATTGACCAGAAAAGGTGCCAACGCATTGCGTGCATTGGTTAAATCGGTAATAATTATGGCCAGCGCAGCTGCCGGAATTGTACCTGTTAAATTAGTGTAGGGCATTTTCTTTCTTTTTTTAGTGAATTAATTTTATAAATGTAATGAATGAATGAATCAATGAATGAATGGTTGAGAATTATGCCGATTCTGAAAACTAGTTGGCTAATTCGGAAGTGCAAATCTGAATGCAACACGAAGATGCATGCTTTATTATGAGATGTATGCAATGCGTCTCTACGGTGTAAACGTAAACTCTCCCGGAATAACGCCCACCTCAAACGTATCGACTGCCGCACCTGTGGCGGTGTAGAGGTGGCTTGGAAAATATAACTGCTTGTGTAACGCTTGCAGCGGTTGTTTTAGAAAAAAAAGAAGCGCAAATTTTGAGAATGGAAGCATTCTATTGGCGATTTGTACGGGTGGTTGAAGAAGGAGAATTTGCTTGCGCGATAAGCTGAGTTTATAGATTGCGTGCGTTAGGGGTGGAAGCGGCATCCTTTTCTTTCCCTCATTCTTAGCTTTCGACTTGGCTCAGGCAACGGCAGGGAAAGAAAAGATATAGCGGACGACCCGACCGCCAAGCACTTGGTTTCGACTTTGCTCTACCACATTTGCATGGCGGAAACGCCCAAATTCGGAAATGAACATCTTGGTGTTGAATACGAACGCAATTTGCTCTGATGTGCCGCGTGCGCACGGGTAACTTTGAGCCAATCTAATCGGACATTTTATGTACTCTACTTCTAAGAAATTATTTTTCGTTTCGCTTTCGGCAATTCTTCTTTCGTCTTGTGTGGCGGAAAAACGTTTTCAGGATGAGGTATCGGCACGGGCCAAGGCAGAGGAGGAGCGGGCCCGACTGAAATCGGAGAATATTGATTTGAAGGCGACTGAGGCAGATTTGGGGATCAAAATGACTGATTATGAGCGGCAATTGGAGCATTTGCGCAAGGATACTACGGTGCTGTCTTCTACCATGGCGCGGCTTACCACCAACTATGATAAGCTGAATGAAACGTACGATAAGTTGCTAGAGCAGATGGGCAAACTTCGTGAGGGAAATGTTGAGGACACCAAAAAGCTTACGAAGGAATTGCAGGATGCGCGCAAGGATATTCAGACCCGTGAGGATGAATTGCACAAATTGGAGTTGGCGTTGGCCAGCCGCGAAGGAAACCTAGAAGCGACCCGTTCTGAGTTGGATAGGTCTAAGGCCGAATTGGAGGACAAGCGGCTGCAATTGATGGTTCGTTCTAAGCGAATTAGCGATTTGGAAGGTGTGCTTGCCAGAAAGGACAGCGCGGTGGTTGCGTTGAAAAACAATATTGCCAATGCGTTGCTTGGTTTTGCCGATCAAGGGTTGACGGTTGAGCAGAAAAACGGAAAGGTTTACGTTTCGCTAGAGGAAAAATTGCTGTTTCAATCGGGCAGCTGGGTGGTTGACACGAAAGGAAAAGATGCGTTAATCAAACTCGGAAAGGTGCTTCAAACGCAGCCTGAAGTGGGAATTCTTGTAGAAGGTCATACGGATAATGTGCCGTACAAAGGCAGCGGTGCTATTGAAGATAACTGGGATCTTTCTGTAAAACGTGCCACGGCCATTGTGAAGATTTTGACGGCCAATAGCTCTATCAATCCAGCTCAACTTTCAGCTTCTGGACGCTCTGAATATTTTCCGTTGGATGCTGCAAACACCAAAGAGGCGAAGGCCAAAAATCGCAGAACGGAAATCATCATTACGCCAAAACTGAACGAGTTGTTTAAGATTTTGGAGGGGAACTAGACTAATTCCTCCCACCACTGCTCATCAGCAGTTTTTTCTAGTTCATTGATTGACCCAATCTTAGGAGTTGAGATTTTCTGTTTCTTATTGGACGCTGCTGCAGTAAATCGTTCAATCGATTCTTTCCACGGATGTAACGCCAGCGCGAAGCCTCCCCAATGGACTGGGACGGCCACATTCACGTTGGCGTCTTGAGCTGCCTGAATCGCTTCTTCAGGGTAATTGTGGATGGCGTGCCACAGCTTATTGTACTGACCGTTCTCCATAAACCCCCAATCAAACGGGCCGTATTTTGCTCCTACATCCTTAAAATGCGAACCAAATCCACCATCGCCACTCCAATAAACACGATGGTTGTTGGTAATAAAAACCCAACCACCCCAAAGAGATTGCGCTCGATCAAACGGACCTCGGCCAGAGAAATGGCGAGATGGTGTGTAGGCAATCGTGACTCCTTCAAATTCAAGTTCTTGCCACCAATCGAACTCGGTGATTTGTGATGATGGAATTTTCCATCGTTCCAAATGGCGGCCAATTCCCAATCCGACAAACCATTTATCCACTTTCGGTATCAGTTTCCGTAAACTTTTTAGGTCGATGTGGTCGTAATGGTCGTGCGTAAAAAGCACTGCATCAATTTTTGGAAGCATGTCAATCACATCCAGCGAATTCTCGGAAAAACGTGTTGTTTTTATAGGCGCAATTGGTGAGGCATCAGACCCTAACATCGGGTCGATAAGCAGGTTTTTTCCGTTCAATTTCAGGAACAAAACCGAATGTCCGTACCAAACGAATTTGGGCTTTTCGGGTTCTGAATTCCACTTTTCTTCATCAAACGGAATGATTGGAATCGGCTTTTGGGGAGCGCGTAACTGCCGGTCTTTAAACTGCGCTCGCATCAAACTGGGCAAGGTCCTCAGATTGATGTCCATGGTAGTTTCGGAAAGGTTTTCAAACACCTTTCCGTTCCAATTTTTGGAGCGAGCGTAAAGCAATTTGTGTTTTCGCTTCAATCTTCCTCCAAACTGCGGGCTGAAAAGCAGTAGAATCAAGAGGATGGGTGAGAATTTGAGAAGCAGAATAAGGGTTGCAATCAAAACTTAGATGTTGAATTTTTGTCCAGTCAACTTTTCGGAGAGCTCCCAAAGTTTCTGGGCTTCATCTCGTTTTTTAGAATAGCCAGTTGATTGTGCTTTTCCGGGTTCACCTTTCATTTCATTGAATCCAGTTGGGCCGTAATAATCGCCTCCATTTACGTTTTCATCCAGCGCAGTCATTAACGTAGGTTTTGCGGCTTCTTTGGGATGGTGTGTAAATAATGGCGTAATCGGTTTAAATATGTAGTAAAGCACTTTTGGGATGTATCTGCCCAACTCGGTATCAGATACGCCAGGGTGCGCAGCAACAGATATCACATTGCTACTTAGATTGTTCAGTTTGCGTTGCAATTCGTAGGCAAACATCAAGCAAGCCACCTTGCTTTGGCTGTAAGCGTCCGACCGAGAATATGAATTCTGCCAATTGGGATCGTCAAACTGAATACGGCCACTTTTATGCGCAATGCTACTCAACGAAACCACTCTGGCTTTATCCGTTTTCTTGATAATCGGAAACAAAAGATTAGTCAGAAGAAAATGTCCTAAATAATTCACACCGAACTGACTTTCAAACCCTTCTTCGGTTCTCATCAAAGGTGGAATCATGAGCCCCGCGTTGTTGATGAGTAAATCTAGTTTATCGTGCTTTTCTGAATATACTTTTGCAAATTCCCTAACGGATTTCAAGCTGTTCAAATCGAGTTTAATAAACTCCAAATCAGCATTTGGCACTTCTTTACGAATGTCTGCCATTGCTTGTTCGGCCTTGTCCTTGTTTCGGCAGGCCATTATTACTTTACATTCTTTGCTGGCCAAGCCAAGGGCAGTCTCATAACCGAGGCCAGTGTTTGCGCCAGTTACTACTGCAATTTTGCCTTTTTGTGAAGGCATTTTACTTAATTCAAATTCTGACATTGAGATATGCTTGGGTTGACGGAACAACAAGCTTGGATATGTTGCAGCTACGATTTAATGAAGCTGAATTTTTTGTTTTGATACCGCTCCAATTTTACCAGAGCATGGTAATTGGTCAGCATTTTCAGAGGATTTTCTTCCACCACCGAATTAGCCAACCATAATGGAATGTTGCCCCCTGGTTCGCCATGAAAAAAATACTCCAAGCTAGTATGAGTTGCATCAATTCGCTTGAAAGTCCATGTCCCTCCGCCCTTTTGAAGTCTGATAATCCCATCTTGAACTGGATAGGCATCTGGTTTCATTTTGGCATCAACAAGTAGTGTTTTTGCAACAGCATCATATTTGTACACCAATAGAAACGAACCATCCCGATCAGTTACTGGCCAAGGTGCATCCATCTCCAAATAATGAATTTGGTCGTTTTCAGTCTGCGAAATTTTCTTCGCCACTTTGGTATCTGGAAAAAGTTCGGTTAGATGGTCTATGTCGCGTAAAACCGCTGCACACGTTTCCAAACTCGCATTGAAAATGGTGGTAGCCTTGATGGCTTTTAGACCCGAACCTTCTACATGTTTGGTGTACACTTTTATTCCTTCTTTGTCTTTTTTTAACTCCCATCCACCATCATGAAATGGAAATGTTGACAGCAGAAGGAGGCTAACTAGTATTTTCATTGGTTCATAATATAGCGTTCGATTTCAAAGGGAAAGTTAGCATATTCCAAGCCATGAATTTTTGTTGCGATTGATTCGGCAGAATCTTTTTCGCTCAACTCGCATTTGGCCTGAAAAAGAATGCGACCCTTGTCGTACTTCTGGTTAACCAAATGGATGGTAATTCCCGATTCTGTTTCACCTGCTTCCTTCACTGCTCGATGCACGTTCATGCCGTACATTCCTTTTCCTCCAAATTTAGGAAGCAAGGCAGGATGAACATTGATGATGCGGTTTGAATACGCCTTAATCAGGTTTTCGGGCACCAACCACATGAACCCAGCAAGCACCACAAAGTCAATCTTCAAGTCTGCGAGGTTTTCAATTACACGATTCGAATCATAGAATTCATCTCGGTTAAAAACAAAGATGGGAACGCCTGCTTTTTGCGCTTTTTCAAGCACAGGCGCATCCTTTTTGTTGGATGCAACAAGAGAAACCTCTACGCTGGGGTGTCCCTCGAAATACTCGATTATCCTTGCGGCATTGGTGCCAGCGCCAGAAGCAAAAATGGCAATCCGTTTCATGCTGCAAAATTACGTACCACGCTAATGCGAATCCTTCTTGCAGCACCCGTGCAGATTATCATAGGCTTCTTTGGTTGCAGGGCTGTCATCTGCATCATAGCCAACCTCATTGATGGCAGTTTTAATGTCTTCAATTGTGGTTTTGTTCGTTTTGTAACTGACGGTTAGAACTGCGGTTTTTACATCGAGTTTTGCTGCTGTTACACCTTTGGTGAAGGCCATTTGCTTCTCGATAGTTTCCTTGCACATGTCGCATACGGCAGAGGTTTGAATTTCCACTGTTTCGATGGTTTTCTGAGCAAAAGCCGCGTTCAGCGAAAACGAAGCGAATAATATTAAAAGTGTTTTTCTCATTTTAGTTCAATGTTTAAAGTTCAGCGTAGTGGTTTGCGGGGGCAAAACCATTACTTTAATCTATATCGCAACCCTAAATACGGGTTTATTCCCATTTGAGGGCCCCAAATCAATGATGCATCAAAAAACTCGCCATAAGGGTCATTTGCTGCAATAATGGCGTTTTTTTGCCTGAAATTGGTCAAATTCTCTGCGCCAAAATACAGGTCGAACCATTTAAATCGTTTTGTCACTTGCAAATTCATCATGGCATGCCAAGGCGATGAAGCTGGCAACTGATATTCTTCCGGGTTGCTTACTGTGGATGGAATCCGCGAAGGCCCGTTCACATTCATGCTCAGGTCAAATTGCCATTTATTGAAGTTGGTTGCATAACTCAAAGTAGTCAGGAATTTATGCTGCATCAGCAATGCTTTTGTTCGCATTTCGCCCCCAGTATGCATCCACACATCGTTCCATTTGTAGGCGACTTTTACCTCAAATCGTTTCACTGGTTCGTAGCTTATTTCGCTCTGCAAACTATTCGAATAGGAAGCTCCCTTCAGGTTGTAAACATTGATATTCTGCGTGCCAGCATCCAGATCGAGAATGACCTGATTCTCAAAATCGGTTCGGTAGAAACTGGCATACACCGAAGCGGGGTTGCCAAAAACACTGAATTGATGCGAAGCGCTTACGCCATAATTCCATGAAACTTCGGGATTTAACGATTCGAGCACATTTACCTGTCTCGAACTGGCCATGAGCGAACTGTTTTCTGCAAAGACATTTGAAGTTCGATAGCCTCTTCCTCCTGTGAGGCGAAGCACCGTTTTGTCGGTTGGATTATATTTCATGTGCAAGCGCGGTGTGTAAAACCAACCGAATTTTGAATTGTAATCGGCTCTAAAACCTCCCACTACTGAGAACATCTCCTTAATTACGTACGTGTATTCTGCGTAAGCACCCGGCACCAACTCTTGTCTACCGAACGTGCTGTCGTTAAAGGCTTCGCGATAATCATCCATATTGAAATTAAGTCCGGCTTTCAGCGTGTGTTTATCTTGATTGAATCGCTTGAGGAAGATTAAATTGCTGTTAACCGTTTTCTGAACGCCATCATAACTCTTGAATCCGAAATAGGAGTGCTGATCGTGATAACGCCAATTGGTGATAAGTGCAACACTGAAATCATCCACATTCGGAACGATATAGCCTGTTTTGGTGTGAATATTAGCCAAGCGATTGGTGATGCGAATGCCATAAGGCAAGTCTGATCGTATGCCTTCAGAAGGTTTAAAACCCAGTTGTCCACCAATTTTGTCGTCATACAATCCGTGGAGTACCAACTGAAATTCCAAGCGTTTAAGCGTGAATAACCAACGGTTAAATAAGTTGTATTGTTGAGAACGCGGCATATCCAAGAAGCCATCCTTGTTCATGTCATTTTCTCGAAAAACCGTGCTTGCGTGCGCATTGATATTCATGCCCACTTTCTCATTAAAAACATATCCTGATTGAATATTGGCTTCTACCCGTCCGCCCGCACTTCCATATACATTTACGAACAGTTTTTCCGCCTGATCGGGTTTGAAATATTCTAAATTAATCTGCCCGACCATGCTTTCGTAACCATTGGAAACCGATCCTGGCCCTTTGATAATCTGGATACTCTCAATCCAAGTTCCTGGAATAAAACCCATGCCGTAATTGGATGAAAGACCACGAATCAGCGGTACATTTTCGGCCTGAATTTGCGTGTAAACGCCATCTAAACCTAATAATTGAATCTTTTTGGCACCAGACACGGCATCTGTCATCACTACATCCACCGTAGCGTTGGTTTCAAAACTTTCAGACAGATTGCAGCAGGCTGCTTTACTCAATTCGTGGCTGCTAATATTCTCAGCAATTACAGGATCTAGCAGTTTAAAACTACTGCCGGCCTGACGTTCGGAAACGACCACTTCGCCTAATTGAACGGATTGTTTGAGATGAATTTCAATATCTTTTTTGTTATTCTTGACAAGTATGGTATCGGAACTAAAACCTACAAAACTCACCACCAACTTAGCAGGGAGTTTCTCAGGTGGAGCAATGATGAATTCGCCATTTACATCGGTGGCGGAACCGATTGTTGTTCCTAGCCAGAAAACGCTGGCTCCAATGAGCGGTTCATGGCCGCTTTCGCCCGCTTCGTAGACATGGCCTTGCAACGATTGTCCACGGACGTTTATTATGATAAGTGCTTGCATCAGCGCAAGCAGAATTAATTTTTTCATGATACAGTTTTGATGATTACTATAAAAGTGCGCTCCGCGTGAGTGGGAGCAATCAAAACTGTGGTATCAGATAAGGAAGGTTTGAATGAGAATGTGCCGTTCTACTGATGGCAGAATAACGGGGTCTTCAACCAGTTGAAGACTTTGTGTTTGCTCTGCTCTAAACGCAGGAAACAAATCGGTAAGCGAAACCAAACGGAATGTGGAAACAATTGGTGCTACGGTTTTTTCCGAACTCGTGGCCGGAATTTCGTCCTTGAAATAGAACGAATCGTAATCACAGCAAGTTCGCTTCACTGCATTTTCTTCAGAACGACTACAGCTATCAGAACAGGCATCAATGGCTTGGTTGATGGCCAATTTGTGTTCGCCACTCATGCCACAAACCATGTGGTCTACATAAAAACCCATGCTGGACAAGAGTACCAACATGGCTAGAACGGAAGATGATATGGCTTTCAGCACTTTCACGTTGCAAAGCTACGCATTTCAAACGCCAAGGTTCGTTCTGAACAATTTGACGGCAATTGCCAGCAACACGATTCCAAACACTTTTCTGAGTACGTTGATGCCGCCTTTTCCGAGAAATCGCTCAATGTGGTGTGTTGTTTTAAGAACCAGATATACCAGTGCAATATTGATGATGATAGCAATTAGAATATTCTCCGTGTGGTATTCGGCTCGAAGTGAAAGAAGGGTTGTGAGGGTGCCAGCACCAGCAATAAGTGGAAAAGCGAGTGGAACAACTGAAGCCGTGGATGGGCTGTCGTCTTCTTTGTAAAGTTGGATACCGAGTATCATTTCCAAGGCGATAAAGAAGATAACTAACGAGCCAGCAATGGCAAAATCGCTGACCGTGATGCCAATCAAACTAAGGATGCTTTCTCCCAAAAAGAGGAACACAACCATCAAAACCAATGCGACAATTGTTGCCAATCCTGAACGGATATGACCATTTTTTTGTCGGAGCTGAATGATAATGGGGACACTGCCAATAATGTCGATTACCGCGAAAAGAATCATGGTGGCGGTAACGATTTCCTTGAAATTCAAACTCATTTGATGATTTTTTGAAATAGCGCGCAAAAGTAGATGCTTAACGGCTGAAACCTAGTAGGTATAACTAACCGAAAAGCTTTGCGAAAACGTCATTGACCTTAGCCACGGAAACCACCTCGATTGATTTGGTTTTCATCACGTTTTCATCCGCGTTGCGTTTGGAGATGAATATTCGTTTCATTCCCATTTTGGCGGCTTCTTCAATCCGTTGTTCAATGCGATTTACGGGACGGATTTCACCGCTCAATCCAACTTCAGCTGCAAAACAATTATCAGGTTGAATAGGTAAATCGGCATTGGAAGACAAGATGGCGCAGATGATGCCAAGATCTAGTGCAGGGTCATCAACCTTTAATCCGCCAGTTATGTTGAGGAAAACGTCTTTTGAACCCAAATTGAAGCCGCATCGTTTTTCAAGAACTGCCAAAAGCATGTTCAGCCTTCGCATATCAAAACCTGTGCACGAACGCTGAGGCGTTCCGTAGACTGCCGAACTAACCAAAGCTTGAGATTCAATCAGCATAGGTCGAATACCTTCCAATGTAGCCGATATGGCAACGCCACTCAAAGGTTCATCTCTATCTGGAACAAGAATTCTGCTAGGGTCGGAAACGGCTTCAAGTCCGGCCGATTTCATCTCGTAAATGCCGAGTTCAGGTGTCGAGCCAAAACGGTTTTTCACTGCCCGAACAATGCGATACAAGTGATGTCGGTCGCCTTCAAATTGAAGCACGGTATCTACCATATGTTCCAAAATTTTTGGCCCTGCAATGGAGCCATCTTTGGTGATGTGGCCGACCAGAATGACTGGCGTATCAGATTCCTTCGCAAAGCGTAGAAACTCACCTGTGCATTCACGAATCTGAGACACACTTCCGGGAGTAGATTCTATCAATTCAGAATAGACAGTTTGAATGGAATCCACTATAATCACATCGGGTTGCAGTTTTTTAATCTGCTTAAACAATTTGAAGGTTGATGTTTCGGTAAGTATGTAGCATTCGGCATTGCGAATACCAATGCGTTCGGCTCTCATTTTTATCTGTCCTTCGCTTTCTTCGCCAGAAATGTAGAGCACTTTTTTGCCCTTCCAATTGAGCGCTAATTGTAGGAGTAAGGTGGATTTTCCGATGCCTGGCTCGCCACCAATCAAGGTTAAACTTCCAGGCACCAACCCACCACCAAGCACACGGTCAAATTCAGAATCTGGCGTTAAATAGCGTTCTTCGGGATTGGCCTCTATATCATTGATAGACCTGATCTCGTATTGCTTTCCAGTACTTCCAAGTTTTGGGGTTGCTGATGCTGCGGATTTCGTTGAAACGACCTCTTCAACGTAGGTGTTCCATTCGTTGCAAGACGTACATTTTCCTTCCCATTTTGGAGAGGAGTGTCCGCAATTCTGACAGAAAAAATTTGTTTTGATCTTAGCCATGAATGGCCAAAGATGAGGAATTAGTCAGCGCGCTCAAATTCGCGAATCACATAGCTGCCATTGCTTCCCAATTGGTCTGTTGTTGATAGCCTCATGTGTTTGTTGTTGACTTTGTCAATCATCCAAGCACCATTCGATAGCATCGAAATAACAGCTCCTGTTGATACGGATTGTGTATGTCCAGAAATTGTAACTCTAGCATCAAGAAACTCCGTTGATGTTTTGTATTGAGCCCTTCCCGCAATTTCAGGAGCGTTTGGACTAGATGGTTGATAGCGAATAATGGTAAGTTCACCTCCTTCAAACTGCCAAATGTATATATCGGTGTCTGAAAGGTCATTTAACCAAACAATTCTCCAGTTCCCTTCCAATTTTGAAATTTCTGTTTGAGCGCAAGATGAAATCATCAACGTCCAAAGGAAAAAAAGTGGAGCCGTTTTTTTAAGCAAAAAGATCATGCAGATTTTTGTTAGAAACGTAAATATAAGGACTTGAACTTAATTGGTTGCTATCGGCTTTTTATTGAACATTGGCATCAGTATCAATGACAGTGCACCGAAAACGATGATCATGGCTGTCTGAGCTACCCAAATAATCCATCCCATGGCAAACCCGGCCTCGTACCCTATGCCATAAAGAGCAAGCGTTTGGGCAACTGCAACGGGGTAAACTCCAATACCACCTTGAACCAGAACGATGCTGAAACTGGCCATTACGAATGAAGCTAGAACGGCCGAAATTGGTGCGGTGCTCGTTTCTGGAAGAGCAAGAAAAGGAACGTAATACATGGCCAGGTACATGAGCCAAATGAATAACGTATGCGCCAAAAATGCCCATTTCTTTTTCATTTTAAGAATAGAGGTAATGCCTTCAAACATACCCACCATCAGCCCTCTAATTTTAGCTATAATCTTATTTTGTGACCTCATAAGTATGCGCCACCCTACAATGGTTCCGATTAACACCACGCTCATCACCAATCCAAGCTTTATTACAAGTTCTGTTATGGAGTTTTTTTCAAGAAAACCGTTTAAAAGTCCACCAATTGCTTCTTTAAGTTGAGTCAGTTGGAGGATGAAAACGGTTGTTACAATCATCATAAGCACAAGCATATCAGCTACGCGTTCGGCTACAACAGTTCCGAACAATTTTTCAAAAGGAGCTTTCTCATATCTAGAAACCATAACGCAGCGCCACACTTCGCCAAACCGTGGTAGAATGATGTTGGCCACATACCCAATCATTACGCCAAAAAAGTTGTTGACGAACCTGTTTTTATAACCAAGCGGTTCAAGCATAAAATTCCATCGGTACGCGCGACTAACGTGGCTTAGAACTCCAAAGGAAACGCTCAAAACAACCCAGAAATAGTCTGCATTGGCGAATGAGGTCTTAATCTGCGTTAGCTGGTCATCTGATAATTGAGTAAACTGATACCAAATGACATACACTCCAATAATGAGCGGTATCACTACCTTGAAAGTACTGAGCAGCTTCGCTTGCAATTCAATCGGATTAAACGAGTGAATTTGTTGCCGTATCTGGGAAAATCAGAGTGGGTTTGAAGGCCTTTGCCTCTTCAAACTCAAGGCTGCAGTAGGAGATAATGATGATGATGTCTCCAACAGCGACTTTTCTGGCCGCAGGACCGTTTAGGCAGATACCGCCTAAGCCACGTTTTCCAGTAATAACGTACGTCTCAAGACGTTCGCCATTGTTAATGTTGACGATTTGCACCTTTTCTCCTTCAATAACATTTGCAGCTTCCATCAAATCTTGGTCGATGGTAATACTGCCGATATAGTTAAGGTCAGCTTCTGTAACTGTAACGCGGTGAATCTTGCTCTTTAAAACCTGAATATGCATGGGCGCGCAAAAGTAATTATTTCACTCTCATGTTATCTATCAACCTAACCTCTTCAATATACACGGCAATACATGCTTGAATGGCGTCAGAATCATCTTTTATGGGTTGAAGTGTTTGAGGGTCTACCAATTCTAGATACTCAAGGGTAATTCCGTTCAAGTTCATAATAGACGCAATTGATTGTTCTAGAATTTCAGATGCCGAAAGGTTTAAGGCTAGTTGATTTTTTATTTCTAACAAAATCAAATTGATGGAACTTGCAATTCTGCGGCCATCATCAGTAAGCCGAACATTTCTGGAACTCATGGCTAGTCCAGTTGATTCGCGTTCTGTAAGACACGCAGCAATTTCCACATTATAGCCCAACTTTTTGGTCATGTGCCTGATGATTGCCAATTGCTGAAAGTCTTTTTCACCGAAAAAAGCTGCGTTCGGTTGAATGAGATCAAATAGACGGGTTACCACTTGCACTACTCCATCAAAGTGCCTAGGTCTATTCGGCCCTTCCATTCGTTCGTCAAGTCCATCCATTTCATAGTGTTTCGGCTTTGTGGCAGGATAAATTTGCTCAGCACTAGGAAAGAACATGGCGTCAATTCCTTCCGATTCCAACAGTTGTCGGTCCAATTCAAACGTCCTAGGATAATTCTGAAGGTCAGTTGGGTTGTTGAATTGCGTTGGGTTAACAAAGACCGATACCACTACTTTATCGCATTTCGCTTTTGCAGCTTTGATTAACGAAATATGACCTAAATGGAGCGCTCCCATGGTTGGGACAAACCCAATAGATTCGTCATTGCTCCTTGTTGAAAAGGAATAATCAGACATTTCTTTTGCGGTTGTGATGAGCTTCATAAAGGTGTAAGTCAGCAGCTGCAAAGCTAAAACGACCACTTGATAAAGTCAAAAAAAAAGCGTATAAGAAATTGTCGGCCATTCCGAAAGCCTCGTCAGCACTTGCTTTCAGCGTGGTTTATTTGTAAATTTGCACTCTATTTTCACCCTAAAAATTAAAACATGTCGCAAAAAGAAAGAGTGCTATTCGTGTCTCAGGAAGTTGTACCATATCTACCAGAATCTAACATAGGAAAAATAGGAAGGCACCTGCCTCAAGGAACTCAAGAAAGAGGTAGGGAGATAAGAACTTTCATGCCCCGTTTTGGCTGTATCAATGAGAGAAGAAATCAATTGCATGAAGTGATTCGCCTTTCTGGAATGAATTTAATCATTGACGATACCGATCATCCATTGATTATTAAAGTAGCCTCCATCCAACCAGCTAGAATGCAGGTTTATTTCATTGATAATGAGGAGTATTTTCAACGTAAATTCTTCCTTAATGGAAAAGACGGAAAGTTCTTTTCTGATAATGATGAAAGAGCAGTTTTCTTCTGTCGTGGGGTAATTGAAACAGTAAAGAAATTAGGTTGGGCTCCAGACGTAATTCATTGTCATGGATGGATGACTGCACTTCTGCCGTTCTTTATTAAAACCGTCTACAAAGACGACCCATTGTTCGAGAACGCCAAGGTTGTTTATTCGGTTTACGATGATGCTTATGAAGGTGCATTGGATTCGCGGATGTCAGAAAAGATAAAGTTTGACACTCTTACCGATAAGGATGTTTCCATTTTTACGGATGCAACACACATGGCGCTTACCAAAGCAGCCATCAAATATGCTGATGCAATTATCATTGGTGATGAAGAATTGAGCCCAGAAACAGCTGCGGAAATCACAGGGGCAGACAAACCTATCTTGAATTTTCAGGATGATGAAAACTATTTGGATGCTTACTCGGAATTCTATACTGAGATTTTGGCAAATGAATCAGTTCTTGCTGATTAATGTCTGATTACAATTCTTGTACAATATATTTGAAAGCGGAGGGTTATCCCTCCGCTTACTTATTTAAAAAGGATGACTTTTCGTAATACCGCAGCATTTTTTGGTCTGCTGACCCTAATCATAATCGCTTCTTGTAAAGAACCTGATGGAATAGGTTTAGACGTGCTTCCTGAAGGGGAGGAAATAGCTATCGCTTGGATTGACACGTTCACAATAGAAGCAAGAACAATTCTGTACGATTCAGTACAAACATCTGGCCTATTATCTGGCACATATCTTATTGGAGATTTTGGAGACCCAATCTTCGGAAGGGTGCAATCGGAGCTTTTTATGCAATTTAAACTACCCAGCACCACCACTGAGTTTGACAACGATGCAGAGATTGACTCAATCATCTTAAACTTGGCATACGTGGGCTCCTACGGGTCAACCGACAAGTTGAAGGGAACAATGACTTTCGGAGTATTTGAGGTATTGGAAGACCTGTACCCAACAGGTTCAGGCGACAGCGTATATTATTCTAACGCGTCACATGCGGTTTCTGCTACTCCGTTGGCGGTTCATCAGTTCAGACCAGATCTTTTCGCGGATATTATTTCAGGGATTGACACCATACGTCCATCCTTGCGTATTCCATTGGACAATAGCTTGGGTACGCGAATTCTTCGGTCAGACAGTTTAGCATCTAATGATGTATTTCTTAATGAATTTAAGGGGTTAAATATCAAACCGATGGATGCCTCCATGCCATCTGGATTCGGTTCTATTCTATATTTCAATGTGGCGAGTTCATTTTCTTGGGTCAAAATGTACTACCATACAAGTACTGCAGATTCGTTGTTTGTTAATTTTCTAACAACAAATTCAGATGGAGTTCATACAGCTTTTCGTCATGAATATGGACCAACGGCCATAGAACCAGCCATAGCCGATAGCACGGTAACTGGGGCAGAAAGATTGTATATTCAATCAATGGCTGGAGTACGGATGAAAGTTGAATTCCCAAATGTTAGAGACCTGAGCAACCTCGGTGCAGTAGCTATCAATAAAGCTGAGTTGGTCGTGCCTTTGGATATTGATGTGGTTACTGAATTCGGGGTTCCACCTAGCTTACAGCTGACCGTTATTGACTCTAGCGGAAACCCCATTTTTCCCGTAGATTTCTTTGAAGGGTTAGATTATTATGGAGGTGTTTATGATTCAGATAAGAAGCAATATGTGTTCAACATTGCACGGCATCTTCAATCACTTCTCAATTCTCCAGAAAAAGTGGATTATGGTCTGTACATTACCAATTCTGGAAATGCGGTCAACGCAAGAAGAGGAGTTTTCAATGGGCCTCAACATCCTGATAGACCAATGAAACTTAGAATGACATACACCATAATTGAATAAGCATGTGTGGTATTGTAGCTTATATAGGAAAACAAGAAGCGTATCCCATATTGATTAAGGGGCTGAAGAGGCTAGAGTATAGAGGATATGACAGTGCAGGAATCTGTTTGTTGAATTCAGGACTGAACGTCTATAAATGCAAAGGGAAAGTGGCTGATCTTGAAGCCTTTGCCTCCTCTAAGAATATTTCCGGAACTGTTGGAATTGGCCATACGAGATGGGCAACTCATGGCGAGCCAAATGATGTAAACGCACATCCGCATTATTCTGGAAACGAGAGATTGGCACTGATTCACAATGGAATCATTGAGAATTATGACCCATTAAAAAAGGAGCTTGTCAAACGTGGTCACGTATTTAAAAGCGACACCGATACCGAAGTTCTAGTTCATCTGATTGAAGACGTGCAGGCCAATGAAAACCTTTCTTTGGCAGAGGCAGTTAGGGTAGCCTTGACCCAAGTTGTTGGGGCTTATGCTATTGCGGTAATGGATAGAGATGACCCCAACGTTATCATTGGAGCAAAAAAAGGCAGTCCAATGGTTGTGGGTATTGGAAAAGACGAGTTCTTTCTCGCTTCAGATGCCACTCCTATTATCGAATACACAAATGAGGTTGTTTATCTGGAGGATGAGCAGATTGTAGAGCTTCGAGTTGGACAAGACCCTATCGTTAGAAGTATAGAGAATGAGGTTATGACGCCTTATATCTACGAACTTGAAATGAAGTTGGAAGTCTTGGAAAAAGGTGGTTACGAGCATTTCATGTTAAAGGAAATATTCGAGCAGCCACGTTCAATTGCTGACAGCATGAGAGGTAGATATCATGTTCTTTCAGGAACGGTAACTCTTGGAGGAATCATTGATTATGAGCAGAAAATGGCCAATGCCAAGCGCATCATCATTGTAGCTTGCGGAACATCTTGGCACGCTGGATTGGTAGGTGAATACCTTATTGAGGATTTGGCCCGTATTCCAGTTGAAGTTGAATATGCTTCTGAATTCAGATACCGTAATCCGATTATCAATGAGGATGATGTGGTGATAGCCATTTCTCAGTCAGGCGAAACCGCTGATACATTGGCTGCACTTGAATTGGCGAAGTCGAAAGGAGCAACCATTATAGGAGTATGTAATGTGGTCGGGTCGTCCATTTCACGAATTACACATGCTGGTTCTTATACACATGCTGGTCCCGAAATTGGAGTGGCTTCCACAAAGGCATTCACTTCGCAGGTTACAGTTTTACTGCTGATGGCATTGCGTTTGGCCCACAAGAAAGGTTCCATTGCGGAATCAAGATTTCAGCGAATTCTTGCCTCACTTGAAAAGATTCCAGCTCAGGTTGAAGAAGTACTGCAATCTGCCGAACTCGTCAAATACATTGCTGGCCAATATAAGGACTCACGAAACTTTCTATACTTGGGAAGAGGTTACAATTTCCCTGTTGCGTTGGAAGGCGCGTTGAAATTGAAAGAGATTTCTTACATCCATGCTGAGGGTTATCCCGCAGCGGAGATGAAGCACGGGCCGATTGCGTTGATTGACGAGGAAATGCCAGTCGTTGTAATTGCTCCAAGCAAAGGGTCTTACGAGAAGGTTTTGAGTAACATCCAAGAGGTTAAGGCCCGAAAAGGAAAGATTATTGCAGTGGTGACTAAAGGCGATACTGCTGCCGCAGCGCTTGCCGACCACGTGATTGAAATTCCAGAAACGGAAGAAGAATTGGTGCCGATTTTGGCTTCCGTTCCATTGCAATTACTATCGTATTACATTGCTGTTATGAGAGGATGTAATGTAGATCAGCCTAGAAATTTGGCCAAGTCGGTTACGGTTGAGTAAAGGATGAATTGATTGCAACAGCGAGCCGTAAGAAAGGTGGATGAGCCGTCCTTTTGTGCCGCGAGCTAACAGGGTCTGTTTCGAATTTCTTTGTAAGACTCGACCCAGCCGGTCTCTACCGATGAAATCGGGATGTTATAAACGACTTTGCTAATAACATGGGTTCATCAAGGAGTTTGTTTAGCTTTTCTGTGGTCTCGGCTTTTGATTAGTTTTTGACGGTTCATTACCTCCACTTTGTTTTGGTGGATTTTCTGATGAAGTACAATGCTTTGCGATAAGCCCCAATAAGCCCTTTATTCGTTACGTTATGTCGTTTAAGGCGGCTAATCTATTTACCGCAGGTGTATCAATTGTGCTGGTATTGATTCTAGGATTTGTAATAAACGATATGGCAGCACATAATGGTAAGAAACAAAAAAGGTCTTCCAACTGGAAGACCTTTTTGTTCTGTGGGCGATGAGGGATTCGAACCCCCGACCCCCTCGGTGTAAACGAGGTGCTCTGAACCAACTGAGCTAATCGCCCGGATTAGGGGCTGCAAATGTAAAGAAGGATTTGAAAATTCCAAGAAGAAAATTCACACTACTTCAGCTACCACAAACGTGCTGCCGCCTACATAGATAATGTGGTCCGGTTTGGCCAGCTGTTTCGCGGCTTCAAGTGCTTCGGAAACGGAGGAAAATGGAGCGTGCTGCAATCCAAGTTCATTCGCTTTTTCTTCAAGAAAGGAAACGTCTAGACCTCTTGGCACATCAGGCTTGCAGAAATAGTATGATGCTTCTTTCGGAAGCATGAGGAGCGTTTTCGAAACGTCCTTGTCGTTTACCATTCCCCACACGAAATGAAGTTGTTCAGGTTTTCGATTGGATAACAAACGCTTGATGTTCGGTTCAATGCCCTCGCGATTGTGACCCGTATCGGCAATAATGAGTGGATCACGCCCTAAAACCTGCCAGCGTCCTTTTAATCCAGTGTTGGTCACAACCGATTTTATTCCAGCCTTGAAATGTTCACGGGTCACATTCCAACCAGCATCGGAAAGTGTGCGGGTGGCTTCCAAGGCAGTTATTAGGTTTTTAGCCTGATGCGGGCCAGAAAGTTGGCTTTCAACTTCCAATTCCATTCCATCATAATGACGAAGGTGGAGTAGGAGCTTGTCGTCTTCCAATTGCTGTGTGCGCGTTTCCCATTCGCGATTGGCAAAACGCAAACGACTATTTGTTTGTCTCGCTTTTCCTTCAAAGACTTCGGCTATCTCCTGCTGAAATTCACCAACAATAACAGACACATTCGGTTTAATGATTCCTGCTTTCTCGCCAGCTATTTCAGGTAATGTGTCTCCTAGAAACTGTTGGTGGTCGTAACCGATATTGGTGATAACGGAAAGTTCAGGAGTAATAATATTGGTGCTGTCCAATCTTCCGCCCAATCCTGTTTCTATGATAGCAATATCCACCTCATTTTTGGCAAAATGGTCAAATGCCAAAGCCACCGTCATTTCAAAGAAGGAAGGTTTGATGCGCTCAAAATCACTTTTGAAGTTCTCAACGAAATCAATGACTGAATCCTCGGAAATCATCTCGCCATTCATCTTAATCCGTTCACGAAAATCCTTCAAGTGAGGCGAAGTGTACAATCCTACTTTATAGCCAGCCGCCTGAAAAACCGAAGCCAACATGTGACTTACAGAGCCTTTACCGTTGGTTCCCGCAATATGAATGCTCTTGAATTTGTGCTGCGGATTGTCCAACAATTCGCAGAGCGCAAGTGTGTTCGTAAGG
>Ga0105054_10003239_pt1 | contig 25399 bp, 16 predicted proteins | sample BON02_FD_78091 | JGI IMG/M metagenome (GOLD analysis project Ga0105054, IMG submission 78091) | Freshwater microbial communities from Lake Bonney liftoff mats and glacier meltwater in Antarctica - BON-02 (megahit assembly) | ecosystem: Environmental > Aquatic > Freshwater > Ice > Glacier...
AAGTCATCGAAGCTCCGTCTGTCACATACACATTTGGTACGGCATGAAGCTGATGATTTCCGTTGAGCATGGAAGTTTTTGGGTCTTTACCCATTCTCACTCCGCCCATTTCGTGAATATCCAAACCAGGAACACGATGATCATCACGTACTGAGATGTCTGTAAATCCTGCTTTCGAGAACATTTCTGAGATTTGTTCCTGATAATCGATGATCATCTTCTCATCGTTGTCATCGTAATCCACATTGAATTTCAACGTAGGAAGGCCATAAGGGTCGAGTTTGTCGGTATCCAAAGCAATATAATTTGACTCTTTTGGAATGGTCTCTCCCATCATATGAGAACCTACTCTCCAAGACCCATCAGGAGGCGTTTTATTAAGCATGCTATTTTTCAAATCCATACCTACTCTTGCATCAGCCACATAGCCTCCACCTCGGTAGGCACTGAATCCACCTGCATAACCACGAAGAAAATCAGTTTCCTGCTTCTTCACATTTCTGAATCGAGGGATATAGCCGCTTGTTGGCCGACCTCCAGTAGTAGTGTACTCCTTGTGTCCATCATAAGCAGCACTTACACCAGCTCGGTAATTGTGGAAAGCAAAATACTTACCCAAAACACCACTGTCATTTCCTAGTCCGTTAGGAAATCTAGCGGATGTTGAATTCATCAAAATAGCATTGGAATTGATCGCAGCGGCATTGATAAAGATCACGTCAGCATAGAACTCTTCCACCTCTTTGGTGTGAGCGTCGATTACTCTTACACCTGTTGCTCTGCCTTTTTCATCGTCATAAATCACCGAGTGAACTACCGAATCTGGCCTCAACGTCACGTTGCCACTTTTCAAAGCCCAAGGAATCGTAGAGGAATTACTACTGAAATATCCTCCAAAAGGACACCCTCTTTGACAAAGATTTCTGTTTTGACAGGAAGCTCGGCCTTGAGCCGTGAATTCTGGCCTTGGCTCATGAATGTGTGCGCATCGCGAAGAGATCATATGACGATCACCGCCATAGGTTTCCTTTAGCTTTTGGGCAAAATGCTTTTCTACGATATTCAACTCGTACCCTGGCAAAAACTCGCCATCTGGCAAAGTATCTATGCCATCAAGATTGCCTGATACACCCGCAAATTTCTCCACGTGACTGTACCAAGGAGCGATGTCTTTATACCGAATCGGCCAATCCACAGCAAATCCATCTCTCGCAGGTCCTTCAAAATCATAATCCGACCAGCGCTGCACCTGTCTTGCCCAAAGGAGAGATTTCCCTCCTACCTGATAGCCTTTAATCCAATCAAATGGTTTCTCTTGGATATAAGGCTGCTCAGCATCTTTAGAGAAAAAATGCGCTGAATCCTCACCAAATGCATAACACTTGGCTACGATAGGATTTTCGTCTAGCACTTCTTGCGGAAGCTTTCCTCTATGCTTAAATTCATACGGAAGCAAATTGGTAGTAGGATAATCCTTGATATGCTTCACATCTCTTCCTCTTTCCAGCAAAAGGGTTTTCACTCCTAAGTCGCCAAATTCCTTGGCTGCCCATCCGCCGCTGGCACCTGAACCCACGACAATAGCTTGATATGTTCGTTCTTGTTTGTTTCGAATATTCAGATTAACCATTGGTACGAGGATTTTGAATTTCTGAGATTAAAGCGGCTCCATTGTATGGACCAGGGATAAGTGAATAAGGAATTATTTCGGTCTGAATGTATTCAGAGGCCATGTAGCCTTGCATTGTAAGTCGCTTGGTCGTATTCAGGAAATAGGAGACAGCTTTATCTTTTTCTCCTTCAGGATTTTCTGCCGGTTGCAGATCTAATCCTGTTTGAATAAGATCTTCTTTCTCCTTAATGCTGAGTTGGTCATACTTTTTCCCAGCAGTATTTTTTGCAAAATCGGGGAAGGCGGTGAGGCCAGTGCTGAAGAGTATTTGATTTTCTTCGCTCATGCAATCATTCACCATCACAAGGATGAAATCTGGCACTTCTAATTCCAATGCTCCCTTTAGTTCCCCAGCAGGAATAATTGTATCTGATATTGAACCCAAGAGTTGCTTTTGCGAAGCTGTAACTTTGAGATTCTCGTATGCGGCTAAGATATCATCTGAACTGAAGTCGCATGAAGGAATGAGCGCCAGTCCTCCAGAAATCAGTGCAAGATGCCTTAGGGCGATTCTTCTATTCATGATTTTTATGGGTTTTGGGTTATAAATAGGGGCCTCAATGTAGCCAAATCAATGTCTAATTGCCATTTAATTTTTAGCGGTTGTCTAAAACTCCTTTCAGCCAGTTATTATGAAGTGTCAGCAATTCCGCAGCTACTTCAGGATGATCCATTTTCAGATTTCTCGACTCAGTACTGTCTTGAGACAGATTCACTAGATAAAGTATGTCCTCCTCTGCAAAAGTCAGTTTCTTTGCGGGATCACTTGGATTGCCAATCAGTTTCCAAGGGCCTTTGCGTACGGCCCAAGGATTTGTAGAGACTTCTGGATTTCCAGTAGCCCAATGCATCACATCGTGTCCTGAAGCGGCGTTATTATAAATCACATTTTTCAAACTTACGCCGTCCATTTCGGTCGGATTTGGAAGAGCTACTTCAGCCAGATCCGCGAGTGTTGGATACCAATCCACACTTCCTGCCCATTGATTACGTACTTCCCCTTTTGGAAGATTTCCGCCAGGCCAAGAAATAATAGCCGGTACACGAATTCCGCCTTCAAGCATGCTAAACTTAGCACCATTAAATGGCCCTGCATTTCCTCCACCGAAATAAGCGCGCTCTTCCGTGCTGTGTCCGTGATCTGATTGAAACACGATTATCGTGTTTTCCAACTGGCCTGTTTGCTCCAAATGATCGAGTACATTTCCTACAAGCTCATCCAGTGTAGAGAGAAATGCGGCATATTCTCTGCGAGGGCTAGGCAAATCCTTGTAATGCTCCAGCCAGCTAGGTCTACCTTGATATGGATAATGCGGCATATTAATCGCCCAATAGATGAAAAACGGAGAAGCAGATGGTTGAGTGAATTGCTTCACTTCATCCACCATCAAGTCTCCGAAAAACTCACCAGGTCTGTAAATTTCCTTCTCATTTTGGTACAAATCATGAAGGTTTGGCCCACTCCAAAAGAAGAAATGAGAGTAATTATCGATACAGCCTCTTTGATGCCCGAAGAAATAATCAAAGCCTTGTCCATTTGGTAGCTTCTCTGCCGTGTGGCCCAGATGCCATTTACCTATGGAAGCAGTTCTATAGCCTGCCGGCTTGAATAATTCCGCCATCGTAATCTGCTCGGTAGGCATTCCCGATTTTCCCTCAGGATCATGATCTGGAATGTTTACATTATCGTAAAGCCCAGCATTGTAATTATATCTCCCTGTCAAAAGTCCCGCTCTCGAAGGAGAACAAACTGGAGCAACGGCATAGAATTGAGTGAATCGCACGCCCGAAGCAGCCAATCGATCCAAGTTTGGCGTTTCCAAATCCGTGGAACCGTAACTGTTCAAATCTAAGGTTCCTTGATCATCCGAAAGAATTACCAAGACATTTGGTTTGGAAGGAGTAACTGAAACTGCTTTCTCTTCCTTTTGACAAGAGGCAAGAAGAATAACTGACCCGATCAGGGCTATTACTTTGTAGTTCATATTAAGTTTGAGGATAGGAACCCCCTTGTATTTTTCTGATTCATTTTAAGAACTGAACTTAACGGGTCACGACACCTACTTCTGCAAAAGTGGCTGCATTTCCATCAGCAGTTTTACTTGCTTTTAAGCGAATAAACTTTGACTTAACTTCATCAAAACGAATAGTCTGCTCTACTGGGCTGTTGACAATATTTGAGAATTCCCCAGCGGCAACTTGCCTCCAAGATTTTCCGTCGACACTTACTTCAAAGACATAATTTGTAATAAAGCCACTCGGATATCTCCCTTGCATAGGCAAATAAGTAAATCCCTTCAAAGACACAGGCTCACCCAAATCAACAGTAATGCTATTGTCCTCACTGGTGAAATAGGATTCTGCATTTTCATCAATTGCTTTTATGGATTGCTTGATAGTCCCTATCCATTTTGCTTTGGATAGATCGACGTCTATTCTAAGCATCTCGCTTTTCTTTCCAGACACAGGATCTACAGAAATAGTTTGTAAAGTACTTGCTTTATCAACACGTAAAGACTGTGCGTATTTCTGGCTTTCGGTACTTGGCTCTGATCCATCCAAGGTGTAGTAAACTTCCAAACCTTCGTCTGGAGAATTCAATGTCACCTCTCCTGTCGTAGCTCTAGAATAATTCGGTGGAAGCATGAGCTTAGGAGCATGGTAAATTCCGATTTTGGAGATCACTGGAATATCCTTTCCATCTATAAACCGAACTCTTACTTTTTCGGCATTCACATCAGGGAATCGTAGAATTCGCTTATGTCCGACTGTAGTTCCTTCGGCAATTTTCTCCCAGTTACCATTGATTTCTTTTTCAAACACAAAGGATTTCACTCGCTGTCCAAGAGGAGTGTATTCTTGTAGCATAAGTCGATTGAAAGTGACGTCTTCTCCAAATTCTAGCGTAATCACTGCTTCTGCTGAGCCGTCAGCAGTCGTCCAATAAGTTTCATAGTCTTCGTCAACTACATTTTCTACTTCATAGCCTTTGCCCCGCTCATCATTTGCGCTTGCTGCTGCTTGCGAAGCCAGATTTACAGCAAAGTCTTCTTTCACTTTATCAGCAAACTTCATGATTGCTTCTACATCATTTTCATGGATAAGACCTCTGGTATCCACCGGGAAATTGATCAGCAAAGAGCTATTTCTGCCGATGCTTTTGTAATAAATCTCTAAGAGTTGAGGCAATGTGCGCACCTTATGATCTTCATATTTATGATAATACCAACCTGGACGAATAGAAACATCTGCCTCTGCCGGAACCCAATGGGTACCATTTTCTTGCCCAGAAGCATATTTCTCTGGATAATCAGGCATTCCTGCATAGACAGAATCCCGCATCAAATTTGACCAGGTAGTCTCATACGCAAAACCGTGCTCGTTGCCAACCCATCTTACATCTGGGCCGCCATCACTGAACATCATCGCGTTGGGTTGCAATTCACGAACGAGCTTGTAAACTTCAGGCCATTGGTAGTAAGTCAATTTATCTACTTTTCGAGCTTCATTTGCTCCACCATAATAGCCATCTCCGCCATTGGCTCCATCAAACCAAACTTCGAAAATATCTCCATAATTGGTAAGCAACTCCGTCAGCTGATTTCTCATGTAAGTGATGTATTCTGGCTTGCCGTAATCAGGATGATTTCTGTCCCAAGGCGAATAATAAATACCGAATTTCAAACCATATTCCTTACAAGCCTCAGCAAGCTCTTTGATCAAATCTCCTTTTCCATCCTTCCAAGGACTATTTTTCACGGAATGTTCCGTATAGGCTGAGGGCCAGAGCACAAATCCATCGTGGTGCTTTGCAGTAATAATCAAGCCTTTCATGCCGGCCTCAGATGCCACCTTCGCCCATTGCCTGGGATCAAGTTCTGAGGGATTAAACATTTCTGGTTTTTCATCTCCAAAACCCCACTCTCTATCTGAAAAAGTATTCATGTTGAAATGAACAAATCCGTAATATTCCAGCTCTTGCCAAGCGATTTGTTTTGCGTCAGGAATTGGCATTACAGGAGTCGGTGGGGCAACTTTTTCTTGACAGAAAGTAAGGATTAATAAAAGTGCTGGCCAAAATATTTTTTTCATAGTGGAGGTATAAGATGGAATACTACCATTTTTGGATGGGAATCGGAAGTACAATGTGATGTGGGGATCTATCTGTATTTTGAATGAAATAAATATATCCTCGCCATCATTCATGGCTATGATTGCTCATAAAAGCAATCTACAACCTGCTGTCATAACCTAAAAGGTAGGGCAAGGCATAAGGTAATTTGGCATTCAGAACCCAGAAGAGGAGAAACTCCTTTTTAAATTTTTGAATGGTTAATAGTTCTCTTCAAAAACCCTTTAAATTTGCCCTATGAAGACATACTTTACCCTCTTTTTGATTTTAATAAGTTTTGTATCTAAAGCACAAGTTCAACTCAAAATAATCGACTCAAAAACTCAAACTCCGCTGGAAAATGTACGTGTAAAGGCTGATGATGGACAAAACCAAGTCAGCAACGCCTCGGGGATCTTAGCTTTCTCGGGTTCGGAAGAACAGGGTTTCATCTTTTTCAAATTGGGATATGACGCCTTATCTGCAAAATTTGGAGAGGGAGAGCATGTCATACAATTAACTGAAAAATCGCTTAACCTTTCCGAAATCACTGTCAGAGCTTTCGAGTCGGAGCGGCCACTTTTAGAGCAGTCAGCAGCGATTGCGGTGATCTCTGAGCAAGACTTCAGCCGCTTCAATGAAACTTCGATAGTCAATTCATTCAATACTAAGCCAGGAATCCGCATCGAAGAACGAGCGCCTGCCAGCTATAGAATATCTATTCGTGGGAGTTCACTCCGTTCTCCTTTTGGTGTACGAAATGTAAAAGTCTATTGGAATGACGTTCCATTTACTTCTCCTGACGGTACAACTGCTTTAAATCTTCTCGACCTCTCCAACATCCAAAATGCTGAAGTCATCAAAGGCCCATCTGGATCTATCTACGGAGCTGGAAACGGTGGGGTGGTGAATCTTTACAGTCCAGCAAATCCAATTGGAGGAAGAGTTTCGGCCGATTTTATGGTGGGAGATTTTGGAATGACCCGCTATAAGCTGGGGATTTCTCAGCAAGTGGGAAATGGCGGTTTTGAAGCTTCTTATGTTAGTCAAAAAGCGGATGGATATCGGGAACATTCTGCGATGGACAGGCAAGTATTTCAGTTGGGAGGTTTTTTCTCTGTTTCAGATAAACAAGAAATCAGAACACAATTGTTGATCTCAGACTTGAATTATCAGATTCCAGGAGGGTTGAATGCCGATCAACTGGCAGAAGATCCTACTCAGGCCAGACCTGGATCAGTGAATCAAAACAGCTCAATTTCCCAGCAATCTGTCTTCGCATCGATTGGACATTTGTACAGATTTTCGCCGAAAATTAAAAACTCGACCACGCTTTACCTGAATACCAATGATTTTGAAAATCCTTTCATTTTGGATTACAAGAAGGAATTAGGTTTTGGATTTGGTGGAAGGACGAAGTTCACTTATGATGGGAAATTAGCTGGAAAAGAGCTGAGAATTATCGCAGGTGGAGAATACCAGACTAGCCTCACCGATGCCCAGAATTTTGGTAATGTGAATGGAATAGCCGATACAGTAAGGTTTGCAGATAAGCTTCGTGCTACACAGGGATTTTTATTCCAGCAGGCAGAATGGAATTTGACAGAAGACTTTTTGCTGACTTTCGCGCTTAGCGAGAATTTCAGCAGTTTAGAGATAGATAGACAAATTAATGCTTCTGGAGGAGCTAAGGGACTGCAAACGAGAAAGTTTGATCCGATTGTCGTTCCAAGGTTTGCGCTGAATTATCAGTTCAATGATTTCTCTGGTGTGTATGGAAGTATCAGCAGCGGATTTTCTCCACCGACCATCGATGAAGTTCGTACGAATGAGGGAAGTCTAAATCTGGATTTGGAAGCAGAAAAAGGGGTGAACTATGAGCTAGGCTATAGAATGGGCAAAGGAAAGTTCAACCTAGATTTAGCTGCTTTTTACTTCAAGCTTGATCAAACGATCACGACTTATACCAATCAACAGGGTGTTGTGCTTTTCAGGAATGCTGGTTCCACGGATCAAAAAGGGATAGAAGCTGCGATTGATTATGCATTGATCCGAAATCAAAGCACCTTCATCAGAGATCTGAATGTCGGAACGGCATTTACAGGGAATTACTTCAAGTTCAAAGATTACCAGAAAAGAGACAATGACTTCTCCGGTAATGATCTGACGGGAGTTTCTCCAAATACGTTGGTTACACGATTGGATTTTCGCACCAGACCTGGAATTTATCTGAATTTCACCCATCAATTTGTAGATGAAATCCCACTTAACGACGCAAATACGGTTTATCAGGATGCATATAACTTAGTGAATATGCGCTTCGGCTGGGCAACAAGTTTTGCGGGAAAGTGGGAATTGGAAGCATTTGCAGGTGTCGACAACTTGCTTAACGAAAGCTACTCGCTGGGTAATGACCTCAATCCTTTCGGAGGAAGATACTATCAGCCTGCACCAACTACGAATTGGTATGGCGGGATGAAAGTGGCGTTTTTGTATTGATCGTCATTGCGAGGAATTTATTGAAAACATTCATCTAAAAAGTAAATTTCAATTCCGAAGCAATCTCATGGTGGCTAGAATTCCCCCTTATATTTCTCCTTCAGATTGGAATAGCAAAGTCTTTCAAAGGAGGCGGGGAAATTTATAGAGAGTAGCTAGTAGCTAGACGTAAGACAATAGATTTGGACCTCACTGCGAATTGGTATGGAGGAGTGAAAGTGGCGTTTATTTATTAGTAGCTAGATATTAGTATCAAGACATTAGAATTTAGAGACTAGAGCCTAGAATCAAGATAAAAGCAACTCTCCCTTGGATTTTAGATACTTTTTGGAAACGGAGTTTCATCAAAAGGGGGCGGGGAAATTTATAGAGAGTAGCTAGTAGCTAGTAGCTAGACGTAAGACAATAGATTTGGACCTCACTGCGAGTTACACGTCATTGCGAGGAGTGAAGCAATCTGGTTTTGGATTTGAGATTGCTTCACTCCTGCGTCGTTCGCAATGACGCTACGATTTTAGCGCAAATCTCATGACTTGTACCGATCGTTATTGCAGTCTGAAGAATGCGTTAACATAAGTCCAAGAATCTCTTATTATCGATGAGATTGCCTTCGTCACTCGCTTCTCGCTTCTCGCAATGACGCCGAGAACGCTACTTACTCTATCCCCTCCAATTCACTCAACTCCAACCAAGTCAATTCCAATTCTTCCAAGTCAGAATCGATTGCTTGCATGCGAGCTGATATTTTCATCAGTTCTTCGTGATCTGAATTTCCACCGCTGATTTTCTCAGTAAGTTCTGCTTTCTCCTTTTCCAATTTGGCCATGGACACATTTACGTCCTTGAATTCGGTCTTTTGCTTAAAGCTGGCTTTTGATTTCTTTGGGGACGAAACTTGTTCTGTACTCTTCTCCTCTAGATTCTTGCTACTTACTACTTGTGTCTTTACTTCCTGATTCTTGGCTCTAGGCTCTTGACTCTTTTCTATTTCACGGAATTCAGAGTAATTCCCAGGAAAATCAGCTATTTCGCCTTCTCCTTCGAATACAAACAAGTGCTCCACCAATCTGTCCATGAAATATCTATCGTGGGAAACGATAATCAAACAGCCTGGAAACGTATCCAAAAACTCCTCTAGGGTGTTCAACGTCATCAAATCCAAATCATTCGTAGGTTCATCGAGAATCAGGAAATTAGGATTCTTGATCAAAACCATCAACAATTGAAGTCTTCTTCGCTCACCACCGCTGAGTTTTGCAACTGGTGTATGCTGTTGCTTTGGAGGAAAGCCAAATTGTGTCAAAAATTGAGATACCGTAATTGTAGCTCCACCAGCGATGGTAACTACTTCGGCGACTTCCTTCACAATGTCTAATAGACGTTTTTCCTCGTCAAAACTACTTTCTTCCTGTTTGTAATAACCAAAAGCGGTTGTCTGTCCGATGGAAACAGTTCCTTGATCAGGAGCCATCTGTCCAGTGATCATATTAAGAAAAGTGGTTTTCCCAGCACCGTTTGGACCTATAATTCCGATTCTATCTTTCTTTTTGAACGTGTATGAAAAATTATTAACGATCGGAACTTCCCCAAAAGCCTTTTGCATTTTTTCGATTTCAATGATCTTGTTTCCAAGTCGCTGAGTCGTCACGGTCAACTGAATATCACGCTCTTCACGTTTCTGAGAAGCTTTTTCTTTCGTATCTTCAAAAGCATCCACACGATATTTTGCTTTCGTGATTCTCGCTTTAGGCTGACGGCGAATCCAATCCAATTCCTTTTTGTAAAGACTCTTGGCTTTTTCGAGTTCTATATCCTCGTTATCCATTCGCTCTTCTTTCTTGTCAAGGAAGTAGCCGTAGTTTCCTTGATAGCGGTGTATTTTACCCTGATCAAGTTCCAAGATTTCATTAGTCACTTTTTCTAAGAAATATCGATCGTGAGTCACCATGAAAAGCGCAAGATTGGATTTTGCTAAATAATCTTCCAGCCATTCGATGGTTTCCAGATCGAGGTGGTTGGTAGGCTCATCGAGAAGCAACAAATCAGGTTTCTCCAAGATGGCTTTTGCCAAGGCAACTCGTTTACGCTGACCACCAGAAAGTGTTCCCACAGGGATTTCCGTGTCATGAAGGCCAAGTTTACCAAGCACTTCTTTCACTTGGTATTCAAAGTCCCAGGCTTGGAAAGCATCCATTTTCTCAAATAGCACAGACATTTTATCCGAATTATCTATGCCACGTTCAGCTTCCAGCATAGCCTTATGATAATCTTCAATCACCTTGAGCACTTCAGAATTACTTTGGTCGAAGATGGTCTGGTAAATACTCATTGTACCTTCAAAAACTGGATTTTGATGCACATAAGCCACTTTCACCTGCTGGTTTGTTCCCACTTGACCCGTATCAGGAATCTCCAAGCCCATGATGATTTTCATCAGGGTGGATTTTCCCGCGCCATTGATACCGACGAGGGCGATTTTTTGACCTTGAGAAATGCCAAAAGAGATGTTGGAAAAAAGCTTGCGCTCACCGAACGCTTTACTGAGGTTTTCGACCGAAAGGTAATTCATGCCGCAAAAGTAGGAAAAAGGCAGGCAAGAATTACTTTAATTCCAATCATGTTGTTTTCAATTGGCTGATTAGTAAAACTTATTGAAATTGATTCGGCTCAAAATTTATGAAAATACGGCTCAAAACTAGCGTAAGATGAGCGTTATTTAGTCGATTTTGACACTTTTTTGAGCCGTATTCTTTACTGAGACTTTTAGCAGATAGTTAAATCATGGGACAGAAGTAGAAAAAGTCATCGAAGACCTGTAGTGTTTATATGGCCTATTAATGTTTATCGCACTTTTAGTTTTAAGATATAAGGGTTTTCGTAGGTATCAAATTGATCTATGATGTTCTTAATCAGAGGATTTTCTAGCATAAATTGATCATAAATGGGGTTATCCTTCAATTTTTCCGCTTCAGATTTAATGCCATAAGGATCAACGCTGAAATATAAAAACTCACCGTCAGAATCAATTGGCATGTTAATCAAAAATGAGGAAAGTTTACCAAATCCTGCACCGAACTCATCTTTCCAGTTTGTAATGATCTTAGTGGATTTATCTTTTATGCTGTACACCGCTGAGATCGGCTTCCCTTCATAAAAAAATCTAAAGAAAATTTTGTCCTCTGAAAAGTAGATGCTACCAAGAAGATCTATGTATCCATTTTTTTCTAATTCTTGACCAAACTCCATAATATCCTTGAAATCCTTGGAAAATAATTCAGAAGGAATCTTATTTGGACCAAAATCAAGTAGGTAGGTTGGGTTTAAATTATCATTTTCGATGGAATAGATCGTATCATTATAGGAATGAAAGAATAACATATCTTGATTGTAAGCAATAAAGTTATTTGGCTCGATTACATTAAGGTAATTTCTTTCATCGCCAAGTGGAAAGAACGTATTCAGTTTCTTATCATTTTGATTGTCAACCACCACTAGTCGTGCGCCCTCACCATCAAAAAATGTCCCCCCATAAATCCAGTAGTTGTTTTCTTGGGGATAAAAAGAGGAAGCTAATCTTAGAAATTTATTTTTCCATTCATTCTTAGGAACTCCATTTTTATCATAACGGATTATTTTGCCTTGATCAGAATCTAAAATCTCCACCAAAGACAAATATGGGTTCCAATGAATATCACTGAGTTTTTGGTATTCCAAAGGGCCATAGCCTTGGGATTGGATGACTTTTTCTAGATTCCCTTCCAGGTCAGCAATCAGCACTAGTTTAGAAGTTAATATCCAAAATTTATCTTCAATTATTTTAATATTTTTGATTCTTGCAATTGGAAAATTTTGTGAATTTTTGATTGGAATTACATCCACAACTTCAAAAATTTCTTGGAATGAGTAAGCTTTTTTACTTTCTACTTGAACTGATATCTTTTGAAGTAGTTGATCTGTAGTTTGACTTTTTTTTTCTACGCAAGAAAAAAGGATTGGTATAAATAAGAAGAAGAGGGTCTTTTTTGATGGTTTCATATTATTACGTTAATAAGTTGGAGAGGATTACCCTCTCCAACTATTTAGATTAGACAGGGCACTCTACACCAGTACAAGAGTTTAACGAATTAGTTGTTTCGAGGCAACAATACGCTCCTGTATCTATATTTCTAGCCATTGCATAGAATTTTTCGTTTTGACAATTTCCATTTGGACATGTGTCTTCTGTCGCCATTACATTCTGAAGTCCAAAGAAGGCAAAGCTTAGAGCAAACACCCCAAGTCATAAAATTATTTTTTTCATAATCGTTTAATTTATGGTTAAAATAAATTTACCCCTTGGCCAAGAGCGACAAATCAACTGATTCGCTAGTCGCAACATATTATTATTATTATCCAAATATCTGAAAGAATTAAATAGGTAATTGACTAAAAATTATCTTTTGTAGGCAATCAAAAGCGGCCACTTTCTGGATTTTTTTAACTCTCTAGAAATTACTCCACAATGGTTTTCCCGAGTTCTAATCTCAAAACAGATTTTCTTGATTCTAAAATCTTGGCTGCCTTATCTTGATACTTACATCTACCTACTTGCTACTCCAGAAATTCTTACCTTTGTCTCTATGGAAGCAATTCAGAAAAAAGACATCCGTAAGCTATCTCTAGCGCAGTTGGAAGAATTCTTTTTGGCGCAAGGGGATAAGAAATTCCGTGCAAAGCAGGTATATGAATGGCTGTGGAATAAGTCCCTGAAGAACTTTGACGAGATGAGCAATATCTCGCTGAGCACGCGGGAGATGCTTAAAGCGAATTTTGAAATCAATCATATTCAGGTGGATTTGATGCAGCATTCGTCTGATGGCACCATCAAGAATGCCGTGAAGCTTTACGATAGTATGATTGTGGAGTCGGTTTTGATTCCCACCACGAAGCGGATTACGGCTTGCGTTTCTTCGCAAGTTGGCTGCAGTTTGAGCTGTAACTTTTGTGCCACGGGAAAACTGAAGCGCATGCGAAACCTGAATCCCGATGAGATCTATGATCAGGTGGTGGCGATCAAAGATGAAGCGGAAGCATACTTCCAGCGTCCGCTGACCAATATTGTTTTTATGGGCATGGGTGAGCCGCTGCTAAACTATGCGAATGTGCTGGAAGCGATTGACAAAATCACTTCTCCAGAAGGACTGGGAATGGCTCCGCGAAGAATTACCGTTTCTACTGTGGGCGTCACCAAAATGATTCGTAAGCTCGCTGATGATGAAGTTCGCTTCAACTTAGCGGTTTCGCTTCACTCTGCAATCAATGAAACCAGATCTAAGCTAATGCCTATCAATGATACCAATCCTGTGGAGGAATTGGGTGATTCGTTGAAGTATTGGTATGAAAAGACCAAACGTAAAGTCACGTATGAATATGTGATTTGGGATGGAATCAACGATGATGAGCGACATGCCCGAGCATTGGCAAAATTCTGTAAGATCATTCCATCCAAAGTCAATCTCATACAATACAATCCTATCGACGAAGGAGATTTTCGTCAGGCAAAACAAGAAGCAGTGGATATGTACGTGAGGATTTTGGAATCTCAAGGCATCATTGCCAAAGTAAGAAAATCCCGTGGTCAGGACATCGATGCAGCCTGTGGACAACTGGCCAATAAGAACGAAGTGGGTGAATTAACTGAGAATTAAGATTTGCTTTCTACCCTAAAGCCATTTAATTTCTTGTCGAATAGTAACAAACCCATTATATGAAAAAGGCTTTATTGATTTTTTGCGCCACTTTTATGCTCTCTTTTGTCGCTTTGGCACAAACCCAAGAACAGGGAAATGCACGTTTTCATGCCTTTGGAATATACGGCTTGCGTTATCATAACTTTGGAGCTGGAGCAGGAATTGAATACTTCTTTGTGGACAAATTTTCGCTGATGCCGAGCTATAGTTTTGTTTTTCCAGCCGTGGGAAAAGAGAGTAATTTCAGTGCTGATTTACGCTACTACGTCTCTGAGGGTCCTTCTCAGCTTTATTTCATGGCAGGCTATAGCCAAACTTGGGTAAATTCCCAACCAGATGGAGCAGGCACAAAAAGAAATCAAAAGGGGGCAAATATGGGTGTGGGAGCCTATATCCGATTAACTGAATTTATAGGCTTGAGTACAGAGTTTCGCTTCCAAAGTCCAAATCCTAGAGAAGTCGGCTTTAGAGTGGGGTTGGCGATACCGTTGTAGTGAAAAAGTATTAAGTAGCAGGTAGCAGGTAGCAGGTAGTAAGATAGCAGAGTTTAGAGTCGAGAGCATAAGATTCAAGATTATAACATGATTTTTTGCCCAAGGCTCGATTCTCCCGTCTCCCGTCTTCAGTCTCCTGTCTTATTCACTTCTTCGAAAACTCAAACAGCTTCCGCTTCTCTTCTTTGCTCAACGCTTCATATCCTCGATCAGCGATTTTGTCAAGAATTTGATCGATTTCATCCTGAGTTGCATCATCAGAAGTAACCTGTCCAGGAGTAGATTTTGAGGACTTGTTGAAAGATGAAAAGCCTCCGCCGTTGGATGTTTTGGCTTTACGATAGGAGACTTTCACATTGCTTTTTCTCCCGGCAAATAGGTCCTCAAAGAAAATCCCAACTCTTTGAACTGGCACTCCCCAATCATTGCCTTTGCGTAGCTGGATAATATAAAAGTAGCCGAGTAGTGCGCCTCCCAAATGTGCTAATTCACCACCGGCATTTGCACCTGCAGAATTTGCAAAAGAAAGAATTACGTAGAAAATAGCAATGTATTTAATTTTGACAGCCCCCAGTAGAAGCAATTGGAATGTGGTATTTGGACTTAATGTGGCAGCGCCGACTACAATGGCAAAAATCCCTGCACTGGCACCAAGCATTAGCGATGAGTCCAAATTGGTGTTGAAATAAGGAGACAGATTATAAATCAAAACATAAAATACCGCTCCTGCTAAACCTCCAAGAATATAAAGATTGGCTAATTTCCGACTTCCCAAAAACTGGTGGATCAACTGACCAAACCAGTAGAGAAAAAGCATGTTGAAAAGAATATGAAATATTCCTTCATGCAAAAACATATAGGTAAAAATGCTCCATGGCTGGAAAACTAACCTAGTCAGAGATGCAGGCATCATCAGAAATGAGAGACCTGAAGAGTAAAATTCTCCCAATCCCCCAATCGTCATAAATACCCGAAACACCAGCACAACAAAAAACACCAAAATATTGATTGCAATCAGCTTGTAAAGACTATTGTCGCTGTGTTTAAAAGCGTTTCGAAGATTGTCCCAAAAGTTACCGTACATAATTAATAAAAACTGTTTCTATCTTGTTTCCAGAAGTAAATCAAAACACCACCAATCACCAATCCGCTGAGGTGGGCAAAGTGTGCTACGTTATCCAGCGGATTATTCACAAATACGTTGTAAATGGTGTAAAGGCTATAGAAAAGCACCATATATTTTGCTTTGATCGGAATCGGCGGGAAGAGTAAAAATAATTGAGTATTGGGGAAAAGCATCGCAAAAGCTATCAAAACGCCGAAAAGAGCACCTGAAGCTCCCACCATTGGCACATTTCCTTGTATCTCCAAAATAGCATCGAGGGTTTGTTTGGCCTGGCTGATTTTATTTGGATCATTAGGATTACGGCTATAGTCATCCACAAAATCAAATACGGAGGACTGGAAAAAACCACGGTTCTCCAACACCAATTTATTAAAGGAATCCGGGTCAGGATTGTTTTGGAACATAGCCACTTTTTCCTCCAGATTATTCATTCGGTAGGCAGTATATCCTGAATATAGAACCCCTGACCCTACTCCACAGACCATCCATAAGATGAGTAATTTTTTTGGCCCCAAAAACTGCTCTAGCATAGGCCCGAAAATCATCAGTCCGAACATATTGCCGAACAAGTGCCAGAAATCCGCATGCATAAACATGTAAGTCAGAAACTGAAACGGTTGGAAATAAGGACTATGAATATAATAAAGCGCGAACCAATCATTCAACTGAGGAAAGATAAACTGGGACACGATAAGTAGCCCGACGTTAATAATAAGTAGGTTTTTAACTACTGGTGTAATATTTCTAAACATGCTATTTGCCGAAGAAAGAATGAATACTGCTTAAATCTAATTTCACGAAGGTTTTGTTTCCTCCCAATCCATAATTCGGGGTTTGACAGGCAAAAAGCTGTCCGACTAACGTTTCCATTTCTTGTGAATTCAGTTTTTGTCCTTTTTTCAAAGACGATTTGCGAGCTAAAGAGCGCGCTAGGTTTTCTCTTGTATCGAGCGAAAGCTCACTTTTAAAATGTTTGTATTGCTCCAAAAGACCCTCGAAAAGCTCCTTCTCATTTTTGACTGGAATATCAGCTGGTACACCCTGAATGAGCACCGTGTCTTTTCCGAACTCCGAAACCATAAAGCCCAAGCTGTGCAATTCTGGCATGATATCCATCACCAGTGCATAGTCAGATGGGCCCAGATTAATAGTAGGCGGGAAAAGACATTGCTGCGACGTGCCTTGAGCTAGCTTAAGCTGACGCAAATAGCGCTCGTACAATATTCGCTCATGAGCCGTCTGCTGATCGATAATCAAAAACCCTGTGGACATCTGCGCCACCACATAGCTTAGCTCCACCTGGAAAGTGGCTCCTGTAGATTCCGTTTCCGTCGGCCTAGGCATGAGCTCTGTTGCTTCATCCGGCTTTGCCCTACTTTCAAAAGTTAAAACTTCTGTTTCTTCTGATGGGTTAGTTCGATTGATATTGCTTGTTGTTTGTTGGGTTCCTTCAAATAATTTCTCCCAGCCAGAGGTGCTCGCCTGCTTAAATTCTGGCGTGTTGAATGATTTGTAACTGTACTCACGGTCTACTTGCTCCCTTTTTTCGGGATCTTTGTCCCAATTTTCATTGAAATTCACATCCAGACTAAAGTCTAGTGAAGGTACTACATGATGCGCACCCAGTGATTGTTTGACAGCAGATCGAATCACTGCATAGATCGTCCGCTCGTCGTCAAACTTGATTTCAGTTTTGGTCGGATGGACATTTATATCGATATGCGAAGGATCTATTTCTAGGAAAAGCACATAAAATGGATATTGATCTGGTTGCAATAATCCTTCGAAAGCTGAGCTCACCGCATGGTTTAGGTAGCTGCTTTTGATGAAGCGATTATTCACAAAGAAAAACTGCTCACCCCGGGTTTTCTTGGCATTTTCCGGTTTTCCTATGTAGCCTTTCACATTTACATGTGGAGTCAATTCCTCGCAAGGCACGAGTTGCGTTTGGTAATTTTTCCCAAAAATACCCACAATCCTATGACTAAGCTTGCCTGGCGTGAGGCTGTAAACTTCCAGATCTTGCTGAAATAGAGAAAACCCAATTTCAGAATACGATAGTGCTACCCGCTGAAATTCATCCACGATGTGGCGCATTTCTACAGGATTTGATTTTAGGAAATTCCTACGTGCAGGAACATTGAAAAAAAGGTTTTTCATGGATACCGACGTTCCCACGTTTCCTGCGAAGGGCTCTTGTTTTTTCACTTCAGATCCCTCGATTTGAATCAAAGTCCCAAGTTCAGATTCAGCTTGACGGGTTTTCAATTCTACCTGAGCCACCGCAGCGATAGAGGCCAAAGCTTCCCCGCGAAAGCCGAAAGTCCGAATAGAAAAAAGATCCGCTGAACTTCTGATTTTAGAGGTGGCATGACGCTCAAAACTCATACGAGCATCTGTAGCTGACATGCCTTTTCCATTGTCTATTACTTGTATAAGCTGTTTTCCTGACTCTTTTACCACCACTTGCACCTGAGTAGCACCAGCGTCAACAGCGTTTTCAAGAAGCTCTTTGAGTGCAGAAGCTGGTCTTTGAACTACTTCTCCAGCTGCGATTTGATTGGCTATCGCATCGGGAAGGAGTTGGATGACATCACTCATATTTCTTCTTTGGTTTGAGCCTGAAGAAAATATAGATAGCCGCTCCAAGAGCTGCTGCGTATCCTAAGTATTCGAATATCACCGGGCCTAAATAGATATAGCCGAATATAGATCCAAGGAGCAATAAAAAAATAAGGGTTCGGATCATCGCTGTAGAGGCAAACATATTTACACCATCCCGCTCTTTTATGCCTTTATACTGCGAAAAAGATCCCCGGATACCAGTGCCGTAAGCACCAAAATCAGGTATAGTCCCATCACTGTTTTCCAAAAGCCCTTGCGCTTCCAACTCTTTTTTAATTTGGGAGGTTCTTTGCTCGATCTCCTCCCGCACAGGATCGTAATATCTAGGCTTGATATCAAATCTCATCGGAGCGGCTGTACGAAATACGGATGGGAGTTTCATGACGTTGTAATTTTTAAAGTATGCTTCACGTTAAGTAAAAGCACAAAGACGGAATAAGTTCCAGCACAATAGACCAGACATCAAATTTATGACCTTTTTTAACCCTATTTACGGTTCGATGTTACCTTATCTTTAGTAACTTCATTTATCAAGTATCTACAGCCAGCAACAGGATGTAAACTTGAGATAAGGAAAACGATGAGGAAAGCAAAAGTCGCTTTATATATCGATCGTCCGTACAAATTTATTTTAAAAGTTAAGGATTAAAAATTTACTCAAGCATGAGCAGTAAGCTTTGGAGAATTTTCGCAGTTGGTATGATAGCGCTTACGTTTTCATCCGGGAAAATCGATGAATCATTGTTAATAGAAGATCCATTGATATCTCCTGATCCCATTGCTCAGCATAATTGGGTGGATTCTGTATTTAGCAGTCTGACATTTGATGAGCGACTGGGACAGCTTTTTATGGTTGCCGCTTACTCAAACAAAGATCAAAAGCACATTGATGAAATCAGTAATCTTGTAAAAACGGAGAATCTTGGCGGCCTGATTTTTTTTCAAGGTGGTCCTGATCGACAGGCGCGCTTGACTAATCTCTACCAAGCACAATCCAAAACCCCACTATTTATAGCCATGGATGCCGAATGGGGCATAAGTATGCGTTTGGATTCGGTTCCGGATTTCCCAAAAGCTATGACTCTGGGAGCCGTTCAAGACGAAAAGTTAGTTTATAATATGGGCAAGGAAATAGCTCGTCAGTTCCAAGAATTGGGTATGCATATCAATTTTGCCCCGGTGGTAGATGTGAATTCCAATCCTGACAACCCAGTAATTGGTTACCGAGCTTTTGGAGGGGAAAAAGAAGTAGTAACCCAACATGCACTTTCCTACATGAAGGGTCTTCAGGAAAATGGCGTAATCGCAAATGCTAAGCATTTTCCGGGCCATGGAGATACAGAAGCGGATAGTCATTATTCTTTGCCTGTGATCAAAAATCCTGAGCACCGCATTTGGGATATTGATTTGTATCCTTATCAGGAGCTTTTCAAAGAAAATCTGATGTCTGTGATGGTCGCTCATTTGAATGTGCCAAGTTTAGACGACGCTGGAAATATGGCTACGAGCCTTTCCAAAAAAGTGGTGACAGATTTACTTCAGCATAGAATGAATTTTCAGGGTTTGATCTTCACTGATGCCTTGAATATGAGTGGTGTGGCAATAGCAAATTCTCCTGGCGAAGTAGATTTGAAGGCGTTATTGGCTGGAAATGATGTTCTTCTCTATTCTCAGGATGTGCCAAAAGCCAAAGCACTAATCAAGCAGGCAGTTGCTGACGGGAGAATTTCGGAGAAAGAAATTGATCGAAGAGTTAAAAAAATCCTGAAAGCAAAATATTGGGCTGGATTGAACAGCTACAAGCCTATCCATACTTTTGGGTTGGTAGAGCGATTGGATACGCCCGAGACAGATGTGCTCATTGAGGAGCTCTATGCTGATGCTTTTACCATAGCGACAAACAAGGATGATCTACTTCCATTCAAACAGCTTGATTTGAAAAGTTTTGCAAGTTTGAGCATTGGGGATGAGGGGAAAGAATTTCAAAAGTATCTGAGCAAATACACGAAGTTTGATCATTTCAGTATCGAAAAAGCTGCAAATGAAACAACCCACAACAATGCACTAAAAAAACTCGAAGACTACGATGTGATAGTTGTTGGATTGATGGGAGTGACGAATAGCCCAAAAAGAAAGTTTGGAGTTGCCGCTGCAGATGTCCAGTTGATCAAAGATTTGGCAAAGCGACAGAAAGTAGTAACTGTTCTTTTTGGTAATGCATATGCATCTGAACAATTGCAAGGTTTAGGAAATGTCGTTTTTGCGTATGAAAATAATGAGGTAACCCAAGAACTTGCGCCACAGATTTTATTTGGAGCTAGAGCTGCAAAGGGTATTCTGCCAGTGACTGTGAACGATCAGTTCTCACAGGGCGTGGGTGGTTATTTGGCCCCTAGTAATCGGCTTTCTTACGGCACACCTGAAAGCGTCGGTATGGATGGGAAAATCTTGGATAAAATAGATGCAATAGCCGAAAAGGCAATTAGAATTCAGGCTACTCCAGGAGCAAATGTCTTGGTAGTCAAAGATGGTAAAGTCATTTTTGAAAGATCTTATGGAAGCTTGGAATACAAATCCAGTCCGGCTGTGAATTCTGAAACTGTTTTTGATTTGGCTTCAATCACCAAGGTTTTAGCAACGACTCAGGCTGTGATGTTTCTGGAAAGTCGGGGTGAGTTGAATATGAAAAATTCTCTGCAAGATTATTTGCCAGAATTAAGAGGTACGAATAAAGGAAAGATGGTGCTTAGCGACGTAATGGCTCATGAAGCAGGCCTGATTGCATTCATCCCCTATTATGCCCGAACAGTGGAAGCTGGGCAATGGCGAGGAGATTATTATAAGCCCATTTCTTCGCCTGGATTTACCAGACCAGTGTCCAACGACATGTATGGATTGGATGCGCTTCGCGATAGTATCTGGCATTGGACAGTGGACTCGAAGATCACCCCAATCCCAAGAGGAGCAAAAAAGCATAAATACGTGTACTCGGACCTTACCATGTACTTGATGCAGGCTGTGGTAGAAAGAGTGGTAAACCAACCTTTGGAATCCTTCTTGGACCAAAATTTCTACGCTCCTTTAGGGCTTAATACCATGACTTTCAATCCGGCTCTGAAGATGCCAACTGACAATATCGCTCCTACTGAGAATGATATTACTTTTAGAAAAAGGCAAGTTCAAGGATATGTTCACGATCCTGGAGCAGCCATGTTTGGTGGTGTGGCAGGCCATGCAGGGCTTTTTGGTAAAGCAAATGACCTTGCGGTGATGATGCAAATGATGCTAAACGAAGGCAGCTATGGTGGAGTAAACCTTATTCGTCCAGAGACTGTGAAGAAATTCACCAAAAACCAATCCCGTCAAAGCAGAAGAGGCTGGGGATGGGACAAACCCGATACGAAAGTTGGAAGTGGAGGGTCAGCAGGTGATATGGCTCCAAAATCTACGTTTGGGCATACGGGTTTTACCGGCACTTGTGTCTGGGCAGATCCAGAAAACAACTTGATTTATGTTTTTCTATCCAATCGAGTTTACCCAGATGCGAATAATACAAAGCTGTATAAAGAGAATATTCGCACTGATATTCATGATATCATCTATGAAGCGATGGGGAAGAAGTAGGGATGTAAAATAGATGGAAGGAGTTTAGCTGAAGTAAAAAAGCATCAATAACTATTTGATTCTTAAATTTTTTTTAGCAACTTATAACACGATATTTTTACATACCAATAACTTTTTTATTAAAAAACTCCCCCCCCCCCCCCAACTACAAAAATCATGGTAGTGTTTCTTCAATCCTATTTCTGATAGTTTTGATTTCCACTTTAGGACTACTTACTTCATGCGTAGATGAACCGGAAGCCCCAGAAATTCAAGTTGATGAAAATAGCCAGTTGATGAAGGTGAAAACTTGGTTTGAAGAAAATAAAACTACGCTTCGACTTCCAGAACGAGGTTCAAATTTTAGAACAGATGCTGAAGAATTAATCTTGCCGTTTTTTGAAAAAGAACCCGATTGGGATAAATTCCATCATTACTATTTTCCTGATGGAAGAGAGGTTTTTGAGATTAGCATTGAGAATGCTGAAAGATATTTTCCAAAAAGTTTAATAGACAGTTTTCCAAATCAGGACGTTTCTGAAATTATGATCCAGAATATCATGTTTGTAAAAAATCCAGATGAAAATAGGTTTGATCCGCTGATTGCAAGGTATTACCCAAATGATGAATTATCAATAAGAACATTCGATGCAATCTCTTACAATGCTATAAATGAATTTTGGTCTGGTAGATTAGAGATTTTTACATATGATGAACATCATTTTATAAGTTTTATGATTGATGAAGGAACAATAAAGTCTACCTCAAAATACGGTTCTTCGAATATTCAAAATAACACCAGAATTACAGGAGATTGTCAGACCACAATTAGGTATGTGGTTTATTATACTCCAATTGGAGGAACTTTTGGAATGGAAGTAAATCATGCTACTATTGCTGAAACTTTTTGTACTGGTGCCGGAACAGGAAATACAGGAACAGGAAATAATGGAAACGCTAATGATCCTTATAATGATGGTCAGTACTATTATGATGGAACATCATATACTTCTAATGGAGATAATACCTATTCTCCCCCACCTGTTCCAGCACCACAGTTTATTATTAATAATATAGATAATGAATGTGCAGAGGAAATATTCAAACAATTGGCTAAGGGCTCGAGCCGTCTTGGTGAGATGTCAGCTTTTGGAAGTCTTGACATTTTTCCATGGATGCTTGATTTGTTTAAGCAGGGAGGGAAATTCAAATATAGAATCGAAGATACAAACCTTGTTGGGGCAAATGCAACGACATTGCCCATCAATTCACAAGGTGTTATAGTGATCCAATTGGATAATTCATATTTAAACAGTGCCACAAGTTTAAGCATTGCCAGAACCATTATACATGAGACAGCACATGCATATATGCGAGCTATTTCTAAGACTGATCATAATTTTGCGATTGAGCTAAATAATTATTATCAGAATCATGACAAAAATGAACCTGAAGCACACCATGGTATGATGAGCCAGTATCTGTTAGGAATGGCAGTATCACTTTATAACTGGGATAAGTATTGGGGTGCTACAAATGGATCTCTTGATTTCCAATATTATTATACAATGGCATTTGCCGGAATGTTTGAGGATGGTACGAACAATCCTATTTTAGAAGTTGTTCCGATGATTCCTAATGGAGATTGGGCTGCGGTTTTAGATATCTTAGGAAATGAACAAGATGGAACTGCATCCGCATTGGGTATGGTATTAGAATCCTGTAACAATTGATATATGAATATGTATATAAATAATTTAGCTATAAGTATTATATTTTTATTGGGCTTAGCAACTCAAGAAAGTAATGCTCAATTATCTCAAGAACAATATGATGTTCTGAATGTAAAATACGAAAATTCTTCTGTAAAATTATTTGAATATACCATAGAATCAAAGCTTTGGAGTAAATTCTTACATTCTAAAGATTTAGCTTTTTACAAAGCTGCAACTTGCGATTTTTTTGATGAGGAGTTTATGATGGCATGCAAAGAAGTTGAAGCTAAACTCTGGGGTATGCGCAGTAAACATTTGGAAAAAAAGAAACTCCCCGATGCTATTCAGTTAATAGAGAGCTATGAACTTGCGAGTGTTAGGACAACTGAGCCGGTCATTGTTGGTAAGTATGCATTTGTGTTTCAAGAGGCGGAAGATAATCACTTTCTGTTTATCCTTATAAAGGAAGAGGGGAAGTGGAAAAGGCGATGCTCTCTTGATTTATATTATGAACCAATTGTAGATCCTGTTATAAGATAGATTCTTTCTCTGTCACCTCCCTAGATCTGATAATAAGTTCTAGCTGGGCGTAAATTGTATATACGCCCAGCTATTTTTAGAAGTAGTTATTCATATTTATGACTTAAAGTGAAGTTTTATCTAAAAAGGCAACTTACCCAAATCTTCTTTCCCTTCAGAAAGAATAATACCAACGTTTCATCCCTGCGCGGGAAAGATTATTAGAATCTCAAGAATGAATGATATATGAAAAGATATATAACTAATTTAGCTGTAATCGTTATATTACTTTTGGGCATAGCAACTCAACAAAGTAATGCTCAGTTGTCCGAAGAGCAATATAAAGTGCTTAGTTCCATGTATGACGGAACTTCAGTAGAATTGTTTGAATATACCATTGAAGCAAAACTCTGGAGTAAATTCTTAAATTCTAAAGATTTGGATTTTTACAAAATTGCGACTTGTTACTTTTTCGATGATGACTTTATGATAGCAAGCCAAGAAGTTGAAGCTAAACTCTGGGGTATGCATAGTAAGCGTTTGGAAAAAAAGAAACTTCCCAATGCTATTCAGTTAATAGAGAGCTATAAACTTGCGAGTGTTAAAATAACTGAGCCAGTCATTGTTGGTAAGTATGCATTTGTTTTTCAAGAGGCCAAAGACCATCAGTTTCTTTTTATTTTGATTAAAGAAGATAACATTTGGAGTTGGCAATGCTATCTTCAATTATATCAAGAACCATTTGTAGATCCAGGTATAAGATAGATTTCTTCTCTGTCACATTCTTAGTTCATATATTAAGTTGTAGCTGGGCGTAAATTGAATATATGCCCAGCTATTCTTAGAAATGGTTATTCTTCTTTATGACTCAAAGGAGATTTTTTAAAAAGGCATCTTCCCCAAATCCACATTTCCTCCGGAAAGAATAATTCCGATCGAATAGAGAGACCCTCCAAAAGCCGTCCCAACCAGGTTTCTGTTGTACCAGTTGAGTTTGAGTTGGGTTTTGAAGCTGGAAAAATCTTCGGCGTGTGTGATAACTTTTATTCCGGAGAAAAGCTAAGGAGGATACCAATTAATTGCCCGGATCAACTTTTTGAATTTCTTCTGCTTCGATTTTTCCATTGAAAAAGGTAACTCAAATAGGTCAAATCGAGTAGGAAGATAGGGGTTAATCCCCTATCTGTCCTCTCACACCACCGTACGTACCGTTCGGTATACGGCAGTTTGCTAAAATAATGATGGCTGTGTTTGATTTGTCAGCAGACTTCTCATTCACAGGGTCATTTCCTTACTGTTTCAAAGA
>Ga0105054_10003240_pt1 | contig 25397 bp, 19 predicted proteins | sample BON02_FD_78091 | JGI IMG/M metagenome (GOLD analysis project Ga0105054, IMG submission 78091) | Freshwater microbial communities from Lake Bonney liftoff mats and glacier meltwater in Antarctica - BON-02 (megahit assembly) | ecosystem: Environmental > Aquatic > Freshwater > Ice > Glacier...
ATATCGTCAGAAATATGAAGGTGACATTGCTGTCTCGAGAGGGATGTAATTAAACTATATCAGGTGCGATATAATGTGAAATTAGTGGTTTCTCATTATGTTGCTGCTTCTGGATTGCCATCATATCGTCAGGAATATGAAGGTGACATTGCTGTCTCGAGAGGGATGTAATTAAACTATATCAGGTGCGATATAATGTGAAATTAGTGGTTTCTCATTATGTTGCTGCTTCTGGATTGCCATCAGGCCCTTTTCTTTTAACAAGATATTCTTGCTGTTCTTTTACTAATTAGCGATGATCCTCTACTTTGTAGTATTCTTAATGAAATTGTGTTTGGCTGCCTTTAAAATATGCGATTTACTTTTATTATTTCAAGATAAGTATTGCCGAGCTTTGGCAAGCGCGTCAATCCACCTGTTTGCGTCTTCCATAACATCAGTCAGATGGTAATTTCTGTTGGGTGTTACAATGTCAAACGTCTTTGGGCCTTTCATTTCGATCCTGGTAGTTTCACTGATTGGTATCACTCCTTTCAAGACAACGTTCTCTGGATCAATGTAAATAAAACGGGGGTAAGTGGTCAACATCAAATGCCTGGTGTTCGTATGGAATATCTTACGACGCTTCACTACCAATCCATCCAAAATGATTTTTTCGGTTGGTTCGAGAAAACTTGAAAGCTCGTGGACCAGGTCATCCGTTTCGACTTCGGATGCAAATTCCATGTCAGCCATATCCCCAGCCAACAACCATTCATTGGTGGCGCCATCATACGTAGGAGCCGCTATGGAGTTATCATACGGTAACAACGGAGGAGATGATAAATGAATGTTTCGAAAGTCCACTTGATCAAAAAATGGATGGCCTTCGAGTTTCTCCGGGCCATTGTCGGTATGCGAGTCGTAACTCACGTGTTTGGGAGTGAAGTTGTTGCTGGCACCTAGTCTCATCTTCGGAGAGGCTACAAGGAGACTGTTAATTAAATCTTCCGTGTCAGAAAAATCGACACTCTCTACAGATTCCGGAAGAACTTCAAGATACTCAATAGGCGGTACTCGAATTTGATTGTCACGAGTATGTCCAATAATAAGTTGAAACGTGAAATACTCTGAATCGCCTTTAAATGGAGACATGCCAACCAGCATCTGGTACACCATACAACCGAGTGCCCATAGATCAGCTCCCACACTAGCATCGGAATCATTCAACACTTCCGGTGACACGTAGTCTGCTGTGCCGCAAAATGTTCCCTTTCTTGATCGAGATGACGAGTCCGAAGAATTGCGTTTATGCAATCCTCTTTCTTCTTGAATTTCAGCAATGGTTTCGTCTTTCACAGTGCCAAAATCAGTCAGCTTGATATGTCCGTTTTCTGTGAGCAGAAGATTCTCAGGTTTTAAATCTCGATGAACAAATCCGTTGAAGTGAAGAAATTGAATAGCACTCAGCGTTTCGGCAATATAAAACTTGGAGTCTTCAAGGCAGCATGCTCTATTAGAAATGCCAAGTTTGCTATTTTCCCTTGCTCTAAAATTAATCAGCGATTGCAACTCACCGCCTTTGCATAAATCAAGAACCAAATACAGAAACCTGCTATCGTGAAATGAGAAATACAAATGAGCAATGAGTGGATGAGAGAGAGAGCTGAGTACTTTTCTCTCCATATTAACAAATGATATTTTCCCCTCCTTAATAACGAAGCGTTTTTCCATCACTTTGACAGCGAATAATTTCCCCGATGATTTCAATTTACACACATAAACCCGGGCATAGGCTCCCTCGCCAAGAATATTCCCCATGTAAAAATCTGCAAGCGATCTCTTAGCCAGCGAAGTGTTGTTGGTCTCTTCTTCAGGAGATACGTGAGATCTCTCCTTTGCGATTTCAGGCAGTGTTGGAGCAACAACAACATCCGAGGTGTTTTCAATTTCATCCTTGTGGGAAACTTCTTCACCTTCCGCACACCCATCGGCTGACTCAGAACTGGACTCTTGCATCAGTTCCAAGGACAAAGTAACGGGGAGCAAACTAATACAAGTATTAATACAATAAGCAAGTAGTACCTCGTATTTTATTAATTCAATCGTCCGAGCAATGGAGGAGCAATTTCAAAGTCATTTAGTAGCTCTGGAAGCTCTAGACAAGGATTTGAGTGGGCTTGACCATACACTGCATACTCTACCTAGTCAAATTGGTCACAGAGTTATGGTACCTGTTGGTCAGGTAAGTTTCAGTTGCTGCATGTGTGGAAACCATTCGTACTCATACCAAATAGGTCGCTTTTATTCCAGGAAAAATACATCGCACAAATGAGATACTAGTCAAATTAGGTGGAGGATTTTCAGTTTGGAGGTCTGCTTCCCAGGCGCGTGAGATCCTGTCTAGACGAAGAATGCATGTTCAACAGGAAATCGACCAAGTTCGATTTTATATGAACTATAATAAGAATGCAAAGCAAGAGAAAACTGAAAGAACAGAAACCAATGACGACCCTTTTGATGGGGTTTCAGATCCTATTGAAATTAGAGAGAAATACGAACCGGAAATGGACGAAGAAAAAAGAAAGCAATGCGTGAGGAGTGAAAAAACTGAAATGAATCCCAGGGCTTTGGAAGATACCATTTTGAAAATGCAATTATTAAGCGTCTTGGAAGATAATTTCGACTTGGAAGATGAAGCACAAATGGAGGAGTTCGAGCTACTAATCGACGAATTCGTTAGTAGTCGTGATAGTAAGTCGACGAATAAGGTAGTCGAAGATTTTACTAGAACTTGCAACATCAAGTTGAGTAGTGCTGCTAAATCTGGAGGAGCAGGTAAGCAGGTACACTTTGCTGACGAGCAGGATAATCTGAAGCCAGAACCAATGGTGAACAAACCCGATGCCTTTTCAGGTAAGATAGTTGAGCGTCAAGAGGAGACTGCAACTGACGTTCCAAGCGTGTCAAAACCAAGAAAGGTATCATTGTTCAAACAACGTCAAAACAAATAACGAATCATTCTACATTTCACTTCGATTTACTTCGTACAGTCCTCTTCCTTTTTTCAAAATGAAACACTGTTGATTCAGTACTTCAACAGCATCATTAAAATTCGGAATCAGGTGTAACAACTTGGCAGCCTGTGCTTCCATTTTCATTTGTTCGACTGTGAATTTAGGGTCTTGTTTTGATCTCGCAACTTTTATAAGGTGCGCCACCAACGCTTTATATATTTTGGTCTTTGACATTCCTTTACTGCGAGAGAAGTCTACAGTTCCACTTTCGTCCGTGTAGGCGTCCATTAGCGCCTCGCGCATTAAAGACACGATATCTTTAGCATCATCTGCAGTGACATTTTGCCGAAGCTCCAACTTGGCTCTTGCTTGAGCCAGTCGTACGAGGGACTCCAGTTGACGAGTTGTGATAGGCGTGGAATCAGACGAGGAACCTCTGGATCTCAACTCAAGATAAAAGCTTTGGAGTACTTCACATGCAGGAAGACTTAGCTTTGGGTGACAATAATGCTTAGCAAAGGCAATGTACTTGCGCAACATTTCTGGAGGCATTGCCGTATTGTACTGTTTTACCTTTCTCTTTAGAGATTGCCTGAATGTTAAGTTGTCAGGTGCAGGTGGTTGCGATGATTCAATCGTCTTGCGATGTTTCTTACGGCGACCTGTAAGATGCATATCCACCACGTAGTCGGCAATGGATTCATCATGACATTCATCGGGTTTATCAACGAGAAGGAATATTATATCAAACCTTGATAAAAGCGGTGCAGACATTCGCAGATTCTCCAGGATCGTTTTAGAAGGATTATAATGGCCTCCAACTGGATTAGCGGCAGCTAATATGGCAGTTCTAGCACAGAGATTGCATACAATACCTGCCTTAGCAACGGAAATAGATTGCTGTTCCATAGCTTCCAGGAGTGCTCCGTGCTCTGCTGACATTTTGTCAAACTCATCAATGCAACATACTCCTCGGTCTGCAAGAACCAAGGCTCCTGCTTCCAGACAATGGTCTCCATTGCTGTCTTTAGACATTGTCACCGTTAATCCTGTTTTCGTAGTGGTATTGCCGCACACATACACGCCGCGAGGACTCACAGTTGCTGCTGCTTTGAGCATTTGGCTCTTCCCTAGACCAGGATCGCCAACTACAAGTATATGCGTATCTGCCCTTTGCTTGGAAGTACTAGTCCCTCCTACCAAAGCCAGCAATAGGCCAACCTTCACCTGTTCGTTTCCCAATATTAAAGGACACAGACTGTGAACTAGAAAGGCTGCATCATAGTCGTTTGCAATAGACGTAATGTATGTGATGTCTTTATCAGAAAGATTCGCCACAATATCGTTTTTTTGGTCGGACTGGCGGTTGCTCAAAGAACTTCCAGGGATCTTCATAGATGGTTGACTGGAGGCGTCAGAGTGAGACGTTTTCAACACCGTCTTTGTTTCAATAGCATTCGCATCCATTTGAATGACTAACAAGGATGATTCTCGGTTCTTGCCCTTGGACCTACTGCCCTTGCCGCTAATCGATTCGGAATTCATCGCCTTGACGATACCAGTGATAGTTACTACATCGCCAGGGACGACTAGGTCTACTAGTTCCTCTGTCAATTCAACATCAATAGATTTGGGAATGGCACTGGTATTGATTGAGCTTATGGAAGTTTCGTCGATTTCTTGTATGCGTATTCGTTGTAGATCTACTGTCACTGCGGTTTTAAGAATAGATTTGAACTGTTTACCCTTGCAGTCACTCGATTCACAATGCGTTGGATGCTCCATGCGACCATCGGGCATATTCTTAATCATAACATCTCCACATTTAACACACTCGAAATCCATTCGTTTCACCATTGGAGTAACGCCTGCAACACGGATAACATTTCCTCTCACCGCTACCATTCTACCAAGTGAGCTCGATTTTAAATCACGAAGACTTGTTAAAGGTCGAATATTAAGAAATCTAGGGATGATTTTGTTTGTTAAGGGACTGGTGATATCTTGCATTCCCCGGGGGGTCCTGAGAGAGCACAACGCAAGGCCGAGGCAATTCAAAGTCATCATTGCGTTAGCTAACAATATATTTCTAAACCCTCCCATCGGATGCGGCAGCTCCACCAGACTACAGAACACGTTTATATCGAAAACGACTTCCGTCGCTTTTTCCAAATCAACATAGTCCAGTAACATGCGGCCTTCTTCCTTGAGAAATAACCTGAACAGTTTAGTAGCTTTAGTCCACGGAATTTCCGCATCGAATGGGTCGAATGGGAAATAAAGGTGCCAATTTTCCTGTATGCATTTCAACACATCAATGTCCATAGGAGGTGTGAAAATAATCGCAGTTCTATTTTTGAAAAGATGGGAGAAAACATGGACGCAACGATGAAGAACGATATAAAGGCGCTGCTTGAAGATGCTGATCTAGAAGACGATGATTTAGTCGAAACCGTTAAGATCCAATTGAAGGAACTGTACGGTGATTCAGTGAAACTGAACAAGAAGGTTATCAAACGAACGGTGAAAGCATGGAAGAAGGCAAAACAATCTTTAAAAGTTGAGAATGAAAAGCCAATGGATGACAAACCAAAGAGAGGAGGTACTGAATTTTCAGATCAGGAGTCTGAACAGGAAATGGCGTTTGAAAACAGCATTGAAAAAGCAGATCAGCAACCTCAAGGTATACAATCTTTTGGAAAGGTCGAATCTGTTAAGATTACAGGAACTATGGTCGCCGAAGAGGAAGTCACGAGTGATTATATTCAAACGTCAGTTGAAAACAGCCTCCCTCAGCTCTCGTTCTTCGAGGAAAGTAGTCAGAGTTCAACGATGGCCTCCCAGGAGTCGATGATACAGGAAGATCTTTCTGAAGCCGATGTAAATGAAGGCATGAAGGCAGTAGTCTCTTTTCTATACGGCGAAGATGTGGATAAGTGCACCATCAACGATGTCAGAACTATGCTTCAACAGAAATTTCCAGGTGTAAAATATCCTAAAGCCATGGTTAAGGCCAGGATCGTGCAATACCTCAACGACGTGAACCAAGAAGAAGAAAAACCCAAGAAAAGACCCACATCTAATAAGAAGAAACGCAAAGTTTTGAAACAGGTTTCAAGTGATAATTCTGAAAAGTCAGAGCATTCCGAAGAAGATGCGTATTCAGAGGAAGAACCTCGGAAGAAAAAGAAAAGCATCGTTAGGAAGAAAGTAGTGAGCAGTAGCAGCGACGATTCAGACATGGATATATCCGAAATCGATTCACCAGCGTTGGAATCAATGTCAACTGAGCTAATTAAGAAAGTCGCCACTATTCAGGTTTTAAATCGAGAGGCTCGGGCTCTTGGTCTAGACCTCAAAATGCTTCCGATTGATGATTTAAACACTGTTTTAATCACCGAGGGTTTTCGTCTTCTCGAAGAAATTTCCGCGATTCTAGGAAAATCCTCTCCAGAATTGAAACCCAAGTCGGAAAAATTCCACGGTTTGTTTCCCTGTCTCGATAAAATTCGGATTATTGATAATATCACAGTGCTGGCTAAGCGGACCGAGCTACTATTGAGACTCAGAGATATTTATGCCTCAAATGCAGTGGTTTCGAGATTTGCTGGGTCTCTCCAACGGGTTGCAGGGTACCTGGCCAAACGCGTTACTCTGGTCTCCAATAACAAATGGGAGTGCGATCCTCATCTCCTCGAACAGTCAACAATCGCCCAAGTAGTTCATGATCCAAACTCGGATCAATTTCTTGGATTCCAATCGTTCGAAAAATTAGCCAGCAGCAGAATGATGTATGTGGTTATCCCAAGTTGTTCTGTTGTTCCCGTGTTACTCAATGGATTCAAATTGAACCCGAAAGAAACTCCCAGATTGTCACCGGGCAGAGGACTTGTATTTTTTGAAACTCTTTCTGATGCAGTTCAACATTTTGACGCAACCTTGCAAGTGAAACCTGGCGGATCAAATTACGCTTTCGGTGTTTCTGTTGCGTGTGGTGACATCCTCAAGGTAAGTCTCTTTCGAAATCCATTGTTTATTAGATGCTAAAGTATTACGTGATATTAGGTGTCCCGTCCTCAGAAATTTTTCAATAGAGCTCCTCCGCCATATCATTCCATTCGCGTTACTCAACCCAGATCACGTCTATTGGTGTTTGACGAAACCCAAATTCTTGTTCAAACAATGGCGAAACTTAAATAAAGCAGCCCATGCCTATCTTTTTGCTCCTTTTTAAATTAATAATTGATGTCAGTCAAATAATTCAATTTCTATTTCAAAATGCAAGTCCAATTTTCGGATCTTTTTCGAATCGTCCCCCTTACTCGTTACATTGGAGATAACTACTAGAATAGTTGGTAATCAGGAATTCGCTGCATACGTTGTTCATTACTTGATTGTTGTTGGGCGAGATCAGTCGAGATGCAATCATGGGGAATTGGTGTTCTATTTGCTCTTGCAGCGTGCTTCTGTGGGGCTCTTGGAGAAAATCTGATCAAATTCAGCTTCAATGAAGCAAAGAAGGAAGAAAGAGAAGGCATGGAACCTAAACCGCAACATTTTCGGTTGAGTTGGGTGGTTGGTATCGTGTGCATGACGGTCCTGAATACCAGTCTGAATCTAGCCTCTTACGCGTTTGCAGATGCTTCATTGTTGCTTCCGCTGGGTGGGTTCACAATTTGTTTGAATCTGCCACTTTCCATTTACATGAACCATGAAAAATCAAGCAGACGATCGATAGGTTTCAATTTGGTTATTCTGGGGGGAGTTACGGTGGTCCTGTTAAGCGCAAATCACAGTGTACAAGTTTTTACGGTAAATGAGTTGATGGGAAATTTCTTCCGCCCTCTATTCATGCTTTGTACAGGGGTATTTGTTGCTGCATCGACCTATCTGTTTTTCCTTTCAAAGAATGGTAAAAATGTACTTCATCGAAAAGTTGGCATGACTGTGTTTAGCGGAATGATTGGTAGTGTAACTCAAATATTCGCTAAATCTATGACGGAGTGTTTACAAGCCGGAGCGTGGGGCAATGTATTCACTTGGATGTTTATAATTTTAACAGTGGTTTTTGCGGTGAGCCAAGTTGCACTTTTGAACAAGTGCCTAAGTTTATACCCTGCTTACTTTGTGGTTCCAATTGTAAATTCCACACTCATTGTCGTTGGATCTATCTATGCTGCGGTTTTCTTCCAGGAGATGGATCGATGGACGATGAAGTCGGCGATTCTCGTACCATTGGGAATATCCATTACTGCGATAGGAATCGCCTTCCTTTCTACAGAGTCAGAAGAATTAGAAGAGGAAAATGACGAGGATTTTGCTGCTTGTGAACTTCAAGATACCACCGGATCGAGCGATGAGTATCACCTGATTAACGAAGGTCAAAATGCATCCAATGTTTCCACCAAGGAAGCAGTTACCGTGAAAGATTCTGGTAGTTTAGCTTCGATGCTGGAATTCGTTTGATATCGTACTGAACCACGCTCATGTATTATTATTATTTAAACAAATTATTCTATATTTGATGTAGGTGGTTCGATTTAAAGGACGAACTCCGAGGGATGATTCTAAAATACAAATTATTATCGGAGAGCGTTGAGCGATTCAATTTCCATCATTCCTATGGAACCAGATATGGAGAGTCTTCGCATCCTGTCGTTGGTTTTTTCTTGAGTAATAATGGCGCTGAGAGCAATTAAAATGGCGAGTGTAAAAATGACTTCACCTGCTGCTCGAAATTGCGAGTGATACATTGCAAGGGAGTCAGTGATCAGAAGCCTTACTATCATGGCTCTCCTAAACCATATAAAAGCCTTGCGCTTCTTATTATCAGAATATCTATTCCTTGGAGAGCCGACGTTTCGTCGACACCTCAGGGAAAAGCTAAGGTAGTACACTCCACAAATGACACATATTGCACCGATACAAACACCTATCAATTGAAGAATATGAAGTTTGGTAACATGATCCGTTTCCTCGGTCAACAGCGTATCCGACAACTTGCCACTAGCCACACCTCGAAGAAATTTCATTGTAGGGGAAGCCATAAAATGAGACCAGAATGCGCCACCAGTACTATTGGTAGCAGCAACCAATTCTGGGTTGTGATTTGCATCGGTGTAGTACTTACCGTTAAGAAGCAGAAAGGCAATGTCGACAATTTGAGTGATTATCTGAACGATGAAAAACATGTTGATGAAGTACAACGAATATCGATGTTTCCATAAGTTCGCATATCCCTGGGAAATGGAGGACTTAATCCTTATATAATAATGTTCTGTTGATGCCCTTGATCTCAAAGTGGATTCGTTTTGCACAGAAATATATTCGCGAAGTGCGTGAACCAGCGCATTCCCCTGATCGGATCCTTCCAACAATTCTATCAAGAGCAAGCTCGAGTCTTTCGACAAACCCACCGAGTCATACACGCTAAGTAAGCTGAACACATTCGCAAGACTCTCTTTCGGAGTTAATCTATCTGAGTTAAACATCGGCTCTGTAAATTTCAGAATAACAAACAAAGTGCAGAAACCAATATACAAGATGAAAGGTGTAGGTTTGAAAAAATAGTCGTTGTCGCTGGTAATGAATTTTCCGAGTTCGTCAATAAAAGTACCGAACCCAATACCGCCTAGAATGGCAGACAGACGTTTTACGTGTCGCCCTAAGAACGCTATGGTAAGCATCTGAGACAAGAACATCATCAAGCCTCCCCATAGCATGTGGGCAATGTGGATCCCGTCGCCACCAAGTTGCGGATATCCAGTGGCATACAACCCGACCCGGATAAGAAGGATCGAGGCGACAGAGCATACTAAATACATTTCCAGCTGCAAAGGGGCATCTTCGTTGCGAAGTAAAAAACCTTCACCTCGACAACTTTGAATGATGCCTCCAGTACACCTGCCGCAGCAGCGCTTCTTAGGCAAAGGTCCTGCCGGCTCGTCCGCTAAGCCTAATTGGATCATCCGAAGCTCTTCTGCTTCTGAGTCAGTCTCAGGATCTTCAGATTTGAAGAGTTCGCTTCTTTCCATCTTACGTTAATTGTAAACAATACTTCAATCTGTAAAAAGTTTGGGGGGCTGAATTGAATATTATGTCCTTTCCGAAGAAAGAGTAGCCACTTGCCGAAATATTGAATTTAGCGACATGTTTTCGATTTCTTTAAATCCACCTTCTAGGTCGGTGTCTAAAGTCCATCAGATTGTTTTAGGAGAGATTGGAGATGTCGAGCGGGAATAAATACTAACATGTCCACCAACCTATAGCTGTAATGCTTCTATCAGATGGCGGGAAGGCGAACAAACATGGTAAGAGGATAATTGCAGTATTTCTCCGTGCCAAAAACGTTCTACTTTGTGCACAGTCCCAACTGACTTTTCATTTTTTCTACCGGTTCATGGTTCCCGACGAAGATGAAGACACAGTTGAAAACATTGATTGGTCCTCATTTTCAAATTGGGAAAAGAGTCTCTTTATCCGATAGTTCATAGATCATCAACAGAACAGGAAGACCAAGTAGGGGCTCAACGGACGTTTGTAGATCCAGAGGAAATCTTTGCGAATGGAAATAAAATTTTGAAAAGAAGTCGTCCAACCGATAAGGGCTACAAAAAACAACGGAATGCGTATAATGATGCCCATAAAACGATGAAAATATTGATAACAAAAGCAACTCATACTAACAGAAAAGCCGGGCGCTTGATGAAGATCTATAGCAACTTGGCTGTTGGTCTGGTTCGGTGACGGAGACAGTAAACGAACCACAAATCCCTTATTCGGCTATGTATTCAATGACTGGTTTAAGGCGAGATGGAAGTGATTATTTCCAAGAAAGGGCCGTCTTGGCTCCTCCTGATATTCTTCATATTTCCTTTTATCGAAACTGCGATGGAAAACGAGTCAAACGAAAGAAATATATCATTTTATGGATTTTGCAATCTATTGAAAGAGCTGCGTACCGTTCTTCTACAAGATAGTGTTATTTTTAAAAAAGCTCTATTCCACCCTCGAAATATGGCAACATCCAATATTTCAAAGTTCAGAATATTCGGAATTTGAAAAACTTCTGTTGCACACGATGAAGTCTGGAGTGGCCAAAAATCCTGTTAACGTTGAACTTGGAAGGTATAGTTCCGACAATTGCTACTGGCTTGCAGCAGAACGGCCCCAAAATGAACATGTTATTGAATTTGCTGACGGATATGAAAAATTCAACAGCAGATCATGATGCTACAATTCGGCTACAATTCGTTGCACGAATTGTAGCGGAGATAGCTGTGCAAATGGACCAAGCAAGTAAACGTATTGACTCTATTGCAAATGGATACACACTGAACACCAGTTTCTTTACCAGAGTGGTTCCGGGTACACTTGTTTCTAACCAAGTTGCTGCTCTTGTGCATGTAAATTCCTATTCGACGTCCACTGTTTTTACTGACCCTGCAGAAATGCCACCAGCGTCTACAAGCTATACCTTGCCTCGACTAATTTCTAACTCAAACGAGCTCTCCACTAATAGAACTTCTGACGAAAGGAACTGGACAAGTGAATTCCAAGATGCAATGGTTCGGAACCCCCTGTCGGTAGGCACATTTGGGTTGTATACCAATATGGGTTTCCAGGAAAGCAAAGTCTGGAGTCTCTTAATCGAATGATTCAGCATCACTGGAGAAATGTTCTAGGAGTAATTCACGTTATACGAGACGCTTGAAAGTTGTCACCAAAATACAAAAGTTCATGACACTTCCTGGATGCAATGCCAAGAAAGCGATTCATGCTATCAAAAAACAGATGGAATACGCAGGAGGGATCTCTGTTGCAAAACTATGCCTGGAAATTAATCCGAGTACTTGAAAGGTTTATATCGATGGGTTCGTGTATCCTTGTCCATCGCCACCTTGACGCCTCCTTGATTCATTTTATATTTAGCTATTAAAATAAATCAATTATGTTCTAATCCTTCAATGTTTTAATTTCAGCGAAGACGACATGCTCGATGTTCACGAAACAATAGAATCCGGAGCGAGTTGAAAATGAACTATTGCACAATTATTCATTCTGAATTATTCTTCCTACAGTACATATGATTTAAAGCCCCTCAACAAGGAATATAACTTACAACAACCATTAATTAAACTCTCGAAGTTCGAAATATCAAGATATAGTCTCTGAAATACTTTTTAAAAATCGAAGATCATGAACGCTTTAATAAATTTGTTCGGAGAAGCGAATCAAGCCTGAACGACAAACTTTTGTCACAAGAAGACCATACATTACCTTAAAACAATATTCGCTCTTGTAAATTCACCAATTCTTCAACCATGCATACAGTAGAGCTGTCAAAGAACGCTAAATCCCCTCTGGAATATCCTGAATTAAACTTGGTCAACGAGGAACTCCAAATTAATTAAAAACGTGTTTTGAAAAACGAGACCCCCGCTTTTTTTTTTTCTTCTTCTAAAAGTTGTAACGGTTAGATGCAGGTATTGGTGTCAGAGTCAGGATTGACGACTGGATGCTGTGTGACTACTAACGATGAAGACCAATTTTGGTGTGTGAGTTCAAAAGATGTACAAAGAATAGATCCTGAATCTGGTTCTTCTATTGCCAGTTTCATCACAGGAGGTCTTCCCTCGGACATAACAGTCTCAGCTGGAGGGACAGCTTACGTGGCAGATATGGAGCACAGAGCTATTCTCCGAATAGGAAATGATGGGGTTGAAACCATGGTTAAAGACTACGAAGGTGCAGCTCTACTTGGACCTTCCTCCATTGTTTCCTCCGGTAACATGATCTACTTCACCGACAGTGGTCCTCTCGGGGAGTCTACTATCGAGAGGCCGAAAGGAAGTGTGTACTGCATTGAAAGAGATGCGAATCATGGGCAACTTCTCAAAATTCTGGCTTCTAAATGTCTTGCTCACCCTTGTGGGATTTGTGTTGATGGACTTCATATATACGTAGCAGAGATGCTAGCTAACCGAATCCTGCGATTCACGCGCAGACCGAATGGAGCACATCTCATGTCTGTTTTACATCATTTTTCCGGCAGGTTGGGCCCAAGCGCAATCGCTTGCGACACCGATACTGGATTGCTGTATGTAGCGCGATTTGAATTTGATAGCTCCACACCTGGTCTTGTATCCGTGATTGATCCGTCAGGAGCCAATGGCGGCCATGTGAGAGATATCGAGATTCCTGAACTGGATGGTTGTGAAATTACTGGGCTAACTTTACATCATGAAACAAAAACTCTATACATATTTGAAGCGAGCAGAGGCAAAGTAGTAAAGTTGGAATTGTGAACTTCTAAAAATGAATTAAAAAATTAACGCCCTCCTTCTTGGCCCGTCAAAGTCAAAATACTACTGATATATTGCAGCACTAGACCACCAATATAGGAAGCTTGTTTTGTGTCGAAAGTTATCTCTGACGTACTTCCATTGGATTCTGTGTTCAATACTAGCGAAAACTGACTTGAAGAACCGCCCCATCGATATAATTTTGTGAACGAGTATTTATGTCCTTCAAATGCGACTCCTTGGCAACTAACTGTAAGTGGACCTCTGTTTGCAGTATCAAAGGAACACACGCCGTATTCAGGTTGGCTTCTCGCTATTTTCATAAATTTATTTTGTAGTGAACTCTTTTCCATGTTCGCGTAGTCAGATGATCGCACTTTCACTTGGTCCAAGAAATCCGCACTTGAATTATGCATGTTTTCAATACTACCGTTACCATTTGATACATCCATTGCAATGATCAATGCAGCCATGTCAACTTCTTCCACTGTCGACACAGAACTAAACGCTCCGTTATTGAATTCGTTGACTGCTTGAATGTAGACCAACCGCTCATACACAGGATCATCCTCAGAGGGATCATCTTGTTGCCCAATACTCAAAACAACGATACGCTGAAAAATAAACTCCCCTGGAAGTTCGATGAAGTCACTACCACGTAGAGGCAAATTCCCTACCAAGGTTAAACCAAAGTGACTCTGTCGGATATCCTTCAAATTCAATGAGCGACAACATAGCTCATTAACTTGAGCCACATTTAAATCAGGTGTAACGGCTAAATGATGAAAAACCAATGTTCCATCCACCAAACGAACATTCGCTAAGACTGGGGGTCGATCCTCGTACGCCTTTATGTCCTCCATACTGGGAACCTTCAAATTCGAACCGTTCAAATTGGATTCAAGTCTGGACAGCGCAAAAACCGCGTAGTTGCTAATACTCCCGCTCGCGTCACAATGCTTGACGAGGAAATTCACAAGGAACATCTCAAAGTCCGTGCTCGGAAGAAACGCACCCAAACATATGCACATCAACTGCCATCCTTTAGTGACGCTGGTCTCGGAGCTGTTGAGGGTGAGGTGCTTGCACAGTTGCAAATAGGTTTCATCTGCCAACTCGCAAGTCGTAACTGCTTTTTCAATGATGTTGAAGCCCTGAGCTGCAGGAAAGGATATGGATTTGTCACCACAATACCCTAGAAGAGATTTGTGAATATTGACTGCGTCCTTATTGTTTTCGTGTAGAATCAACGACTTGTTGATAACGAAACTTTGGTGAATAAGTTTATGTCTGATACAGCGAGATTTATGCAATAAAACGCCCTTGGTGAAATCCGAATCAGGGCGTATTCGATGATATTTGGTGAAATCGAACCTCAAATTTCGAGCAAGTTCCCGCCGTTGAGAATTCTTCTCTTCATCAGGATTCAGAACATTCTCCACAGAAATCTCCCTTCCGACCAAAACAACGTCCTTGCTGTTCTGGAGACAATTTCGAGCTTCAACAACCAACACCATATGCTCCAAATCATTCTCTACAGCACAATCTATTGCAGAGCAAAGATCACTAAAAGTCTGAGTGTCAATCGCTTGAAGCAATTGTTTCTGAAGCTTCAACTGGAGATTCGCCCTCGCCACGCATTTTGTCGCAGCCACGACTTCAAACGCGTTGGTATCTTTGCCGCCAAGGACTGCGCTAACCGCACCTACGTCATCTTCTGACACCGACATTCCTGAAAGCAGTTTACCTTTAAGACATTTCGTCTCCGCTACCACAACACTTAACGTAGTTCGCTGGAGTTCTAGTTCGTGCTTCACCTGTTTCACCAACTCCTCGTTCGGTATTTGAATACCAGTGGTAATCGAATCATTCATCGCAGAGTCAAGTCCATCCAAGTCCCTGATTTCTACTGCTAGCTCAATAGCATTCAGGATAGCTGCCGTGCGAGTCCCCCTTTGCAATGCCGTCTGACATACCGCAAGGAGTTTGGGGTTGGAGAAGGTTTCATGGTCTACTTTAGGAAGTAACGATGCTAAAGTAGACATATCACGGCGTCCTAGCGCGTCTTCTAACTCTTGAATAATATTGGAATCAATCACAGCATCTTCCATGGCTCTTCGTACTTGGGGTAGAAACCCATCCAATCCAGCTGATCTACATTCTTCCAATAGAAGATTAAAATCCTCCAGCGAAGACGGAGATATTTTACATTTCCTGGCCACTCGTAATGCATGAATAACATATTCGTTGTCTTTGTAACCTGCGGCAGCAATTCGTTCAACTTGGGATACTTCAACACATTCAGATAGTTGAGAAAGCACTTGGGTCATGTTCTCTTCTATATTAGTTGCTTGTGAATAAATGTCTACCCACTTTTGCTCCGATGCAACCTTGGCGACTTCTCGCACAGAAGCTACATTCTTTAAACGAACTGCATCGTTGAGTTTCTCGAGAAGCTGTGCTTTATCGCTATTCATAGTTAATGCTCCCATTGAAGTCTCGAGTGAGACATTTGCATCTGTTATCCTCTTTTCAGTATCTGTGGTGTCCTCCTCTGTCACTGAATCTTGCAGAAGCACAAGGGACTTCAACACTTTCAAACGATGATCAGCTTTAAGAAGAAGCTCTTCATTAAATTCCGAAGGAGTTAACGATTCCATTGCTTGAGATACATCGCCGATTGATTCAGACGATATCGCACGCTCGAGCTCCGCCTCACTTTCAAGTTCCTTCAGGAGACTGGTAGCAGGTATAGGTCTTTGATCTTCGGATAATCCAACAAGCGCTTGTTGAAGTAACGACAAATTCCGTTTGCTCATGGCTTCATGGATCGTCTCCAGATGAACCTGCGTTTGTAGAGCAACGTCTACTAATGGATGCTGCAGCCCCATCTCATTCACCTTGTACAGCAATGGATCTAATTTCTCCACATTGTTCTCCAAAGCATTTCGCAGTTCTTCCACCAACTTGAGTTCAGATTCCAGTCTTGTTTTCATAGATTCTGCTTGGTGTACCTTAACGTCGTTCGTCCATTGCAAGACACTGTACGCCTCATGAAGCAGTTCACCAAGAGCATTCAAATCTTTTCCTTCCATAGCAAGATCAAGTTCTAACCGGAGCGTCTTTGCTCGCTCAACTTTTAGCATGGCTTTCTTGGCTGCTTTCAAAACCTCGTTTGAATCTTCCAGCAAAGGTTCGGCTTTAGAAATCGCGTTGGCCAGACATGCAGCATCCAGCGAACCAGTTGCCTCCATCAACATGTCGACTAATCTTTCTCGTTCTATCAGCAACTGTTCATTTTTTTTCAAATAATAAACGATTTCCAAGTTCTGGTGAGGAAGATCTTCGCATGCGTTTAACGCCATTCGTATATCTTCTATCGATTTTGCATTCCGACTGTTGGATATAATTTCCATAAATGAAGCATACCGCAATCGACCAATATATCCTCTGCATTGTGCTTGTAGCTTGGCGACAACTTGGAACAAAGAATTTTCTCTGGCATTTTCGAGTGTTGCAAGTTGCGAGTTCCGCAAGAATACTTTGGTTAAACCCATGGACCAGTCAGTCAGAATGCTTTTATTGACTAGGGTTTCACAAAGAGTCTCGATGCTGGACGAATTGGAAATAGGACCATACTGCTTCAAAAATGCGTCAAATTCCAATCTAATTGGAAATCCTACTTTTCTAATTGTACACACTTGAAGCACGCCTGCGTATTGTAACTGAGAAAGTACCATAGCGCTATCGAAATAATTCGCAACCTTTTCTGAATTTGGTTTAATGCAGCGAACGAAATGGGGACATGTCGTGTTAATTGTAGACATTAATTCCGTCAATTGTAATTTGAATTTCATCCCTAAAGTAGCATTTTGTTTCTTGGACGATATTCTGGTTCGGGGAGTCGCTTCCGCCACAGAGAACCATTGTTGGATCAATTCGTTTTCCGACAATTCCAAGCAGCATTTTAAGTCAACATGTAAAGAGTCTTTGTTCTTTTCAATGAAGCCTTCTACGTTGTACGAGACAGGTCCTGCGTAATGATTAATGGTAAAACTTCTTTCGGAGTTCGGGTCTTTCATGGAAGCACGTTTCACATAATCATTAGACGGCAGTTGAACCACCTTGCGAAGAAAGCCACTATCCGACCCTTGGGGGACATTTATCTCCTCGTCAATCAAGGAGAACACCCCTAAGCCTTTTCCAGCTTCGAGCAATCGCACACATGGTTCATTGTCGATGAACGGAATGGAGCTGACATCAACTTGCTCCTTGGCGTATTCGGCTTGCTCCATTTGGAAAATATGTTGGTTGAAATGCATTTGAAGCGCCTCGTTGCAATAGTTAATACAGAGTTGCTCGAAGGAATTCACCTTGAAACTCTCGAATCCGAAGATATCAAGTACCCCAATTGAAACTGTCTCGAGACTTCCATCGTGTTGAGCTAACGCCGAATTAATTTGTCGAATTAACCATTCAAACAATGAACTGTAAATAGCTTTCGCCAAAGCATCTCTGGCTACCGCGGCCTCTAGTTTTGTGTACGGCTTCACAACCATAGATCGAACACCCATCATTCTTGAGCAAAGCGCTTTTTGCAATGTTAGATGGTTCAGTCCCAGTAAAGACGCGGCTTGGTTTAAAACCTGTCGATTCTCTATAACCGCATCAGGTGCATCTGTAAACGTCACATTCCCAAGATGCAATACACCAGCTAAAATTTTGAAGCAGTCGTGACTAATGTCCATGACCTGCATACTTGTCAGAAGTTTATCCCAATCTGCTGCTTCATTTAATCCATCGATATCCACTTTACCGCTTTGATTCAAATAATGGTATTTTTCTGCCTCCTCCAATTGTAGTAATTCCTGGAGCTTCTTGTCGGTACGAACAGCTGTACACAGAGTATAGAACACGTGATAGTTTCTTTCGCCTGGACTCTGGTGCACAATCCGAGATTTTTCCAGAAGGTAGCTACTTATGGTGGCACCGATTATACAAAATCTATTTGCGTCGAACAAAATGTCAATCCATTTACCGAATCGCGAAGAGTTATTGTTTCTGACTGTCTTGGAATTACCAAACTGTTCCAAAAGAGGATTAGCCTTTAATATCGCTTCATTGATACCACCTTCGTTCTCTCCACAGTCCCCAGGAATAGAAACCTCCGAAAGATATTGCATGAAAATTTTAGCTAATTCGGTTTTCCCAGAGCCGGATTCACCCGAAATAACACAACTCTGGTGTTTCCTGTCTTGAATGAGTCCTTTGTATGCTTTTTCTGCTACTGCATATATATGAGGGGATTGGCAACCCAGTCTATATCGCTCAAGTACCTCGGGAGAGTACACTGTAAGCAACTTGAAAGGATTCACCGCGATTAAAATGCTCCCAACGTTGGTATAAATTAGATCTTGCCTGAATCTGGTTCTTAGATTGTGCAAGATGGATGCTTCGTTGAGTTCCTTCATTTCTACCATATTTGCCACTTCTCCAAGAGACTGTTCATCCATCCGAAGTACGCTCCTAGAAGCAACCTCATCAATATCCAAAACATGTCCTTCCCCTTCTAGTTTTACAACCGCACCACACTTTCCAGGTCCAAATGATTGAACAACCTTGCAACCAACAAAACATTCATCCTTATCCGCCACCCAAACAAGATTACCAGTTGCAAACATTCATTCAGAAATTACGTTTAAAAGGAGGTACGCCCCCCGAACGAAGTTCTTTTTCGCGAGTGGTTTGAGAGGATGAGAAGACTGCGGATTCGATGGCCAGAGGGTGGCTTGTTTTGTGCAGCAGCGATAGCTTTTGACGCAAGTAATAATTCCGCGGTAATTTCTTCTGCTCCTCCCCTGGCGTATGACAATTCAGTAGCCGGTGTGAAGCAATATCCAGCCAATAGCCCCATTGAAGATAGATGCCATATGTCCCGTCTTAGCCACGGTGAATGGTTTTTTTCGGTGTTCGATGGGCACGGTGGTTGGCAATGTGCACACTATGCAAGCCGTAAATTGTATGAGAATGTGGAGTTCGAACTCAATAACCATTTAGGGCATCATAATATCAACGACGACGGTAGCTATGAAGGACACATAGATCGTAAAGTGGTAGCAAAAGCTTTGAAATCAGCGTTCGAAAGAACGGATCGGCAGTATATGACCAAGGTTGCAGGTGCGTTTGAACTTGGTTTTGGGTTGAACACTCGTGCTGGTTCGTGTGCATTAGGCGCTCTTGTGGTTGATGGCAACCTGTTTGTTGCGAATGCAGGAGACTCTAGAGCCGTTCTTGCAGTAAGCCGAGCCTCCACGTCCTCCGACAGGAAGCCTAATTTCTCCAGCCGTCGACCCTCTATTAGAGGAGGAGGTGCAGGAGCTGAAGCGGACAATGATCTCCTTCTTAGCATGGATGACTTGATGGGACAGGCAGCTGTTAAAGACAGCATAGGCGAAGAAGTAGACCCTAAATTGGCAGAGGCGCTGCGTGCACGTCTGTTGTCGCAGATATATTTACTGCGACAAGCTGAAAACAAAGGTGATGTTCCCAAGTCTGAAAAGCCTACGATCCCTAAACCTAACAACAGCTCCTTTGTTAACGTGGTTAGGATGTTGACTGGTGGTGGTGTTGAAGATTCGCCTCCTGAGATCACCCGTTGTGTGGCCATCGAAATGAGTCACGACCATAATTGTCGGGAACCTAGAGAACGAGCTGCTTTGGAAAAAATGCATCCAGATGAAAAGGATGTGGTCATCTGTAGGGCTGACAATCCGGATCAATGTTACATCAAAGGGAAATTGCAACCGACAAGAGCCTTTGGAGATTTTTACCTTAAGTACTCTGAGTTCATGCGAGGAGCCAATGAGGATCCAGCTGCTGGTAGATATGTGCCTCCACCGTATACGCCTCCTTACATTACCGCAACTCCAGAGGTTCAAATTCGGACGTTGCAACCTGGCGTGGATGAGTTTCTGATTCTTGCTACTGACGGACTTTGGGATATGATGTCGAGTCAGGACGCAGTGGATATTGTTTCTGCATATCTTCTCGAACCAGGTGCCAATGTTGCAGATGCAGGAGATGCCTTGATAGAAGAAGCGCTTCATCGTGCAGCTAAGAACGCAGGGATGTCTGTCGCTCAAATGAAAGCACTCAAAGCAGGGAGGTCGAGACGGTCCAAGCATGACGATATCAGTGTAGTAGTTATTGATTTATCCAGACTTATGGAATTAGATTACTGGGGCTAGTTGTTGTTTCATCTTTTGGAATAGGAATATTAAATTTTGTTTCTTTTACTCTAATCGCCATCCTCCGGCAGCCGGTCGACTAACGGGTTTTGTCGAATCAGGTTTAAGATTACCTTCTCTTGCATTCCGCTGAAGACGCTTTTCGTGTCTTTTGCTGTTGTATATCTTTTTAACAAACAGTATTCTCAACTTGAATGTACTTACTATTCGGTGCGTACCCACGATGGGCAATTCAAAGTTGTTCTAACGCAATCTTTTAATTTCGCCAATAAAATCTGGTTATCTGCATTTCTATTCCAAATTGCAAGGATGTCTTCATTTTCTCGTATCGACATAACCACTCCACAAATCTCATCACATACGTCCCACTCTTCCCCGATGATTGCAAGAAGAACCGATTCCCAGAAACGTGAAGCAAGCCCTTTAGTAAGTCTAACGGTCAATTTCCCGCCGCTCTTATTTGAAGGATCTTCCCAAATGGGTTTTATACCTTGACGGAACATGTGCAACTCCGTCGTCTCGGTGATATGATCTGGACGCACTAGATGATTATAAATCTGCCAGAATCCTTCCACGGTGCTATAGGTAGAAATTTTCTTGATGCTTTTCTCGTATTCTTGCTGTTGTATTCAAAAAGGTTAGTTGGGCTTCGTGTGTGTGTCCATGCACTTACCGCTTGAATGGTTCGGCTTACTTGAGTTGGGTCTTTTTGCATGTACCAAAAGGTGAATGATCGATGCAGTACATGGTCTCCCGGTCGCGCCTCAATGATATGCGACTCGTCTTCCACATCCTGAGTCATCGTGAACAACCAACTAAGAATAAGATCTGTAATACCCGTACTAATACGAGTACTATGGAGGCCACCGCAGCTGGTGTATTTGCCGCTGGAGGAGCAGTTCTAACCAAGATTGCTTTTGGTTCTGATGTCGCAGAATCGCTTTTACGTAGAGTGGTTTCTACACCTCTATCGCTTCCGATATTATTACTAAGAGGTGCATGTGGCATCGGATTGTTGATTTCGAACGGACTTATGATACATTATTATGTCAAGGTATGTTGCATTTTCGCTATCCATTCCCACGTACACCTTGATTTATAAATAGGCTCTGTCTAAAAGTGGAACATTAAATGGAACGATTATAAATACTTGTGTGAATATTATTTTGTCGTCAGTCCTTGGCTATTTACTTTTTAACGAAAACCTGTCTGTTACATGGGGGATTGGAGCATTCGTAACAGTAGTAGGAGTGATGTGCATTCTGCATTCACAGCCAAAGGAGAAACATGATTAAAACCTCGAAAATAAATTAGTGAATCAAAATTAATGCTGGAAATACAATGCAACTTGGAAGACTGGGCACAACCCAATGCGACACAACCCATCTCTGGCAGTCACCTTCCTCAAAGCAAGCATTGTAATACTAACATCACCCTCAACCCATAAAATACCTCGACAATGACCCAAAAGACTTAGATAGCCTTCTTGAGCATGTCAGAGTGTTCTTGGTAAGGACTCTTTCCAAGATCTCTTTCAGCCCAAAGATTTGGGGTGAGGTATCCGTAGGTGTTCTGAAGAGCATAGAAAATTGCTTTGATGAAATTTCCCATGGTACGTGTGTGACCACGAGCTGATGAGTAGCAATCGATGATTCCAGCCATGTTCATCATCTTTCTACTGGAAGGAGACGCACACAATCCAGTACCTCGAGGTGCAGGGATGAGTCTAACACGAACCGATCCACATTTTCCAGTAACCTTGCAAGGTACAGTGTGAGGAAGTCCTACATTGTTTCCCCAGTATCCACGACGAATAGGAACCATGGAGATCTTCGCGTTTCTAATAGCTCCTTGGATTGCATTTGCTACTTCAGAAGCAACCTTTACTCCTAATCCCAAATGACCGTTGCAATCACCAACAGCAACGAACGCCTTGAATCGGGTTCGCTGTCCTGCAGTTGTCTGCTTTTGAACAGGCATGATCTTCATTACCTCGTCCTTAAGCGCATCAGCTGGGAAAAAGTGGTCGATGATCTGGAACTCCTTGATAGCAACAGAGTAGGTGAAGATTTCTTCAATGGTCTTGATCTTCCCAGCAAGAACTAGTCTGCCGAGCTTGGTGCATGGAACCCATTGCTCCTTGCCCTCGCGTCCTCTTCCTCTTCCTCTGCCTCTACCTCTGCCTCTTCCACGGCCAAATCCACCTCGTCCTCGTTGCTCTCCTCCGCCGTCCATTATTACTATAGAATGAGATGAGTTGTATTAAAGAATTGCTTAACCAAACTCATTTATCAATGTGTGGCTAGAAAACAATCCCGTAAATATTCATTCTATTGGTGTGGGGTCCGTACCGCATATGTTCAGCATTTCGATTCGTTTTTATTTCCTACTTACCATTGGGGTGGTTTCCAAATATGGCTTGTAATTCAAAAACAAAACATCGAATCAATCCAAACACAATTCAAAATGAAATCAAGTCTTTACTTTACACTATCTGCAGCTGTAGCTATTTTCGTCAGCGGGGTGGAGCTGAAATCAGATCCTGGTAGTGAAACTACCGTAGTTCTTTTTGAAGATGGCTTGACTGCCCAAGGCAATGCCCGAGTACACACCACCTCATCATATAATTTGCTTGGAGGAAGTGTTTCGATGACAGTGAACGCAAGTCTTGTACAAGATGGTATTGTGGCCACAGTTTATGTCATCAGTCCTGATATTGAAACAAAAGATTATTACTGTGATATAAATACGAATCCAGCTTGCATGGAACTTGACTTTATGGAGCTGAACGGAAGATATACCATGCAAACAACTTATCACACTACTGCGAATGGACTCACTTCCAGTAAATTCCCATGCTCAAATGGCGAATGCGTCTGCGACCAAGCTGGATGTTTCGGTGTAACACAATTTGACAACACATGGTACAAAGAAAATGGATGTATTAACAATGCTGGAGATGCAACTTCTATTGATACTGCCCAACCTTTCCAATTGACTGCCAAGATCAGCGAGTCCGGTGAAATGTCTGTAGAAGTATCTCAAGGAGACAATACGGTGAATACGATGCAAACCTTGGATAAACAGCCATCCAGCACTGATTTCAGTCAGGTACAAAGTATTATGAAAGCAAATGGAGCAGTTGTGGTCATTTCTTTATGGGAAGGCGGATGGGCCCCTGGGAATTGCGGAAGTGAAACAACTGGAAGTCTATCAGATTCTATCTTCACCATCAGCAACATACAAGTCGATGGCCCGGTCATTTGCTCAGACTGTTACTAATCATAAACTGTATTACTCTTACGGTACCGCAAATAAAATACATGTTTCAATTCAACTCCTCTTGATGACTCAGAATGTTTCGTAAACCTAATAACTCTGAAAATATATATTTCATAGGCACAATTACCGCGCACATCGAGCTGATGTTGACTGAAATTCATTTCAAAACATGAGGATGTGCACATACAGTCGTTTTATTCCACGATTATAATTCCTTGGTGCAAGAAGCACCAACCTAATGGCTATCTACACACTCTCAGCTTCTCAAATATTCTACACAATTTCTTTTCCAAATCCTATTTTTTCTTTTAATCTTGCTTAAACCACCATTCGAAGGAAGAACAGTGAATATCGAACCCCACTTGTCAGCTGGGTGACACCGTGAATTACTTTGTCATCGTGAGTTATTGCCATTCCAATTTCACGAGAAGGCTTTTTGAAGCCATCTTTGGCGCAATAAACAACTTGGCCACCGGAATAAGAATTGTTAAGGGGAACTTGAAGAGTAAAATTATGCGAATCATCCATGTGGAATTGGATGCCTTCTCCTATTGCCTCACAGCGTCGAATCACTATTTTGTCATACTCGTTGTCCATCAATTACTCCAAGCACTTTGATTTTTCAACACCGATGATCTTCGTAAGTTCAGTGATTTTGATATGAAGCTTGAAATCCCGATCAGGTAATGGTTTATGCTGAAGATCACATAACTTAATGATCTGATCACATTCCTCTTTGTTTAGAATATCTTTCTTGATGTCGAATTCGCTGTCAAATGTTCCTCGAAGCTCCTTCACTATTTCTAAACAAAGGGATTGATCCTGTTTACATTCACACTGGTCCATCGAATAACTAATGCCGGGGAACCCCAATGAAAACCAAATACACCAATTTCTCCTCGTAACTTGAGCACCAGGTGAATACTGGATTCACAGGTAATCTTATAGTCTCCCATTGTTTGACCATTCTCCAACTGCTTGCCACTAAAAACCAACCTTTGCTGGTCTGGTGGAATGCCTTCCTTATCTTGAATCTTGCACTTGACATATTCAGTAGTGTCATCAGGAGACGCAAAAACGTGGATTGTCTTCCCTGTCAACGTTTTTATGTAGATCCGGAAGATACCTTCATACTCCAAAACATTGGCATTTTTAATTGCAGCACCTATGACAAAATCCCTATTATTCTTCAAGGCGACACCCGCGAACGCCATTGCAGACATATCATTAGTCGCAGCAGCCATTACAACTTCTTCGTCGCTCTTCAACCTGTCACTTGCATATTCCAAGACACGGCCATTTTCAGTCACAGCAGTCATTACAACTTTTTTGTAATTCTTCAACCTGTCACTTGTGTATTCCAAGACACGGCCATTTTTAGTCACAGCAGCTATGACAAATCTCCGATCATTCTTTAAAGAGTCGCTTGCATATTCAAACGCCAGGGCAGTCCGTGAAGTAGCAGCGCGCATCACGTCTTTTTCGCCCTGGAGGTCGGTGCGAATACTCTGCAGTACAGGGATTACGAAGTCATGATGAAGGTGCTGTAGAAAACTGACTATTTCAAC
>Ga0105054_10003248_pt1 | contig 25362 bp, 25 predicted proteins | sample BON02_FD_78091 | JGI IMG/M metagenome (GOLD analysis project Ga0105054, IMG submission 78091) | Freshwater microbial communities from Lake Bonney liftoff mats and glacier meltwater in Antarctica - BON-02 (megahit assembly) | ecosystem: Environmental > Aquatic > Freshwater > Ice > Glacier...
CTCCACCAGAAATCTCATTTGGCATACGATCGCCTTTATCTTCAAGACCAACTAGCTCCAATACTTCTGGAACTTCACGAGCAATCTCTTTCTTTGAATATCCAAGTACGTGCAAAGTAAATGCAACATTCTCAGCAATTGTTTTATTCTGCAATAAACGGAAGTCTTGGAAAACCGTTCCTAATTGACGGCGAAGCTCTGGAATTTTGTGGTTATGCAACTTCCCAAGATCTTTACCAGCAACATGAATGATTCCCGTCGATGGACGCTCTTCTCTCAGAATTAAGCGAAGGAATGTCGATTTACCTGAACCTGAGAGACCGACAAGAAAGACGAACTCACCTTTAACAATTTCTAGACTTACCGAATCAAGCGCTGGTTTATCATTTCCTGAATAAACTTTCGTCACATTCTCAAAACGAATCACACGAACTCCTCTGCTGTTCTTGGGCGCTTTTAGAATTGGGGGAAGGCGCCGTACTGCTCCTAGTTTATGTACAGAACAGGCAAAAGAGCCTGATCTAAGCACTACTTACGCTCACTCAATAAAGAAAAATTCACCCAAATACGCTTAATTAGCTTGAAGTGTGAAAAAAATTACTAATTGAAAATTATTAAACGCCTGATCTGCGCCAGCGAATTCCTGCTTCAATAAAATCATCAATTTCACCATTTAATACCGCAGATGTATTTCCTGTTTCGTGGTTATTTCGTAAATCTTTAACCATTTGATACGGAGCCAGAACATAAGAGCGCATTTGATTTCCCCATGATCCAGTGTTGTCACCTTTTAAAGCATTAATTCTTGCCTGCTCTTCTTGGCGGCGGCGCTCTAACAGCCGAGATTGCAAAACGGCCATTGCTGTTGCTTTATTTTGAATTTGTGAGCGCTCATTCTGACAAGACACAACTATGCCCGTTGGAATGTGAGTTAAACGCACAGCGGAGTCTGTTGTATTGACTCCCTGTCCACCCGGCCCGGATGAACGATAAACATCCACACGAATTTCTTTTTCATCAAGTTCAATATGATCGCTCTGTTCTACAACAGGCACAACTTCGACGCCTGCAAATGAAGTATGGCGTCTAGATTGAGAATCAAATGGAGAGATGCGCACTAAACGATGTGTTCCTTGTTCAACAGAAAGAGTGCCGTAGGCATAAGGAGAGCTAACTCTGAAAGTTGTTGACTTAATTCCCGCTTCTTCGGCATAAGAAGTTTCTAATACATCAACTTTAAATTGATGGCGTTCGCAGTAACGCAAATACATGCGCATCAACATTTCCGCCCAGTCCGCCGCTTCGACGCCACCGGCTTCTGAACGAATCGTTATCAGTGCATCACGATCATCGTATTCACCATTAAGTAACGTTGTAATTTCTAGTTCGCTAATTGCTTTAACGGTGGAATCAAGTTCACCCTCAGCATCTTTAAGCGCTGATCCATCTGGTTCAGATATTGCCAATTCAAATAAAATCGGCAGGTCTTCTACTCGCCTACGTAAAGATTTCAAACGCGCAATAGTGCTCTGCACTCGCGAAAGTTTGCTCGTGATTTTCTGCGCTGCCTCTGGGTCATCCCAAAGGTTGGGTACGCCAGCCTCAGCTTCTAACTTAATCGCTTCAAGTTCTAGTTTTGGAAGATCTAAGACTCTTTCAATAGATACAAGAGTTGCATCAATCGCTGCAATCTCCAGATCATATTCGCGGGCCACAAAGTAAGGATAGCGAGTGCTAAGAAATCCTTTTACCGAAGGGTGCAAAACCCCCTGTGCGCTTGTTTGTTACAGAAACTCTTGCACTAATTTCGACACTTTCTAGTCCGAAGAATGCGAGTTGCATAGGTAATTTTGATCTAGCTGAAGTTACTAATTGAATTCCAAAACCATCACACTCAATACTTACGATAGAAAAGTCCGAAATCTCAATGCGTTTTAAAGAATCTGAGCCGTTGCTCCAATCGGCAATCGCACCTTGGGCGTCATTCTTAGCTTTTGAACAATCAATCGGAATTCCTGGATCGCTTGGCCCGACTCCAAATAAATTCTGTACTTGTGTGCTGAGGTCAAACTCCCCAGAATAATATGCTGCCTTATCTAGATTTCGAACACCTCTTTGAGCGGCAGCTTCTGTAGCCTGTGTGAGAGATCGCTTGGCTAGGGAAACAGAGGCCACATTTACAGAAATCAGAATCATAGAAATTGCAATCAAAAAAAGTGTAATAACTAATAACGAGATAGACCCTCTTTCGTCACGGTGAATACTCTTCAAGTTTGACTTCAATCTTAAGTACAACAAATTGCCCAAGCCATTTTTCAATTTGCAGAATAAAGTTCGAGCTCTCTGACGATTTAAATTCATTCTTTTAACTCCATGGCGAGATATATTCTTGTGCACTTGCAGTTACCGCGCGAAGTTCGCTTGTTGCTCCAAAATGAATCGTTACTTCGATTCGTGCGTTTGGGGAATGACAAGGCGTAGCACTGCACTTAAGCCCAATCGCCATCCGGCCAAGTTGTTCTTTACTTAGTCCTATTTCACTCGCAGTCTTCTGAATTACGTTCTGCATAGCGCTTGCTCCATGATCTGAATTTGAGCTTGAAACGTAGGCACGCACACCTTCTCTCGCCAAAGTTCTGGCGATTTCTTCTTCACCTGAGACTGCCGCGAATTGATGTAGGAAAATGAAAATTGGAACAAAAAGTGGAAGAGCCAAAACTACAAACTCGACACTTGCACTACCTCTTTCATTCTGAAGCACTTGAGGTAATTTTCGCGACACTAAATTCTGAAGAGTTTTGATCATGGTTGAACCTCTATTATTGCGACACCTTTTATATCTGATTCAAGTCTTTTATTTATTATTCTGCCAAGACCAGGTACAAGCATGGGTAAATCTTTTACATTTCGAACTATCAGTAATCTCAAATCATGGAAACGATCAGAATTTTCAACGTTCACAATAGAATCTCCTTGAATAAGTTCACCAGAGATAGCCCTCGTTGATGCCTCACTCTGTGCGTTGATGAGAGCTGAATTTCTTAGAAATGTAGTTGAGATTAATTGAGCACTACAAAGAAATAAGAACAGCAAAGGGATTAAAACCATCGCACTTTCAATATTCCCTTTATCTTCAATTATCTTTCGGCCAATGAAACGCAGGTGACGCATTTTTAACGAATACCGTTCATGGCATCAAGAGAATTTTTTAGGATACTAGTTAAGCGTGGTGCTGCGATTGTCCATATTGCGGTAACTAATCCTGTAGTCATAAGAACAACGAGAACCCATCCTGGAACATCTCCTCGTTCTGATGCCAATCCTGAGGATATTTTGCCCAGCATAATTTTTACAAATCTATTTGATTGAAATTTAGAAGAGACATTGAGAATTATTGAGCTAAATGCATGAAGAAACTCGATTGATATTAACAAAAATTTGTCCTCTTGATTAAAAACATATTTCTTTACTTTCTGGTTATTTGTTATCGAAACATTCCGATTTAGATATTCTTTCATTTTGCTCTCTTTTCTAGAACTTAGTATTCATAATTTACGATCCTGCTGTTTACTGCCTTGGTTTACTGCCTTGGTTTACTGCCTTGGTTTACTGCCTTGGTTTACTGCCTTGGTTTACTGCCTTGGTTTACTGCGACTGATGCTTTGAGTTGTCAATCTCAAATTTATTTTTCATCCTCCTGCAAATGAGTTTAAGTTTGCCAACGAAGGCCAAAGTGCGAAGAGGATTGAAACTGGAAGAATCAGAAACACGACTGGAATCATCATTGATATTTCGGCTTTTGCTGCGGCTCCTAAGACACGATTTCGTTGGAACTCTCGTGCCTCTTCAGCGTGACGTTGAAGTACTTCAATTACCGAGGCACCTCTTAGGGTGGCAACAACTAGAGAATCAACGAATCTACGAATTAATAGCGAGTCAAGATTCCTACCCATTTCATCCAATGCAACGTGAAATGGCTGGCCAGTACGAACTGAAAGTACTACTTTTGAAAATTCTATCGCGAGTGAACCATGAGCGGTTTTTGAAATACGGTCCATTGCACTTAGAGGAGTTTCACCAGCAGACATTGCGAGTGAATACATTTCGATAATTGCTGGGAATTCAGAGTCAACTTTAGTTCTATGGGTCGATACAAGTTTTGATAAATTTCGATCGATCATAACAAATGTCCCAACACAAAAAATTGCTGGTAACACTAGAAGTAATAAAAAATTAGATCGCCTTATGAGTAAAAATATGAAAACTGATAGAAAACTTACTAGCGAAAAAAGTAATTGCCTACTACGAAAGACTTCGAATTCCTTAGGTTCGCTTTTGCCAATCTCACTTAATCTAAATTGAACGCTTTTACGATCACGAGAATTTGCAACCCTGTTTCGAAATTCTGTTTGTGGGTTTGCGCCAATTGCGAGCCAGAATGCGCCGGAGGCGGCAAATAAAGTAGGAATCAATATGGAGAATTTCATGTTTCACCAAAAACTCTTGGTAGTTCCGGCAACTTACCCAGATAGTTCATCCAGATATAGGCAATCCCAGTCATGAGTAGTCCAAACCCAAGAATCACAGCTCCGGTCACACTTGAAAATGCTCGAGCGGTTGCAGGTTGAGTCGAAAGTAGCAATAGCAAAAGCCACGGAGCTGCAGCTGAAAGGTGGGCAGAGTTTTTAATCCAACCGTGTTTAACTTCTATTTCGCGGCGAAGGGCTAAATCTTGACGCAGAAACGTGCCAACGGTTCTAAGTACATTTAGGAGTTCTGCGCCGCCTAATGTACGTGAAATTATTATGGCCTCAAATATTTGATCACTCCCATGTTGTCCGCAACGTATTTTTAAATCAGAGACGGCGGTGAAAAAATTTCCATGACTTTCCATCGCTTGAGAAAAAGCCTCGAAGTATGAACGCAAAACTTCAGGACCACGAATCGCTAAATCACTCATAGTCTCTGCAATAGAAAGACCCGATTGCAAGCCAGCAGTTAAGTGGTCGATCACTTCTGGCCAAGCTGAACTCATTGCGTTGGAATTCCTATTATTTCTACTCTTCGAAATCAAAAAGGTGATTGTTGCGCTAAGTGCGGTAAAAGCACCTGCGATAACCATTGAGGAAGAAACGATAAAAACTGCGGTGAACGTTGAAAGTGAAACTGCAATCACTCGGATAATTATCTTTTGACCAGGTGACATTATCTTTTGACCAGGTGACATTATCTGTTGACTAGGTGACATTATCTGTTGACTAGGTGACATTATCTGTTGACTAGGTGAAACGTTTTTCTTCATTTATGCCACCAGGTTTCAATCGGAAAACCGGCTGTTGCGAACTTCTCTTCGCAACCGATACTTCCAAGACCACGGGTATAGGCCTCTCTATCCCATCTCCAAAGTGGCTCTATCTCCGCCCGATCGTTCTCGACTCTTCCTGTGACAGAAACTATTTCGTGTATTCGGCGAGTGCCATCAGCGCTAAGTCCAACGTGGACAATTAAATCGATAGTGGCCGCCACTGTCGGAACAATGAATTTATGTGAAATATTTTCGCCAGCCAAAAGTGGCAAAGTTTGTAATTTAGTAATTGCATCGCGCGCTGAATTGGCGTGCAAAGTTCCCATTCCCGGAAGCCCTGAATTCAATGCAATTAATAGGTCAAGCGCCTCGGCTTCACGAACCTCACCGATAATTAGCCTAGAAGGTCGCATTCTTAGCGCTTCCTTGATGAGTCGCCGAAGTGGAATCGCTCCCTCTCCTTGCAAGTTCTCGCTGCGTGTTTGCATCGCAACAAGATCAGGAAGAGTTGGTTTTAACTCAAAAACTTCCTCGATTGTGATGACTCGCTCGTATACAGGAGTAGCTGAAACAAGTGCGTTCAGCATTGTCGTTTTTCCAGATTGCGTACCGCCGCTAACTAAAATGTTAAGACCAGCCGCTACCGACAGACGCAACGCTTCTTCCATTTGACTATTTAGAACACCACGCGCACATAAATCTGACAAAGTTAGGTGTCTAAGTAAATGTTTACGAATATTTACTACCCAATGCTCAGATGTTATTTCTGGAATTACTACATGTAATCGACTTCCATCAGGCAGGCGGGCATCGACAAATGGATGTGACAGATCTAAGCGACGCCCGCTCCAAATAAGAGTTCGATCGACCAATTCACGTACATCATTCGCGGTGAGTAATAAATTTGTTAATTCACTACGTCCAGCCCGAGCAATAAATATGCGTTGTGGGGAATTTATCCAAATTTCCTCGATTGTTGTATCGCTAATTAAATGTGCGATTGGTCCAAAGACGACATCGAGCTCCATTGCGTGAAAGTAAGGTATGGCGATTGAGGGTGGTGGAACGAAAAAAAGGCTGTGGATAAGTTAGAACTCGAAAGATTGCAATTTAGTCTCATCCAATCGACTGAGAAAATCAAGAGGAGATTCGTCATCCTTGCGTTGGCAAATAGCAAACAAAATATTTACATCTGGAGTTCCCTCGAGAGTCCAACGAGAAATTAGGCGCTGAATAATTTGAATAGCAATCTCTTCATCCGTTTGTATTAAAGCAATAAAAACTGAATGACTCATTCGGCTTAAATGATCTTCTAGTCGGAATTCTTTGCGAGCGATATGAGAAAAAGTCACGATTCCATGCTCAAAGACAGGTAGAAAAGAGGTGAGTCGCATATTTATCGCTGAGATTGAAGTTTTATTTCTTGAAGCAATTGAAAACTCGCGCTTTAAGCTTTCATAGAAATATGGAGGCGCAGCTAACGCGGTTAGAGAATCATGCAAACCATCATGAGAGAAAACCATGCTGCTACCCTTCCGATCATGAAGTTCGATCCTGCCAAAGATGGACGCAAACGTTCGATAGTGGCGACCCTGCTCTATCTCGAAGGGGCAGTTGTGTTAGCCCTAGGTATCTGGGTAACGGTTATGGGATTTACTCATGAAGATCGCGAATTGCCGCCACTTATGGGCGTAATCGGATTTTCAATTCTCGGGGGTCTTGGTTTAATCGCTTGCGGGCGGGCCTTTGCGAATGAGAAAAATTGGGGCAGAGCGCCAGCAGTATTGGCTAACTTAATTGTGCTTGGTGTTGTTAAATACCAATTCGAAGGAAACTTCTTAATCGGTGCGATTCCACTATTTTTATTAGCAATTCCAGTTTTATATTTAGCGCTAACGATTGTTCCTAAAAGCGCTAACTAATTAGTTACCAAAGATCAACCAACGATTAAAGATCATATGAGCAAAGCAAAACTCATTATTAAGAACAACTTCATACTAAAATAAAACTAGTCACCAAGGTACGACTTGACGATCCTCCCAAAGTAATCCTGTAACCGCTTGTCCAGCATGATCTCGTTCAGCAATATCACTAGCGGCCAACCAAATTGCTGTTTCGGCTCCTTCAGCGGCGCTGCGTGGTGCATCTGCGCCGCCCATATCTGTGCGGGAATGATTTGGGCAAATAGCATCAACATAAATTCCGCGAACGCCAAGTCCAGTTTCATGTGCCAAGTTTCGAACCAGTGCGTTCACTCCTGCTTTACTAATTCGATATGGCGCGAGTCCACCAGCATTTCCGGGGCCAGACATTCGACCAAGGCAGGCAGAGTAAATTACAACGCGACCGTCACGGGCATCGGCCATTGCGGGAACGATTGCATTTACAAGTGTGAATACCGAATCGAGATTTATAGACATAACCCGATTCCATTCGGCATCTGAAGTTCGCAAGGTTTTTGACATCTTCTCGCTCATAACTCCGTGCGCTAAAACTAAAACTTGTGGTGTTGCTAATTCGTTGGTGATTTTCTCGGCAATAGCTCGAGTGTCTCCCTGATTTTCTAAATCAACGGCGTACGTGGAGATCACCAAACTTGGATGTGAAGGTGAAAATTCGGCAATTAATAACTCGCGCGCATTACTCAGGCGCTCTGAGTCTTTAGCGATTAGCGCTAAATCAAAGCCACGTGCGGCAAGACCACGTGCAGTTTCAAAACCGAGGCCGCGACTTCCGCCAGAAATTACCGCTAAAGGGCGGGGAGTTGAACTCATGGGAGAACTCTCCCAAGGCTGACTCGACATGTCATCTTCAAGGCAGGCGGCATAAGTTGGTTTGCGGGCCAGAGTGCAGTTGGGGTCGCCCCTTGCTGAGATAAATCGAGAATTGGGTGAGGCAGATCGCGCTTGGCTCGGGAAGAACGAGTTTTAGATCAACCACGTTCTGCAGATAGTCTTAGCCTGCTCAAGAACGGTATTTACAGAGATTTTGTGAAGAAGGAGTTGCCAGTGTCGGCAGATTTCGGAGCCAATGATTGGCTCGTAGAAGAAATGTACGAGCGCTACCAAAGCGACCCAACATCTGTTGAACCTTCTTGGATTGAATTCTTTAAAACCTATAAACCGGGGGTGACAACTTCCTCAGGCGTTACATCTTCTTCAGCGCCGATTGCCGGAGCGCCCAAAGGTGGAACTCCCCCAATTCCAAAATCTGCGCAGCAAACTTCTGCGCCAGTTGTTTCCGTACCTGCACCTGTAGCAGCGCCAGTAGCGAGTGCACCAGTTGTTACAGCGCCCGCGCCAGTAGCGAGTGCACCAATTGTTACAACACCGGCACCAGTCACTGCGCCAGTTGTTTCCGTACCTGCACCTGCAGCAGCGCCAGTAGCGAGTGCACCAGTTGTTAATACACCGACTCCTGCGCAAGCAGCGGTAAAACCTGCACCAGTACTTAGTACACCGAGTGCGGCAAGTATGGAACTGCTTCGCGGAGTTGCCGCGCGAGTTGTTTCTTCAATGGAAGCTTCGTTAACAGTTCCAACTGCAACAAGTGTTCGTGCAATTCCTGCAAAACTTATGATTGATAACCGCACAGTTATTACAAATCACTTGAAGCGTACTCGCGGTGGAAAAATTTCCTTCACACACATAATTGCTTATGCGATGATTAAGGCAATTCGTGCGATGCCAGAAATGAACGCTTTCTACGGTGAAATTGATGGCAAGCCTGCGCTAGGTCGCCCTGAACATATCAATTTAGGTATCGCAATTGATTTATCGAAGCCAGATGGAACCCGTCAACTTCTCGTTCCATCAATTAAAGGCTGTGAGAATTTAGATTTTGGGCAATTCTGGTTTGCCTATGAAGAAATTGTTAAGAAGGCGCGTGCAGGAGCACTAACTGTTGAAGATTATGCCGGAACAACTGTTTCGCTAACGAACCCCGGCGGAATCGGCACCGTTCATTCGGTTCCTCGATTAGTTCAAGGTCAAGGTTTAATTGTTGGTGTTGGCGCAATGGACTATCCCGCTGAATTCCAAGGTGCGAGTGCTGAAACTTTGGCGCGAATGGCGATTAGTAAAGTTGTCACTCTTACAAGTACTTACGATCACCGTGTAATTCAAGGTGCGCAATCTGGTGAATTCCTCCGTCGTATCCATCAAATTCTTCTCGGTGATGAAAATTTCTATGATGAAATCTTTGCCGCACTTCGTATTCCTTACGAACCAATTCGCTGGGCCTCTGACTTCGAATTTTCTAAAGATGAAGAGATCAGCAAAACTGCGCGCGTACAACAGTTAATTCAGGCCTATCGTATTTATGGCCATTTAATGGCTGACACTGATCCACTTGAATACGTTCAGCGCTCACATCCTGATCTTGATGTTGTTACTCATGGTTTAACGCTCTGGGATCTCGATCGCGAGTTTGCAACTGGTGGTTTTGGCGGCGAGAAGTTTATGCAACTCCGCAAAATACTTGGAATTCTGCGCGACTCGTACTGTCGCTCTGTCGGCGTTGAGTATATGTACATCTCAAATCCAGCAGAACGTAAGTGGATTCAAGAGCATGTAGAAGTTGGATTCACCAAGCCAGCGCGTGAAGAACAGTTAAAGATTCTGCACAAGTTAAATAGCGCCGAGGCCTTTGAAACTTTCTTACAGACAAAGTTTGTTGGACAAAAGCGTTTCTCACTCGAAGGTAGTGAGTCAGTAATTCCAATTCTGGATGCGGTAATTTCATCTGCTGCTGAAAGTAATTTAGAAGAAGTTTGTATTGGTATGCCACACCGTGGACGCTTGAACGTTCTTGCAAATATTGCAGGCAAGTCATACGGCCAGATTTTTCAAGAATTCCAAGGTCACTACAAGGAGAACGAAGTTCATGGCTCTGGAGACGTTAAATATCACTTAGGTACGGAAGGTATTTTCACGACCGAATCTGGGGCACAGACCAAGATTTATTTAGCAGCAAATCCTTCACACTTAGAAGCGGTAAATCCCGTTCTTGAAGGCATTGTGCGTGCCAAGCAAGATAAATTAAATGTTAAAGATTTATTCTCTGTTCTTCCTATTCTTTTGCACGGTGACGCCTCATTTGCTGGTCAAGGCGTTAACTTTGAAGTTCTCCAACTTTCTCAGCTTCGCGGATATCGCACTGGCGGCACAATTCATATCGTGGTTAACAACCAAGTTGGATTTACTACCGCACCACATGCATCTCGTACATCTAGATATTCAACCGATGTTGCCAAGTCAATTGAAGCTCCGGTCTTCCATGTAAATGGTGATGATCCTGAAGCGTGTGTACGTGTTGCTCGACTGGCTTTTGAGTATCGCCAACTATTTAATAAAGATGTGGTAATCGACATGGTTTGCTACCGTCGTCGTGGTCACAACGAAGGTGACGAACCAAGCTTTACGCAACCATTGATGTACAAGTTAATTGATGCCAAGCGCTCTACTCGTACCGTTTATACCGAATCACTTATCGGTCGTGGGGATATCAATCCGGAGGATGCACAGGCGCTTGCCGATGATTATCAAACTCAATTAGAAGAAGTTTATGCCTCCGTTGCAAATTACCAAGAAGAGCATGATCCGAATTTCCAAGCACCGATTGTGCCAAACGCCGAAGATGTTCCAACATTTATTTCTGAAGAGTTAATCCGTGAAATCATTGCCACCCAAATTGCAGTTCCTGAAGGATTTCATGTTCATCCAAAACTTTTGCCACAGTTACAAAAGCGTGCTGAATCAATCAATGATGGCACTATCGATTGGTCTACAGGTGAAATGTTGGCCTTTGGTTCATTCCTTAAGGAAGGTCGCCCAGTTCGTTTAGCTGGTCAAGATTCTCGTCGTGGCACATTTAGTAATCGTCACGCAGTAATTGTTGATAAAGAAAATGGCTCTGACTGGACACCACTTCGTGCGTTGATCGAAGATGAAAGCCAATTCTTTGTTATTGATTCACTGCTATCTGAATATGCAGCAATGGGATTTGAATACGGGTACTCAGTCGCACGTCCTGAAGCACTTGTGCTTTGGGAAGGCCAGTTTGGTGACTTTGCCAATGGTGCGCAGACTGTTATTGATGAATTTATTTCTTCAGCACTTCAAAAATGGGGAGAGCGATCATCCGTTGTACTTCTACTTCCTCATGGCTATGAAGGACAAGGACCCGATCACTCATCTGCACGTATAGAGCGCTTCTTAGCACTCGCTGCCGAAAAGAATATGACGATCGCCCAGCCATCTACTCCAGCGTCTTACTTCCATTTACTTCGCTTCCACGCTAAAAATCCGAAGCGACGTCCAATGATCGTCTTTACGCCGAAATCAATGTTGCGTCTGCGTGCAGCTGCTTCATCGATTAGTGATTTCACATCTGGAACTTTCTTGCCAGTAATCGGTGATCCAACAATCAATAATGCAACGCGACTTATTTACTGTACTGGAAAGATTTATCACGACTTAGTTGCTGAACGCACACGTCTAAACGATAACGAAACTGCAATTGTTAGAGTCGAGCGTTTATATCCTCTACCTGTTGCACAAATGGAAGTGGAAGCAAAGAAGCATCCAAAGGCTAATTTGCTCTGGGTACAGGATGAACCTGCAAACCAAGGTGCATGGCCACACGTTGCTCTCAGTACAACTGAAGTAATCGGTGGAACTGCCGTTGATGGCCGTGTGCTTCGACGTATTTCCCGTCACGCATCAGCATCTCCTGCAACTGGTAGCCACCACTTACATGAAGAAGAAGCAAAAGCGTTGATGTACGAGTCATTTACTCGTTAACTTGAGATCAAACGGTTAGTAATTTAATCGATAGTTTATTAATTGTTAAGATTTAGTCTGGAGAGCTATTAAGCCCTTGAGTCATTAAGTCATCTATCTTGATGAAAAATTTACTAAAGAAATGGCTTGCTTGAATTTTTTATTCTTGCAATAACGCGGCCGCGGATTTCATCTTCGGCTAAAAAGCCCCAAGTGCGAGAATCAGTTCCGGATTCGTTATCGCTGCGTAAGTAATAAGTTTTCTCACCGTTAGTATTCACAGCAATTTCTGAGATACGTTTTATATAAAAGATACCAGGTTGTTTTTCCCGTTCAATAACAACGATGCTTCCCGGTTTAAGAAAAAGCTTCTTTCGACCAAGAAACCCGTAGTGAACAAGTAACCAATCAAGTGGATTGTAAGTGGGCTGCATCGAAGTGCCTTCAACGATTACCCTGCCAAAACCAAGACTGGGAACCCCCGAAGTGCCAAAGCCGCTCATGAAGAGTAGTCTCACACATACAAGGTTTTCTTTAAACATAGTTTGCAATGAAGGAGAGAAAATGAAAAATTTATTTACCCCCAAGGTAACGGTTCACGCACACTGCGATCTTCCATGTGGTGTTTATGATCCAGCACAAGCAAAGATCGAAGCGCTTTCAGTTAAGGCCTGCATGGAAAAATATGCAGCTAACCCTGATGCTGATTTCCGCTCGCGTTCAGTTGCAATTAAAGAAGAACGCTCACATCAAGTTAAAGAGCACTTATGGGTTCTTTGGACAGATTATTTCAAGGCACCTCACTTTGAGGCATACCCACAACTGCACTCACTATTTAATGAAGCAACAAAGCTTGCCGGTGCAGCTGGTACAAAGGGAAGCCAAGATGTTGCAGTTGCAGATACATTGATTGCAAAGATCGATGAAATTGCAGAAATCTTCTGGGCCACTAAAAAAGCGTAATTCTTTAATTACTTTTTTCAGAGAGATTAATTAGTGATTGAGCGGCGGTGCGCGCGAGGAAAGATACTCGCTCGACCGCCGTTCTTTCTATAAGTGCAAAAGCGATATGTTTTTCGCCTTCATAAACATCGCATTCAAAGAACATAGATTTATTATCAATCTCGGTACAACGAGCAGTTGCGCGAATTTCAGCGCCGATGGCAACAGAGTTAATTATTGATACTTCAAACTTATCGACGATTGTCGTTTCGCCAGTCTCCAGAAACTCAGCGAGAGCAGCAACACAAGAACTTTCCATCACGCTAAGTAAGTGTGCGGGAGCCAAAATTGGTAAGTCTGAAATTCCCATCGCTAGACAAGTATCACCGGGGCGAACGGTCATGACAGAGAAGCCGACCGCTCCCAGGATCTCATCTGAAGATTGCATGAGTTAAAACTTACTCTTTGTCGTCGGTAAAGCGCAGCACTTGCGTCTGTTCTATCTGAATTTCGCGGTGTTCAACATTTCCAAACTCATCGAGTTCGATCGAAATCTCAGTCATGCTGATTTGAGTAACAACTTCAGTCACTCCCGCCCCGCTGACTTGGCGCAACAACTCCTCATGAATACTTCTATGTAAATCATCGGGTGCCTTCTCATCACATGATCGGCGTAATACATCCTGCATCAAAATATGCATCGCCTGCTCGTGCTCGACTTCGGCACGGCAATTTGGACAAGAATTCAGATGTGACTCAATCGCTGCTGGGTTGCGAGTATCTTCTTTAACACCCTCAACAATGAAAACTACGGCAGAGAGAACTTCAATACACGGAATCTCTTCAATGTAACTCATGGCTTCTCCCCCTTCTTCGGTTCGGTTGAGTAACCAAGTTCCTTTGCATAATCAGTTAACTTTTCGCGTAAGAGTTTGCGCCCACGGTGTAAGCGAGACATAACTGTTCCGGCTGGCACATTAACTATCTCCGCAATTTCCTTATATGAAAAACCTTCAACATCAGCTAAATAAACAGCCATGCGAAATTCTTCTGGAATTTCATGAAGAGCACGTTTAATATCGCTATCCGGAAGATTTTCGAGCGCTTCAGTTTCTGCTGATTTTCCAAGGTCGCTGGTGTGAGTTTGCGCCGCCGCAATCTGCCAATCCTCAAGTTCGCCAGCAGCAAGTTGCGGGCGACGTTGATTTTTGCGATACGAATTAATGAAAGTTGTAGTTAGCACGCGATATAACCACGCACGTAAATTTGTACCTTCTTCAAATTGATGGAAGGAGTTAAATGCTTTTAGGTAAGTATCTTGAACTAAGTCACGCGCATCTTCAGGATTCTTGGTGTATCGAAGTGCTGCCGCGTATAACGGATCCATAAATACCAAGGCATCACGTTCGAACCGAAGGTTGCGGTCTTCGGCGCTCTCTAGGACTAAATCTTTCGATGCCATCTCCTGCACCATATCCCAACTAACTGAGAATGTGCCAATTAAAAGAGGGTCTGCCCTTGCCCAAGATCCACTTCTGCAATTAATTCGGAGCTGTTATTCGCAACTAAATTCACTCGGGGAGATACCGGACGCGTTACCAAGCCGACGGCTGGATCATTTGAGCGCATTAATTCAACTAGATTTTCAATTTCACGATTTTTTGGATCGAGCCACAAATCCCAACGTTCACGTTGCATAAACACTGGCATCCGACTGTGAATTGTCGCCAACTTACCAACCGCTTCTTGGGTAATAATTGCCGCACTTTGAATTTCTAATCCATTCTCATTTTTCCAAGAACTCCATATTCCTGCGATCGATAGTGAAGTATTTTCTTGACTTGATGAAATATAGAAGGGTTGTTTTGGTGGGTACTCACCAAGTGATGTTGCCCATTCGTAATAACCAGTCGCTGGAATCAAACATCGCGTTGTTCGAAATGCTTGGCGGAAAGTTGGCTTCTCATGTATCGATTCGCTGCGAGCATTTATTGCATGAGATTGCGAAGCTCTTGCTTCGGAAAATGTTTTATGCCAAGGGGCAATGATTCCCCAAGATGCGGAATCTAGAACTCTTTGGTTTTGGAGATCTCGAATAATATAAATTTCATTCGTTGGGGCAATATTCCAGTTCAGTGGAAGTGACGAGTCAACAAGTGAAGAGTCGAGATCAAATCTTTCAACGATCTCGTCCATCCCTTGCGCTTGGGCATAACGACCGCACATAGGTAGAGAGTAGACTGCCGCACATGCTCTGGCCCGCTCCATTACGTGGACGAAACGAAGTCAGTGCGCGAGTTGTGATTCCGGGTTCAAAATCGGTAACTAACCGCGCACTTATTTTGGCTGCCCAAGCAAAAACTCCTTCAGTGCTTTCACGGCCGCTCATCTCGCGTGACACTGAATTAATGGTCGCTGGTTTACGGGCCTTAGGAGTCGGAATAAAAGAGTTAGAAATAAATGGTGATCTCGCTTGGGAAATAACTCCCGCTCCATTACGTGGACCTGCAAAGGTAGATGTTGGAAATGCCGGAACCGTTATGAGATTTCTTCCGCCTCTGGCCGCGCTTGCACAAGGCGATATTTCATTTGATGGAGATCCACGATCTTATGAACGACCACTAGCGCCAGTTATTTCTGCTCTTGAGGATCTAGGAATTCAAATCGATCATGAAGATCGCTACAGCTTGCCATTAATAGTAAAAGGTCAAGGTGCAATTGCTGGTGGATCGCTAGATATTGACGCTAGCGCTTCCAGTCAATTTCTTTCCGCGCTTTTATTAATTGCTCCCAGCACCACAAATGGAATCGTTGCAACCCATAATGGTGGCTCACTTCCATCAATGCCACACATTGATATGACTGTGCAGATGTTGCGGGACTTTGGCGCACATGTCAGCGTTGATAAAGCAAAAAATATTTGGACCGTTGCAGCCGGATCTTTAACCGGCCAGAGCTTCGTAATTGAGCCTGACTTATCTAACGCGGCACCCTTCTTATCAATTGCCATGGTCTGTGGTGGTTCAATCACAATTGCGGATTGGCCAAATTCGACGACACAACCCGGCGATCAACTTCGTGAAATTCTCTCGGCAATGGGTGCGCAAGTTTCTAGTGGCGCTGATGGCTTAACTATTACTGGTGGAGAAAGTATTCATGGAATTGATATTGATTTACATGATGTTGGTGAGTTAACTCCTGCGATCGCAGCACTTGCCACTCTTGCTGATTCACCATCTCATCTACGTGGAATTGGGCATTTACGTTTACACGAAACAGATCGCCTAGCCGCATTAACTAAGGAAATTAACGGACTCGGTGGAAATGTGGTTGAAGAAGAGACTTCGTTAAAAATAATCCCAGCAGGTTCATTTGGAAATGGACTACACGGCGGAACTTTTCACACTTATGAGGATCACCGATTAGCAACAGCTGGCGCAGTTATTGGTTTGGTAGTCCCTGATGTTTTAATTGAAAATGTTGCAACTACTCGTAAAACTTTGCCTGATTTCCCTGGGCTTTGGCAGAGTTTGGTCTCATGACTCCACGCGAATTTGACGAGTCTGATGCCCGGGTTCGCCCAGCACCTCGAACTCGTCCGCGAAGTAAAGATCGTCCCGCACATGCAGATGCGATTCAAGCGCTAGTAACAACAGTTGATCGTGGGCGAACTACCTGTATTACAGATGCTGGCGTAATTGTGACCGCGATGAAAGCACGTGAAATGGGACCGAAGTCTGTTGTAGTTGGCGATTTAGCAAATCTAGTCGGTGATGTTTCAGGAACCGAAGGAAGTTTGGCACGAATAGTTTCGATTGCACTACGAAGAAATAGTTTGAGTCGTACTGTTGATGATGCAGCAAAAGTTGAAAGAACAATCGTTGCAAATATTGATCAACTTGTGATTGTTGTTGCTGCGGCAAATCCAGAGCCACGCAGGGGTCTAATTGATCGCTTCTTAGTTTGTGCATTCCATGAAAATATCAAACCTATTTTGCTGGTCACAAAGACGGATGTAGCGCCGATTCCAGATTTCCTAAATGAGTACAAAGCCTTAGGTGTAGAAATTGCAACTGCTGCAATTAAATCTGATTCTCGTGAAAAAGATTTAGAGAATTTATTTACAATGCTCAATGGAAAAACATCAGTGCTAGTTGGTCACTCAGGTGTTGGAAAATCAACCCTTATCAACGCGCTAGTTCCACATGCACACCGTGTTACCGGTGATGTAAATGATGTAACCGGTCGTGGTCGACACACATCATCGAGCGCTGTAGCGCTCCCGCTAGCACCTGATTTATCGCCAAAAGATGGTTGGATTATTGATACCCCTGGCATCAGAGCATTTGGGTTAGCGCATTTAGAATCAAACCGAATTATTGCCGCATTCAGCGACCTCTATGAAGTAACTCAGAGTTGTATGTCTAACTGCTCACACCATGAAGTTGGATGCCGCCTTAATGAATGGATGGCGCCAAGTGGCGTGACTAATAACGAACGGGCGGCGCGTGTAGCGAGTTTGCGCTCACTATTGGAACTTAAGGATTCAAACCCAACCGAGATAGACTAGAGATATGTCTAAATCGCGTAGTGAAGATTTAAAGCTAGCGATGCTGCTCGCTGATGCGGCTGACGAAATTACCTTAGCTCGTTATCAATCACTTGATTTAGTTATCACTACAAAACCAGATAATTCACCTGTGACAGACGCTGATAAGGCTGCCGAAGATGTAATCCGAAATCTTTTAGCAAAACACAGACCAGAAGATGGAATTTTGGGTGAAGAATTTGGAAGTAACGCAGAAGGTTCTAAACGCTATTGGGTAATTGATCCGATTGATGGAACCAAGAATTTTCTCCGTGGTGTGCCAACTTGGGCAACACTAATCGGTTTAATGGAGAAGCAAAGCGATGGCAGTGAAGTGGTTGTTGTTGGTGTCGTTAGCGCCCCTGCACTATTTCGCCGCTGGTTTGCCAGCGAAGGTGAAGGTGCATTTGTAAGCGTTAATGGGGCAAGTGCGCAAAAGATTTCAGTCTCAAAGGTCAGCGAAATAAAAGATGCTTCAGTCTCATATTCAGATTTCATCGGCTGGGGTGAACGGTTAGCACCGTTCCAAGAACTTCTCGCATCTGCATGGCGCACGCGCGGGATCGGTGATTTTTGGTCACATATGTTGGTTGCTGAGGGCGCAGTTGATTCAGCGATAGAACCATCTCTTGCAATCTGGGATATGGCAGCGCTCGATGTAATTGTGCGCGAGGCTGGCGGCAAATTTACAAATATAAAGGGCACAGGTGGAAGCCTAGGTGGAAGTGCGATTTCTAGTAACTCGGCGCTACATAAGAAGATTGTTGATAAATTAAATGGCAACTGAAGATATAAAAATAGGCATGGCCCCTCCGATTCAAGATGCTTCAAATAGCAAAGATTCGGTCGAAAAATCAGGTAAACCAATAGATCTCAGTAAAACTTCGCTCGCTCCTCGCACCTTCACTGTCTCAGGAATGACCTGCTCATCTTGTGTTAATACCGTCGAAAAAGGACTTAACTCAATTAGCGGAGTCAGCGCCAGCGTTAATTTCGCAACCGAGACGGTACATATTCTTGCGCCTGTTGAAGTTAAGACATCGGAAATTATAAAGAAGATAAAAAATTTGGGTTATGGGGCTGAACTAATCGAGTCAGGATCTACCCCAGCGCTACACAGCAAGAAATCCGGTGTCGCACTATTTTTCGCCTTACTCTTCGCTGTACCGACCATTGCAGTCTCAATGGTTCATCAATGGCATGCCGAAATAGATAAACAAATTCTCGCATTATTGGATTCATTAAGCATTCTTGCCCCTCTTTACTCTCCGACGGCATGGCTTGCTATTGGATTAACTACGCCCCTTATTTTAATTGTTGCCCTTCCTATTCATCGCGCTGCTATACGTAACATCATGCACCCAACGATGGATTCATTAATTTCACTGGGATCTTTCAGTGCATTTGGTTGGTCTATTTACGCCAATGCCACAGGCGAAGGTGATGTTTATACCGAAGTCGCAGCGGGAGTTTTACTGTTCGTAATTCTGGGTCGACATTTAGAATCACGCGCCAAGCGTCGCGCAAGTAGTGCTCTTTCAACGCTGCTTGCTCTCGGAGCGAAAGAAGTTACCGTCCTGCGCAATGGGCTAGAAGTAATCATTCCAATCACAGAGCTAGCAATTGGTGATGAATTTGTTGTGAAACCAGGGGCACGCATCGCTACAGATGGTCTCGTTATTTCTGGAAATTCAAGTGTAAATAATTCAATGATGACGGGTGAATCTGTTCCAATTGAAGTGACTCCCGGTTCAAAAGTAATCGGCGCTGCACTCAATAACAATGGGCGAATAATTGTTCGAGCTACTCGTGTTGGTAGTGATACTGAACTAGCGCGAATAACGTCCATGGTGGTTCAGGCCCAAGGAAATAAGGCGCCGATTCAGAAATTGGCAGATCGCATCTCTGCGATATTTGTTCCTATCGTCACGCTTATCGCAATTGGCACATTTTTTGCTTGGTACTACCTTGGTAATAGCGGTACGGGATCTAGCATTTCACAATCCATCCAAATCGCAATCACAGTTCTCGTAATTGCCTGCCCTTGTGCGCTCGGATTAGCAACGCCGGTTGCACTTTTAGTTGCTTCAGGTCGCGGCGCTGCGCGTGGAATAGTGCTTCGCCAACCGCGAGTACTTGAATTAGCTCGCAAAATTGATGTAGTTGTTCTGGATAAAACTGGAACTCTGACGACAGGTGTTATGAAAACTCATCAAGCAACTATTCCGACGAGTGCGCATAAAGTTTTAGGTGCCACTTATAGCGAATTTTTAAATGAAAAAACAATTCTTTCAACTGCACTTTCTTTAGAACTCGCGAACGACCATCCAACAGCGCAAGCCATCGCCTCCTATGCACTTTCTCATGGTGGAACCAACCGTGAAGTTGTTGAGTTCACACAAACACCAGGTTCAGGAGTCGCAGGAAAGGTCTTGTTAGGCAAAATATCCCCAGTAGTTTTGATTGGAACTCCTCGGGCTATAGCCCATAGCGCCACAACTTTTGATTCGCAGATTACTGAAGCGATAACCCAAGCAGAAGAAAATGGACATAGCGTCTCGGTCCTTGCGTGGGATGGTGTTGCAATTGCGGTATTTGAGATTGGTGATCAATTAAAGGTTGATGCAGCAAAAACAATAACTGCACTAAAAGATCGTGGAATTACTCCTTGGTTAATCACTGGCGATAATGAACAAAGCGCGAACGCCACGGCTCGGATTGTCGGAATCGATGCCGGGAATGTAATGGCGCGCGCACTTCCAGAAGAGAAATTAACCCAAATTAATTCATTAAAAACAGCCGGTCATACCGTTTTAATGATCGGCGACGGAATTAACGATGCGGCCGCATTAGCCGCAGCCGATCTAAGCATGGCTATGGGAACAGGAACTGATACTGCTATTTCATCGGCAGATATCACCTTAATGCGCCCAGAATTGATGAGCGTTGTAGATGCACTTTCGCTCTCAAAGAGAACTTTGCGAACAATCAAAACGAATCTTGGATGGGCATTTGCTTATAACGTAATTGGTATTCCGATTGCAGCTCTCGGGTTGATGTCACCAATCTATGCGGCGGGTGCGATGGCCGTTAGTTCTTTATTTGTCGTGGCTAATTCATTAACAATTAGATAATATCCAAATTACTTTAAGTTGAAGGATGGATACTCATCACTCACAAGAATCAACATATATCCAATTACGCGATTCCAGAAATTAATAGTTCCATAAACTATATCGCCAGCCCATGCTGGATAGGTTCCGGTGAAAGAGGTCTGCACCCAAGCCACGATTGATACTGCGAAGGCGAGCACCATGTACAAGAAGCCAACGATGTAGAGCGGTATTGCTAGAAACCATTTAACGATTGGTAGGCCACGACTTAGTTTTGCTCCACCTTCGATATCAGGAAATGTAACCGCAATATTGGGGTTGCGTTCGATAGATGGATATTCATCATTTAATAAAAATAGATATGAAAATACTCGAGTACTTAACTCAGTTACTGCATGATTAAAGGTCAGTACATAACTTGGATAAACCCCGCGGAAAACAAGGGCCAAAAAGGCTGGCAAGGCAACTACTCCGGCTGCTCCCATGCTGGAACTCTCACCGAACGATGATTGTGAAAATGCCATCATAAAAATGAATACTGGTGCGACTAAAATTCCACGCCAGAAGACTGTCGAGCGATCTCTATTCTCATGGACAACTTTGATAAAGGTTTGAACTTGGTTAGCTGAGTTATTCATACCCTTATTCGCTGAACTCTCACTTGCTGAACTGTTCTGATCACTCATATTCATTCTCCTTAAGTTAACCGCTCTGGAGCGCTATTTATGGAAGTGTAGAGCTGAAAAAAAGAAAGCGACCTAAGAGATCCACAGATCTGTTAGGTCGTTATCTTCGTTACTAGTAGCGGGGGCAGGATTTGAACCTACGACCTCTGGGTTATGAGCCCAGCGAGCTACCGAGCTGCTCCACCCCGCGTCGGCAGTGTGAGTCTAAAGGTTCGTTAGATATTCGCCAAATCAGCGAATCTCCTTCGAAGAATTACTTGCGGGCTTCGGCAGCAACTGCTGCAGCTAACGCCGCCTTCAAACGATCTTGTGCACGCCCGTAAGCAGTAAAGTCATTCTTAGCTAGCGCAGAATTACCATCTGCAATTGCTTGTTGGGCATTCTTCAGCGCTGTTTTCAGATCTGCAGATGCGTTATCAGTTGTATCGGTAACCGGTGAGCCCGATGAAGATGTTCCAGAGTTTCCACCGAATACTTGATCAAGTGCACCTTTGAGTGAGTTATCAAAACCAATTACATCACCGAATGAAACGAGAACTTTCTGTAGCAATGGATACGCTGAAGAGTTCGAAGTTGCTCGAACATAAACTGGTTGTACATAAAGCAGTCCTCCACCAACAGGCAGTGTTAACAAGTTTCCGAGTACAACATCTGAACCACCTTGACGAAGAAGTGAAAGTGAATTCGCTACTTCAGGTTTGGCTTCAAAGTTTGAAGCTACCTGTGATGGTCCTGCGATGTTGGTACTACGTGGCAACTGAAGAACTGTAATCTTTCCGTAATTTGGCCCGTTGTTGGAATCAACAACTGCAAATGCAGATAAGTTTTCGCGACCACCACGTGGCACGAATGGAGTTGTCAACGCGAAGGTTGGCTTATTTGATCCAGGAATTTCTAGCGTCATGTAGTACGGAGGTTGTGCTCCGGCATTGGCACCAAATGTTGATGGATCACGCGGCACGCGCCAAAAGTCTTGGCCACCGTAGAACGCTGAGGCAGTTTGTACGTGATAAGAACTTAATACATCACGTTGAACGCGGAAGATATCTTCTGGATAACGAATATGCTCTAACAATTGAGCTGACATTTTGCTCTTTGGCGTAACAGTATTTGGGAATGCCTTCATCCAAGTCTTTAGAACTGGATCTTTTTCATCCCATTGATAAAGAACAACTGTTCCGTCATAAGCATCAACTGTTGCTTTTACAGAGTTACGAATGTAGTTAATGTTGCGATTTGCCTGTGCGGTGATTGAACCTGAATTAACAGTCAACGCATCCGCCGTTGCGGCACCGAGTGAAGTAGTTTGTGAATATGGATACCCACTGCTGGTGGTGTAACCATCAATGATCCACTTAACTTTTCCATCCACAATTGTTGGGTATGGATCTCCATCAAGAGTTAACCAAGGTGCAACTTTAGCAACGCGCTCACGAGGTGAACGGTTGTACAGAATCTTTGATTCAGAGTTGATCAAGCTTGAAAGCACGATGCGTTGTTCTTGATATTGAATTGCAAAAAGTAACTTTTTAAAGAGTCCGCCCATTGGAACTCCACCTTGACCTGTGTAGGTGTAGTTCTTCTGACCGTTTTCTGAAGCATCATCTGGGTAATCAAATTCAACAGGTGTGTCTGTCTTTGGTCCACCAATGATTGAGTAATTAGGAACGTTCTCACCAAAGTAAATCCGTGGTTGGAATTTTCCAAGTCCACCAGTTGGTGGCAAATCTCCAACTAAGAAAGTTGGCTTGCCATCAGCATCTACCGTATTGCTAAATGCTGAAACGAACCCAAAACCGTGTGTGTAAACCAAATGATCGTTAATCCAGTTACGACTTGGGTTACCTTCAACATTTAATTCACGAACTGCAACAACAGCATCACGTTGTACGCCATCTACGGTGTAACGATCAACGTCGAGAGTTTCAGCGAATGAGTAGTAAGGCTTGATCTGTTGTAGCTGACGGAAAGTTGATGAAAGAACGCTTGGATCCATTAAGCGAATATTCGCAATGGTTGCGGCATCGGCTGATAACTGACCTGAGTTAGTTGAAAGAGTTGCCTGATAATCCTGCATCTTTACATCAGCAATGCCGTAGGCATCGCGAGTTGCCTCAATATTACGCTGAATAAATGGCGCTTCCTTTGAAGATTCAGATGGCTTTACTTGGAACTGCTGAACAGCGCCGGGATAAATTCCAGCGATGAGAACAGATGAAATAACCATCAGCGCAGTTCCGGCTGCAGGAAGCAACCAAGATTTACGAACAATATTTGCAAAGAAGAGAAGTGAACAGATGATCGCAATCGCAGCCAAAATTGATTTAGCTGGCAGGGTTGCATTTACATCTGTGTAGGTAAGTCCTGTAATCAAACGACTTTCCTTAAGAGCAAGCGCATAACGATCAAACCAATATGCAACCGCTTTGAGAAGCACGATTAATCCCAGCAAAACCGAGAGCTGAACGCGGGCCGCAACTGTTGTGCGATCTTCGCGAACCTGCGGGCGAATTCCACCGTAGAGATAGTGAACAGCTGCAGCAGCAAGTGTGGCCAAGATAAGAGTTGAAATACCCCAACCGATAAGTGTTTGCCAGAATGGAAGACGGAATGCGAAGAATGAAATATCTAAACCAAATTGCGGATCATTGACTCCAAAGTTTGTGGAGTTCTTAAACAATAGCCATGAAGACCACAGTTGTGTTCCCGCTGTTCCACCAAAGTAGAAAAGAACTGCAACAACGCCAGCGAAAACTAATTTGCGGATTGGATCAATAGTTGCGCGGTATCTTTCAAGATTATCGGCCTCGATCGCCATTGATACATAAAAAGGGCGACGGCGGAATGCGAGATAGATATTTAGAGAAATAACGAATGAGGTAAGTAGGCCTGCAAGAACAAAGAGTGTTGCTTTTGTTGTTAGGACTGTTGCCCAAACGCTGGTGAAACCAACTGAGTTAAACCAGAGCCAATCTACGTAATAACCACCTAGCGCAACGAGCACACCGGCAATTACTGCCAGGATAATTAGTGTCAGGACAAGGGGACTTGGTTTCTTAATCATGCCCCTAAGTTAGCGCAACCGCGCGGAGTCTTCGAATTTAGCGCCAAAATTGCATCTTCCAAGGTATTCACGGCGGCAATTTTCATAGTTTTAGGGATCGATGCCACTGATGGTGCAAGGTCTTTGCAATTAGCAGCCGGGGCTAAAAATAAAGTTACTCCGGCACGTTCTGCAGCAATTATCTTCTCAGCAATTCCCCCGATACTTCCCACCAATCCATCGCTATTAATGGTGCCAGTAGTGGCAATAGTTCTTCCTTGCAAAATATCTTCGGCGGTAAGAAGTTCGATGATTCCAAGTGCAAATGCCAATCCACCACTGGGACCACCAGTTTTAGCAAGTGAGATATTTAAATCACTTGGTCGAACCAATTCGCTTTGAGCGTTTGGATAATTTTCCTGCAAGAAATTTAGCGCCGCAGTCTTGGCGGCAATTTGTGAATCCACCATCTCGGTTTTAGCAATTGCTTTCTCGGCTTCAGCGCTGCGCCCACCTCTGTAAAAAAGTGAACGGGGCATAACTGCGTAATCACTTCGCATCCACGAATAAATTAACTCGCTACCAGTTACATATGCCGATGGATTGGTAATTAAAATGGAGAGTAGAAAAATCTTGCCATCACTCTCATAGATTTTGAGTTCTTTAGATGCGCTCTTCGATGGCGTAATTACCTTGGCCAGCACGTTCTGCGCGTTACCCGGCGTTAAAACCACAAAGGGCAAGGGAGCCAAAAAAGCTAGGGTAAAGAAGATTGTCAGAATAAACGTTGCCGTTTTAGGTATTTTTAGGTTCATCTTCCACAAAATCTAATTTCCCTGAATCAGAAGTCCCTGAATCCAACCGCCCTGAATCCAACCGCCCTGAATCCAACCGCCCTGAATC
>Ga0105054_10003257_pt1 | contig 25329 bp, 25 predicted proteins | sample BON02_FD_78091 | JGI IMG/M metagenome (GOLD analysis project Ga0105054, IMG submission 78091) | Freshwater microbial communities from Lake Bonney liftoff mats and glacier meltwater in Antarctica - BON-02 (megahit assembly) | ecosystem: Environmental > Aquatic > Freshwater > Ice > Glacier...
GAGAGCCCCGCAATGGCGGGCCGACCGCGGCAATCCACGAATGGATAAACGTGGCCGACATGTAATGTCGTGGATGGCCACGGCGCTACGCTCTTCGCCATGACAGAAGAGGGAACGCCAGTTCATCACCCTCTCCACGCAAGTCAGAAGGGCTTGATTTGTCGTCTCGCCATGACAATCCGGAATATTCCGTTACTCTTCCGTGCAGGCCTGGGCGATGGCTTCGCGACTCTGGTAATAGTGACGCGCCATCATACCTTGGTAGATGATGGTGACAATCCCGACCAAGCTATAGGTGAAGTGATAGATTTTTTGGATAAGACTCTTAATCATTTCAGTGGTGTAGCCAGCCTCCGTAAAAATTTCGCGCATCTGCGGCGAGATTGCCTGCTCAACGAGTTCCGGTTGGAAATTCATTAAGCGCAGGATGCAATACATCAGAATCACGGTCATGAGTGACAGTTGGCTCGTGATTAACCAGCGCACACCACGTGGCTCGCCTTCTCGAAGGAGATGGCATCCTTGTAACTCCAAAGCCCCCGCTCCCGCGACAGTGAGCCCGATCAGGGCGCCGGACATGTCTCCCGCGATGGCGGCAAATAGGGCAAAAATACTGGCGATGATCAGCACGCTCATCCCATCGCGCCGGGCGAGCCGGTAAACGCGCATTAGGACTTCATCGGGCAGGAGAGGTGGTTGCATCGCAGGGTTGTCATTCCCGCGTGGACGAAGAATCTCAACCTCTTTCGTGTCTGAGTCTTCATCCAAGCCCTTTAACTTCCGTCTCGAGTTTCCACCCGAGCTGCCGATCTGTGATCGCACACAAGAGATCGTGGAGACGATTCAGCAGCATCAGGTCGTGATTCTGGCAGGTGAAACGGGCTCGGGCAAAACCACGCAGATTCCGAAAATGTGCCTCGCGGCCGGTCGTGGCTCCGTGGGCCGCATCGCCTGCACGCAACCGCGTCGCGTGGCAGCGCTATCTGTTTCCAAACGTGTCGCCGAGGAATTGGGTGTTTCGTGGGGCCGGGAGGTGGGTTGCAAGATCCGCTTCAACGATCACACGTCACGCCACACTGCGATTAAGTTTTTGACCGATGGGATGCTCCTCGCGGAGATGCACGGCGATCCGATGATGCGGGAATACGACACGATCATCATCGATGAAGCGCACGAGCGCTCGTTGAATATCGATTTCCTGCTGGGACATTTGCGGCAGCTAAGGTTTCGACGGCCTGAGCTGAAGATCATCATCACTTCCGCGACAATTGATACGGAGGCTTTCAGTAAGGCGTTTGACGATGCACCGATCATTGAAGTCTCGGGACGCGCGTATCCGGTCGAGTTGATTTACTCCCCGCTCGATGAATTCGGCAGCGATGCGGCCGAGGGTGATGAGCGCGCATCGAAGGCCGAGGCGCTCCACTACATCGATGGCGCGGTGGAAGCGGTGCAGCGGGTGGTGAAGGAAAGCACGTCGGGCGATGTGCTCGTATTCATGCCGAGCGAGCGCGATATCCGCGAGGCTTGCGATCTGCTTGATGGCGGGAAGTTGCCCAACTGCGAACTCGTGCCGCTCTTCGGTCGATTGAGCAACACCGAGCAGCAACGCGTGTTTGCGACCACTCAGCGGCGCAAGATCGTGGTAGCGACCAACATCGCGGAGACCTCGCTGACGATTCCTGGGGTGCGCTTCGTGATCGACACTGGATTGGCTCGCGTGAGCCGTTATTCGCCGCAGACGCGGACGCGACGCCTGCCGATCGAGGCCGTTTCCCAATCGAGCGCTGATCAGCGAAAAGGTCGCGCGGGTCGCGTATCGGCCGGTGTATGTGTGCGGCTTTATTCAGAGAAGGATTTTGACGAGCGGCCGCGTTTCACGCAGCCGGAGATCCAACGCTCCAACCTGGCGGACGTGATTTTGCGCATGAAGGCATTCGGGCTGGGGGACATCGAACGCTTTCCTTTTCTCAACATGCCTTCGACCAAGGCGATTCGTTCCGGCTACGCGCTGCTGGAAGAGTTGGGTGCGTTGGATACGGAGGGCGCCGCAGATTCACGGCAACTGACTGTGATCGGGCGGGAGTTGGCGCGTTTGCCGGTCGATCCCGCCGTGGGTCGCATGATTTTACAGGCGCGAACCGAGAAGGCGTTGCGCGAGGTGTTGGTGATCGCATCGGCCCTGAGCATTCAAGATCCGCGTGAGCGACCGATAGATAAGCAAGCTCAGGCGGATGCCGCGCATCGCCGTTTCCTGCATCCTGATTCGGATTTTATGACGATCCTCAATGTGTGGGATGCGTATCACGATGAGTTTGAGCAGATGACGCAGTCGAAACTTCGTCGGTTTTGTCGGGATCATTTTTTGAGCTACACGCGAATGCGTGAGTGGCGGGATATTCATCTACAATTGCTCGAGGTCGTGAAGGATCGTGGTAAGGAAAAGGTAACCTCGGCTTATCACGGCCTGCAGGAAATCGACGCGAAGAAGACGGGCTTTGGGACACCTGCGTTTCGTGCGATCCACCGCTCGATTTTATCCGGACTGCTCGGCAACATCGCGCAATTGGATGAAGAGAGTGGTCTGTATAAAGCCACGCACGATCGCAAAGCGGCGTTGTTTCCTGGATCGGTTTTGTTTCGTAAGGATGAGAAACGGAAGCAGAAACCGGAAGCGGGCCAGCGTCCAGCGAAGCAGAAGGGCTCGAAGTCCCCGCGCTGGTTGATGGTCGGGGAGATAATGGAGACGTCGCGGCTGTATGCGCGCACGTGCGCGAAGCTTGATCCCTCGTGGGTGGTATCGCTAGGCGAGCATATCTTGCGCGTGGCGCACAGTGAACCTTTTTGGGATGCTGAGAAGGGGCGGGTGATGGTCAAGCGTCGCTCACGGCTTTATGGATTGGAGCTGGAGAGTCGGTCGGTGGGTTACGGAAAAGTAAATCCACGCGAGGCGACGGAGATCTTTATTCGGGAAGGGTTGGTCAACGACACCATCACGTGGCCATTCGATTTTACCGCCCGCAATCGCGAGGTGAAGCAGAAGGTGGAGAGCATTCTTACTCGCACGCGTGACAGTGGTTATCTGCATCTGGATGAGGCGGTGTATCGATTCTACGCGGAGCGCTTGGAAAACGTGAGTGCGGTTGCCGAGCTCGTTGATTTGGTGCGCGAGCGAAAGGGGGCGGAACCAGATTTTCTCGAAATGAAATCGGAGGATTTGCGCGATCCTGAAACACTCGAGCAGGACACCACGGCTTATCCGGGGGAATTGCCGTTGGAGAATCGGGCGTTGCCGCTCAACTACGCTTATCGCCCCGGGCAAGAGGATGATGGGGTGACTTTAGAGATTTCCTTGAAGGAGGCCACCGCATTGACGCCCGCTTCACTCGATTGGGCGGTGCCCGGACACCTAGTGGCAAAAATAGAACACTACCTGCGGGCCTTGCCCAAAAAATGGCGCCGCGCGTTTGTGCCGTTGGGGGAAACCGCGAAAACGGCAGCGGTGGAATTAAGCTGTAGGGCGGGGGCTCCGAACCCCGCCTCGAATGAGGATAAAGATACCAGGCGAGGTTCGAAGACCCTGCCCTACAACCCGCCCTTGCCCGAGGCACTGGCTAATTATCTCAACACAAAATTCGGCATTCGTGTGACGCCGAAGATGTGGGATGCGAAGCCCTTGCCGGATCATCTTCGGGTGCGTGTGCGAGTGTGTGATGGTCGGGGGAAGGAACTTGTGGCGAGCCGTGAGCTATCCGAAGTGCAGGCGTTGATTGAAGCGCGACAACAGAACGCTAGCGCGCAAATCGACAACGAAGCACCGCGCGCGTGGAAGAAGGCACGGGAGCGTTGGGAGAAGCAGGATCAGACCTCGTGGAGTTTCGGCGATATCCCTAATCAGGTGCTCGTAACCGAAAAAGCAGGCGTGCCCTTGCTGGCGTATCCGGGAATCAAACCCGGAGTCGCTGGGGTGGCGTTGCGATTATTTAAAACGGTAGAAGAAGCCCAGCAGACGACCCGGCGAGGATTAGCCGCTTTGTTGGAGCTGCAACTGCGGCACGATCTCGGTTGGTTGCAGCGCGATTTGAAATCCCTGCGATCGTTGGGCACATTGACTGCGACTTTGGTGGCGATGCCGGAATTGCAGAGCCAGGCCAACGCGATGCTGCATCGTTGGGTATGCGATCCCGAGCGAGTGTTGAGAGACCACAAAGTGGATTCGATTCTGATAAAGGAAAAGGACTTCATCGCCGCACTGGAGAAATCCAAAGCAGATTTGCGCGGTATCGTTCCGCGATTGAGTGATACGTTGGAGGTCATTCTGGTATTACGTCAGGAGTTGCTCGTTCATCCGACGCCATACGAAAAGATGCTGGAAGATTTAGGGAAACTATTGCCGGCGGATTTCATGAAGCAGGTGTCGTATCCAAGATTGGCGCATTTACCGCGCTACTTGAAAGCGATGAAGCAACGGGCAGAACGCAGTCGTCAAAATGCCGCTAAGGATCAGGAGCGTGCGCGGCAACTCGCGCCCTACGTGAAAGCGGTTGAAGCATGTCGCGAGCAACCGGGTGGGGCGAGGTTACGTTGGTTGGTTGAAGAGTTTCGGGTGAGTTTGTTTGCGCAGGAATTGGGCACGGCGGAGCCGGTATCTGCGAAAAAGCTGGATCGTGTTTGCCAAGAGTTGCGCAAAGGCGACGATGAGAGCGAAAGCGCTGAGCAAATGAAACCAAAGCCGATCAAAGCGACGCCGGTGGCGACCCCGCAGAAAGCGCCCCTCAAGAATCTCAACGCGTTGGATAAACTGTTTCGTCGATCCTGATCGCATGAACTATTTCCGCTTTTTGCTCAGCTCAGGGTTGCTCATTTACGCAGTGGGATTGAGCGCAGGTTGCATCGTGATTAAGGCGGTGAGCACGACCGGTAAGCTCGCGGCGACTACGGTGATCGTCGCCGGGAAAACGGCTACGACGGCGGTGAAAACTACCGGCAGGGTTGCCTCGGCTGCGATTGGCGCGAGCGGTTCAGTAACGGTAGCCGGAATTGGGGGACTCGCAGCGTTGGCCCGGGTGGGAATGGTGACCTTTGTCGATGTGACGAGTGGCGCTTTGGTGCGAGTGCCCTGGAGTGAGGGGCTGACGCTTTTGCATGCTGGTGATTTGGCGAAACTGCAAGTGGTGAAACGTGCGGTGGCTTTGGTGCGCGGAGGTCGATTGGCCTATTCGGCTTCTCGTCGTGCCCGCGGCACGTTGAAATTACTGTCCGGTGATGTCGTGCGCTTGGCCTCGAAATAGAGGGCCTATTCCTCGGTAAATCCGAGTCGTAAGCCGTTGGCGCTTCCCGTGAGTTTCATGGGCGTGCCGAAAACGGTGCTGAGGTTTTTCGAAGTGAGAGTTCTTTTTCGCAGACCGGAACTAATTACGCGACCATCACGCAGGAGCAGGGCGTGAGTAAACGACGGGGTGATTTCCTCGACATGGTGAGTCACGAGCACGAGGGCTGGGGCGTTACGCAAAGTCGCCAGCCGATCGACGAGCGCGAGAAAATCGCGCCGCGCGACCGGATCGAGTCCGGCGCAGGGTTCGTCGAGAATCAGGAGCTTGGGTCGCGTCATCAGCGAGCGAGCGATGAGCACACGCTGGCGTTCGCCTTGCGAAAGATGCTGCCATTCACGATCGGTCAGGTAGGTCGCGTCGACTTGCTTGAGCAGACGTCGCGCCGCTCGCCGATCTGCGTCGTCGCCTCGTTGCCACAAATCGAGTTGGGCGAACTTGCCGCTGACGACGGTATCAAGCGCGGTTTCGCAAACAGGGACCATCGATCCGAAGGAATTGGTGACGACACCGATTCGTAATCTTAATTCACGCCAATCGCTTGCGCCGAATTCTTCACCCAAAAGTTCGATGCCCCCATCGGTCGCGGCGAGATAGCCGGTGATCGCACGGAGGAGGGAGGTCTTGCCGGAGCCATTCGCGCCAAGAATTACCCAGTTTTCACGAGGTTGCACCGCCCAGTTTATGTGATCGAGGATGACCGTCTGGTCGCGTCGAATAAAGAGATCTTTGACCTTGAGGATAGGGGTGACGGCGGCGGGCATCGTTCGATGTTGGTCGCGGCGGCTTGGGGCGGTCAAGCATGGCTAGAACCGGGCTCCCTCTTGGTGTGGCAGGTCGCGCGGATGGAATTTCGTTTTACCTGTTCGTGGAAAACGCCCACAGAAGGGGATGCAACGTTTGTCCGGGATACTTTTGATTGGTCTACTTTTGCCCCTGTTGGCATCGGCTCGGCCGTTTATTGTCTTAGTTTACAATGTGGAGAATTTGTTCGATGCGGATTCCCAGGCAATGTTTGAGGACTATCAGCCCGCGCGCTACAGTCGGCAGCATGTGCTAACCAAGGTTAAGAATGCGGCGGAGATAGTGAGTCGTTTTGAAAATGGTCGTGGGCCGGACATTATCCTATTTCAAGAATTGGAAACGGATATTTCCAACAGCGATGAGGTGCCGAACTACGAGGCGATTCTAAGTCGTTACTCGCGGGTGACCATTGATGAGATGCTCGGTGATAAGTTTGACGAAGACGTCGCGGATCTGCCTTCGGAGGCGTTACTGATGAAGGCAATGGCGGATCGCGGTTTGACGGGATACCACGTGGTGCGCGGTGAAAATGTGAGGAGTGAGGACACGAAACGCGGGATGGCGCAGAAGTGCGCGGTCTTTACCCGGTTTCCCGTAAAAAAGGCCATCTCGCATCCGACGTTTAATGCGCGGGCGATTCAGGAAGTGCAGGTCACGGTAGATGGCGAGTTGCTGTATTTGTTTAACAACCACTGGAAGTCAGGGGCGAGCAGCACGAAGACGGAACCGGTGCGGGTGAGAAACGCGCAGACTTTGCGCACCCGTCTCGACGAAATATTTAAGGATGATCCGCAGGCGGATGTGATCATCGGGGGCGATTTCAATTCGCAGTATAACCAGAAGGTGCGTTACAAAAAAATGAAGCCTACCGCGCTCAATGACGTTCTCGGATCACAGGGGAATGAGTTGGCGATTCGAGGTAAGAGCCGCGACCTCTACAATCTTTGGTTTGAGCTGCCGGCCGAAGAGCGTGGTAGCGATACGTATCAGGGTGAATGGGGCACATTGATGCAGGTCATCATCTCGCGCGGATTATACGATCTGCGCGGGGTGCAATACGTTGATAATTCATTCGGAGTGGCGAAGATCGCTGGGCTTAATATCGATGACACGGGTCTGCCGATTCGTTGGTCTTTTGATGGACCCGGGGGGCGTGGTTACTCGGATCACTTACCGATTTTTGCCAAGTTTATCACGGTGAACGATGATCGTTCGGATCGTTATATCTCGCTGAGAAATCCGTCTGAAGACACGGGCTTGGCCAGTGTAAACAAGATCGATTACAGCAAATTGGATTTGGCGAAGATCGCCATGACGTTGGATCAGATTCCCGAGGGGGCTAATCTGCGTCAGGAGACTTTAATTGGGAAGATAGTCAGGGTGGAGGGGGAGGTCGCCGCGGGCTCGCGTCTGAAGGTGGTCATCCGCAACGACGTTTACGATATCTGGAGCTTCAGTTCGAAGCTGCGCAAAAAGTTGCGCGCCGATTACGAGACGGGAGATCCGATGCGCTTTTACGGCGAATTAGGGCGCTACAAGGGGCGCTGGCAATTTATCGTGAGGGATGCAAGTTGGGTGAAATGAAGCCGATCAAACTATACACCTATTCGAAGTGCAGCACTTGCCGGAAAGCCGTGAAGTGGCTGGAAGCTCAGGGGATCTTTTACGAGGAGCATCCCATTCGTGAGACACCGCCCAAATCGAGTGAGCTTCGAATCATGCTGAAAGCTTACGACGGTGAACTGAAGCGACTCTTCAATACTTCTGGGGGTGATTATCGAGAGCAGAAGCTCGGCCCGAAGCTGCCCACGATCTCAGATAAGGCCGCTATTGGGATGCTCGCGGATAATGGTAATTTGGTGAAGCGCCCGTTTGTATTGGGCGAGGGAGTGGCTCTGGTCGGATTCTCAGAAGCAGTTTGGCAAGAGAAACTGACTCAATAACACATAAATATAGAGTAGTAATACTGCCTAGCATTGCCTTGTTGAGAGACTGCGGTGCGGGTCGATGCTGGATGCCATGTTGATGCACCCGCGTCGTCTTTTGCTGGTATCTTTAATTCTGTGATCTCTAGTTTCTACCGGATGGGTGGTGCCCGGGGAAGGGTGTGAGGCGCAGTTTCCGTGAGCATTAAAGGTAAATCCTTTCACCGATAGATGATTGATCGACTGCGCGCTGGCCTTTCAGCGTCGCGCTGTTTCAAGTGGGCAGCATGAAAATTGATGCTGCTTATGCCGAATTAAACGAACACCTTAATCGTATCCATCAATTGGGCACGATTGGGCAACTGCTCGGTTGGGATGAGCAAGTGAACTTGCCCGTGGATAGCGTAGATCAACGTGCCGCGCAGCATGCTGTGCTCGCAGAAGCAGCTCACACTGCGGAGATGAATCCTCGATTGGGTGAAATCCTCGCTGAGTTGGAGAGAGATGTGGCGGCGCTCACCGAAGAGCAACAGGTCGTCGTGAAAGAAGCCCGGCGCGACTACGATATCGCGACGAAGCTCCCCGCGGAGTTTGTGCGCGAAAAGGCTAAGCAATCGAGCTTGGGGTATCACGCTTGGGCTAAAGCTCGTGCTGAATCTGATTTCGCCAGCTATGTGCCGGTCCTCGAGAAAAATCTCGAGCTGGCGCAACGCGAAGCCGCCTACCTCGGGTGGGGTGATCGGGCCTACGATTACATGATCGATTTGCACGATCCCGGCATGTCGGCTGCGGTGATCTCGGAGTTGTTTGTGGAGTTGAAAAAAGAACTCGTTCCGCTGGTGCGGCAAATCACGGAATCTTCAGTGAAGCCCCGCACGGATATCCTACGCGGATTTCCGTGCGATGCGCAGAGATCGTTTTTGCAGGAAGTCACCGCAAAGTTGGGCTTCAATTATCGTCGCGGCCGCATCGACGTTTCGCTCCATCCTTTTTGCTCCGGCACTGGGTCGGATATTCGGATGACCACGCGTTTCCACGAAGACGAGCCACTGGATTCGCTCTTCAGTTCTATTCACGAAACGGGGCATGGTCTTTACGAACAGGGGCTGCCCGCAGAGCACCACGCCACTGCGCTGGGGCAGGCGGCAGGGATGGGCGTGCACGAATCGCAGAGTCGGTTGTGGGAGAACCAGGTTGCACGTAGTCGCGGGTTTTGGCGGTATTTTGAACCGCGTTTCCGTGAGGCGTTTCCTGAACAGACGCAGAGTGTGTCGTCCGACGAACTCTATCTTGCGATCAACACGGTGGCGCCGACGCTGATTCGAGTCGATGCCGACGAAGTCACTTACAACCTTCACATTATCCTGCGTTTCGAAATCGAGCAGCGTCTCTTTGCGGGCACGCTCGCAGTGAAAGATTTGCCGGAGGCGTGGAACGCGCTTGCGGGAGAATTACTAGGACTCACACCAAGCAACGATAGCGAAGGAGTGCTGCAGGATGTCCATTGGAGCGACGGAGCATTCGGCTATTTCCCAAGTTACTGTCTCGGAAACATGATGGCGGCACAGCTCTGGTATTCAGTATTGGATCAGCATCCTGAATTGTCCGACGAGTTTGCGAACGGAGACTTCACTTGGTTGCTGGGTTGGTTGCAGAAGAATGTGCATGCCGAAGGCAAACGCTATGATGCGCTCGCCTTAACGGAAAAGGTAACCGGCAAAAAATTATCCCCTGCGGCGTTAATGCGTTATTTGCGTGAGCGCTATGTTCCGCTTTATTGCTCCTGATAAGATGGGACTCATCGATACACATACTCACCTCGCGTCCTTCGAGCGGCGCGATGAATTGGCAACCACACTTCAGCGTGCAGGCGAGGCTGATGTCGAAGCGTTAATCACGATCGGCACGGATTCGGATGACTGGTCGCTTTATCGCGAGATAGCGCAAGCGCACCGCGATTTTGTGGATTACACTGTGGGGCTGCATCCTTGTTCGGTGAAGACGGATTGGGAGGATGAGCTGGCGATGCTACCTGCGTTTTGGGATGGAGATGGGGTTAAACCAGTCGCGCTTGGTGAATGCGGTTTAGACAGGTTTCATCTGCCAAAGGATGAGATCGAGGCCGAGAAGATGTTTGCTCATCAACAGGCTGCCTTTGCTGGTCAACTTCAGCTCGCGCGAAAATTGAGCTGTCCCGTCGTGGTGCATTCGCGCGGGGCTTTTGCTGAGACCGTGCAAATGATTGATGAGAGTGCTGTCGATTGGTCGCGCGTGGTGTTTCACTGTTTTGCTGAAGGCGCAGACGAGATGGCCGTATTACTGCGCCGGGGAGGGCGAGGCTCTTTTACCGGAATCGTCACTTACAAAAGCGCGGGCAATGTTCGCGAAGCGGCCGAGTTGCAGGGGCTCGATCGCTTGATGGTCGAAACCGATGCGCCCTATCTTACGCCGGTTCCGCTTCGTGGGAAACCCAACGAACCGGCTTATGTCCGGCACACCGCTGAGTATTGCGCCGAACTTTTCGGAGTGAGCTATGATGAGCTTGCCGCGATCACGACGAAGAACGCCCGAGAGTTTTATGGACTGCAGAAAGCGTGAATCGCGCAAATGAGTTTACAAAAAAGACCGGATGAATATCCGGTCTGGTTACGAGGGTTTGGCTTAGCTTGATTACGCTTAGGCCTCGTCGAACTTGCGGGCGAAGAGTTGCTCGAGCTCGTCGAGCATGGCAGCGGCATCTTCTCCGGTGGCGAGAAACTTAACGTCCGAGTCCTTGCTCGCGGCGAGCATCATGAGCCCCATGATGCTTTTGCCGTTTACCTGCTCATCGTCTTTTTCAACGAAGACATCGGCCTTAAACTTATTGGTCACGCGCACAATCATCGCGGCAGGGCGGGCGTGGATGCCCATCTTGTTCTGCACTTTCAGCTCTTTGGTCAGAGGCTGATCGGCAGTGGGTGCGTCGTTGTTTTCTGCTTCACTCATTGGATGAAGCGCGAAAATTCCGGCATGAGGGCTCGGCTTGCAACTTAAAAACCCGTCGTCAGTCTGGGGCGCTATGCCCGCCGTCGCGATCATCGTTCCCTGCCGACTCGAATCCACCCGCTTTCCGCGCAAACTTCTGCACGAGATCAAGGGCCGTCCTCTCTTGCTCTGGGTAGCCGAGCGAATTCGGAGCGAGACTCCAGAGATACCACTCTGGTTTGCTGTGGATGATACCTTACTGCGCGATTGTGTCGAAGGAGCTGGATTTCAAGCAATTATGACAGACCCCGCCCACCCAAGCGGAACAGATCGAATCGCAGAGGCCAATCACAGCATCAAGGCCGATCACGTGATCAATGTGCAGGCGGATGAACCGCTGGTGAGCGCTGGCCAGATCAACGCACTCGCGGGCCTGTTGGAAGCTGGCGCGGAGATGGCAACGCTCGTGACTCGCTTCAAACGTATCGTGGATTTTTATGATACCAATCAGGTCAAAGCAGTCATGCGGACCGATGGTCGTGCGCTCTATTTTTCCAGGTCGCGCCTGCCGTTTTCCCGCGACCTCGGCCTGACCATTGATGACGATTGGTTGAAAGAAACCCCGTGTTACCGGCATCTTGGACTATACGCGTATCAGGCCGCTATGCTCGAAAGGATCGGCCAACTACCGCCTGGACTCTACGAGCAGAGCGAAAAGCTTGAGCAACTCCGTGTGCTCGAAAACGGCTACGATATCACCTGCGCTGTGACCGAAGATCCGACGATCGGCATCGATACCCCGAAAGATGCGGAGAAATACGCTGCGATGTTAGAGTGAACGAGCTTAACTCTTTGGCGTGAGAAACTTGCCGATGAGCGGCAGGGGTTTCGCTTTGCCTTGGTAGGCATTCATGATGCCGATGATCGCGAGAACGAGAACGCCGAGAGTCGCGATGGTGGTGAGACCGCTCAGCGTGTAAGGGAGAATCCAACCGATCACGTTGACGATTACCCAAGTGATGAAGAGCGATATGCCTTGATAGGCGTGGAATTGCGCAAACTTGGAATCCTTGGCGGCGAGGAGAGGCACCAGAAACAGCAGCCAGATGTAGGCGAGGATCGCCATGACCTTGTTTGATTCAATATCGCGGGCGTCGTAGACAACTTCGGGGTCAGTCATAGTGATATGAGGCATAACCAAGTAGCCGGGAATTTCCGAGACTAAATCACGCGTCCCTCATGTCTGACATGCATCCGACTTGTCCGCCATAGCCTTGGCGGAGGCGAAAGCTCGCTTCGCGAGCGAAGCATGGTGCCCAGGGCGGGACTCGAACCCGCACGCCATTACTGGCAAGGGATTTTAAGTCCCCAGTGTCTACCAATTCCACCACCCGGGCGGGTGAGGGAGGCAATGTTTAGAGATGTCGGCCTGTCGTCAATCTCCTGCTGTGCATAACCTATGCGGAACATCGTAGACTCACGGGTATCCATTTGGGGCGTGCGATTCATGATAGATTGATTCTGGATGTAGGAATGACTGTTTGCCGAGTTGCCCATTGATAAGCGAAATATGCCTTAGCGATTCATTACAGATATGATTTTTAGATCTTTTTCTCGAATCCCAATTTTTGTTCTGACGATCTGTATGATCGGTGACGGACTGCTTCATGCGCAGCCCAAGGCAACGCCGCCACTTCCGAGAGCTCAAACGGATATGATTGGGCCAATTGATATTCCGGGTGATAATTTGGATCAGATTCTCGCGCTGTTGGGACGGTGGACGGGGCGTTCGTTGTTGCGGCCTCAGAATCTTCCCGTGGTCACGCTTTCGCTGCAATTGCGGGAGCAGGTGACGAAGGAGGAGGCGATCCAGGCCATTGAAACGCTGCTTAATCTTAACGGCATCGCGGTGACGCCACTGGGTGATCGTTTTTTGAAGGTGACCTCACTCATCGCCGCTAAATCGGAAGCGCCGGAACTCATCGAGGGATCTACCCTGCTGCTACCCCCAAGCGGGCGAACGGTCAGTAAGCTGTTTCAGCTCCAATTTCTGCGGGTCTCAGAGTTTATGCCGCAAATCTCGGGATTGTTGAATCCCGCCGCAGGCAGCCCCCCAGTTATTTTCGACAAGGCCAATTCCGCGCTGCTCACCGATTCGGTGAGCAATCTCCAACGCATCGAGACCCTCGTGTTGCGACTCGACCAACCGATGCTGTCGGGGCTTGATCCGAAGTTTTACACGCTGAGCTCGGCCAAGGCCAGCGATGTGGTGTCGAAGATGAAGACGATGTTGTCGGGGGCACTGCAAACTCAGCTTGGTTCGGCGACTTCCTACAATGCCGACGATCGGACCAATCAGATCGTGTTGATTGCCGATTCACGTCAGCACGGATTCTTCGATGAATTGATCGCGCGGCTCGATGTGCGGGCCGATCCTAATACGCGCAACGAAGTCATCTACCTCAAACACGCGTCGGCCTCCGAGGTGGCTAGTATTTTAAGCAAACTCGTGAGCGGCCAAAATGAGGCTTCTCTACGCTCCTCCTCATCTGTTACGGCGACGCGACTCACTCCAGCTGGATCGGCGCCTACTCCGGCGGCTGCGATTGTCCCTCAACTTGGGATCGAGCCTTCGAATCAGTTCAGCGAGGTGCTGACAATTTTAGCGGAAGAACGGAGCAACTCGATTGTGGTTTCCGGCACGGTGGACGACTTGCGTTTGATTGAAGACCTGGTGGCCAAGATCGACGTGCTGCTCGCGCAGGTGCGCATCGAAGTCGTGATCGCAGAAGTGACGCTGGGCGATGAGGCGACCTCTGGGATCAGCCAACTTGGACTGCAGATCGACGGAGATAAATTGGTCGGTTTCAGCGGTGCTGCCACGGGGATTGGCGTGACGAATGGCGTCTTCTCTCGGCCGATCGCCGGAGCTTTGGATCTCGCGGCGACCATCGCGCTCGTGACGACACCGCGCAAATCCAACACCAACATTCTCTCCGTGCCCAACATCGTGACGACTCACAACAAAGAGGGCTCGATCTTCGTGGGCGAACAACGTCCGGTCATCAGCAGTTATTTGAACGACAGCTCCAGCACGGGTAACAACACGGGTTCGGGCTACCGTTCGACGGTCAACCAGCAGCAGATCGGAATCGAGCTCACCGTGACTCCGCTGATTGGGGCCGATGGCTCGGTGCAACTCGAAATCCATCAAACGGTGGAAGACATTTTAGGAGAAGTGATCATCGATGGTAATCCGCAACCACGGGTGGGAAGCCGTCGGACCGACTCATTTGTGAGCGTGCAAAGCGGTGACATTATTGTGCTGGGCGGATTGCAGCGCACCAGCGATAGCAAGAGCACCAGCCGCCTGGGGCCGATTCCGTTTTTAGGCGATTTGTTCGGCAAACGCTCGCGCTCCAAGACGCGGACCGATCTCGTGTTTTTCCTGCGTCCGACGGTGTTGACCAATACTTCGGCGGACAACGAGCAGGCGATGGAGCAGGTCGAGAATTTTCCCGATATTCAACGCACCAAGTTGAAGCGGGTGCTAGGCGAAACGGAGTCTGTCCATGGTCGCAGCAACTGAGGCATTGCCGACAGCGATGGCCGTCAAATTGAGCGACGCGACGAGACGCGAGCTCGACGAAACAGCATCAGGTGAACGCATGGCGGCGCTCGCCACGGCCCTTGATCAATCTCTGCCCGACACTATCCGCGAGGTAGCTGAGGCTACCGGTCTGCCGTTGGCTCGCGATCTCAAGATAGATTTGTCGGCGCGACCTATTCTCCCGGCACGTTTGGCGAGCGAATATCAAATCGTGCCACTCGAAATCGACGGTGCCACTGAGCACGAACTGCATCTGGCGGCCTCCTGGTTACCCGACGATGAAGTGCTCGATTGGGTGCGCACGTTTACCTCGCGCCAGATACGTTGGCATCTGGCCGCCCCTGATAAAGTGCAGCAATTAATCCGGGATAATTTCGGCGTAGGAGCAGGCAGCCTGGAGAATGCCGATGAGAGTGAACTCGCGTTGGCCGATCTCGATCAGGATGCCGATGTTGATGAAGATGCCGCGGTGGTTCGCTTCGTCACCGAAGTGATTACCCAAGCGATCGAAGACAGCGCGACCGATATTCATTTCGAACCGCAGGAAGGGCAGCTACGGATCCGCTATCGCGTGGATGGTTTGTTGGTGCCCGTGCCGTTGCCGGAAAATCTCACGCGTTTTCAGGATGCGATCATCTCGCGTCTGAAGATCATGGCGCATCTCAATATCTCCGAGAAACGTCTCCCCCAAGATGGGCGCATCACGTTCCGCGCTGGGGGTAATTCGCTCGACATCCGTGTTTCGACAATCCCCACGATTTACGCGGAGAGCATCAGTTTGCGTCTCCTCAATCTGCGTAAAGAGGCCTACGATATGGATCGCATCGGACTCGACGAGGAAGAGAAAGCGAAGATCGCGCAGGTGCTCGATTCACCACACGGCATCGTGCTGGTTACCGGGCCAACGGGCTCAGGTAAATCGACTTCGCTCAATGCGTTTTTGCGTGAGATCAATTCTACTGATCTGCGCATCGTGACGGTGGAAGATCCGATTGAATACGAAGTGCCGGGGGCCAATCAGATTCAGGTGCGCCCGGAAATCGGGCTGACCTTTGCGAGCGCGCTGCGGCATATTTTGAGACAGGATCCCGATGTGATTATGGTGGGTGAGGTGCGTGACCAAGAGACGGCCGACATCGCGATCCGCGCTTCGCTCACTGGCCATTTGGTTTTTACGACTTTGCACACCAATGAAGCCGCCGGCGCGATCACGCGCTTGATCGATATGGGCATCGAGCCCTTTCTGATCGCCTCAGCCGTGGAGCTGGTGATTGCCCAACGTTTGGTGCGTCAAGTGTGCCCGCAATGTTCGAAATCCGTTCCGGTTAACCCGACCAAGCTGCGTGAGTCGTTGTCCGGGTTGGGATTGAATCCCCAGCTGGGCGATGGCGTGGAAACGCTGCCCGAAGCGGTGGGCTGCGATCACTGTCGGGGCACGGGCTATCGTGGGCGGATCGGACTTTTTGAGATTCTTCGGCCCAATGAAGAAATGCACGACTTGATCGTGCAGCGTGAATCCACGCGCACGATCGAGCGCAGTGCCGTGAAACACGGTATGCGCACTTTAGCGGAGTCGGGTTGGGCGAAAATTCTCAAAGGCCAGACGACGATTGAGGAAATGCTGCGTGTAGTCAGCGCGAACGAACGCTGATCATGCCGCGCTTCAATTACACGGCTCGCGATAGCTCTGGACGACAGGAGCGCGATACGGTCGAGGCCGCGTCGCGTAAAGAGGCGTTGCGGATTCTTGCTTCCCGACAATTACAACCGATTGATCTGAGCGAAGTCGATGTGGTCGTGAGCAAGAAAGTGGTTTCGGGAGCGACTCGCCAAGTCGCCCCACGCGCTAAAGATTTGCTGCCGTTTTTTACGGCGTTGACGGAATTGACTGCGAGCGGGATGTCGCCCGGTGAGGCAGTGCGGTTACTGGCGATGCGCGTGAAAGAGCCGCGCTTAAAAACGTTGTGCAAGACGATTTGGGGCGATCTCAAAGAAGGGCAGACACTTTCCGGCGCGATTGAAGGCATGCCGCAGGTGTTCGATATTCAGGCCGTCAATATGGTGCGCGCGGGAGAAGCGACGGGAAACCTTGGCGAAGTTTTACAGCGTCTGATCACTCATCACGAAGAGCAGCGCGATCTGCGCCGGCGTATCGCCACGGCGATGACTTATCCGGCTTTTGTCGGTCTGGGCGCGCTGGGATTGATTCTGCTGTTTGTGTTTTTTCTGATGCCTAAACTCCAAGGATTACTAACTTCGCTGGGCGGAGAAATGCCATGGTCCACGCAGCTTTTAGTCACGGGATCCGAGTTCCTCGTGAGCTACGGTTGGCTGGTGATTCCCGCAGTATTTATCGTGGGATTGTCGCTTTGGCGTTGGCGCAAAACTCCGAGTGGTCGCGCGATTATCGATGCGCAGACGGTGAAGCTCCCCTTGATCCGCAGCTGGGTGATTGATACGGGCGTGCTCGTATTTGTGCAGACGCTGGCCGTGCTTTTGGAAAACGGAATTAACACCGTGGAAGCGCTGCGGCTCACCGAGCGCACGGTCAACAATCTCACGATGCGAGCCGCATTGCGTCAGGCGACGGACCGCGTGTTGGAGGGAGACAGTCTTTCGGTGGCGCTCACGCGCACGGGCTTTTTCCCCGATCTGGTGCTAGATCGTCTGGCGGTGGGCGAGAGCACGGGTAAGCTGGCTCCGTGTCTGCGCGATATTTCGCGGCATTACTCGCAACGGCATACTCAGCGATTGGAGCGTTTCATCGGTATCACGGCCAACGGAGTGCTACTGGCTGCCTTCGCGTTTGTCGGATTCCTCGCGTTCGCGATTGTCTCCGCCGTGCTGAAAGTGAGCTCGAGTTTCCAGTTTTAAACCGTCCTCAATCTTCGGTGGTGATGACCTCGATCGAGTAGATGCGGAAGTTCACGTTGAGCATGCCGCGGCTAGAGCGGTCGGTGCTGATCACGCAGGAATCAATTCCTAGATACGGGGCGCGCTCGGAGAGCTTTTGATAGAATTTTAGAATGTCGGCCAAGCGCGCGCGGCGGAGATTGACCTGCATGCCGTGGAGGGCGAATTGCTGCGTGCGCTCGGTGCGCAGGGAGCTGACTTCCGCGTTCAAGCCGGAGAGCATTTTGTTGAGCTCAGCAAACGTCTGCGCGGAATCGAGCGCACGACTCGGATCGAGTGTTTCTCCAGCGGAGACGACGCGCTCCAGAATAGCTTCACGCTGTTCAAGCCAGAGCTCCTGCGTCTTGAATTCTTCGTGAGCCGCGCGCCATCCCCGATATTGATCCTTGGTGCCGGCGGTGAGTGAGCTGCCCCACCACGCGAGGCCGATGAGGGCAAAGAGCAGGATGAGCACTTGCTCGCGTCGTGATCGGTTTAGGAAGAAACGTTTCATGATCCACCCCCCGGCTGCGTCCATCGCGGTTTAAAACTAACTTCGAGCGAAAATGTCGTGCGACCAGATCGGCTGCGGGGATCTTGAATGGCGACAGTTTCGATCAACCCGAGCGCCTTGAGCGCGGCTTCATAAGTGCGGAGGTCGTTGGGATTAGTGGTCTGCGCGTCGATCTCGAGTTGCAACGGGCCACTCGTGCTGACGCGGAGAAACTCGACGGATTGCGGTCGCGGGGCGTTAATCGCGGCGAGCATCTCGAAGGGCCGGAGTTGTTGCGCGGCGAGGGTTTCGAGACGATTGGCGAGATTTTGCGCCGACTCGATTTTTTCAATTTCCGGACTGCGTTTTGCCAGCCGTTCTTGGCGTGCATCGAGCAGCTGGGAAGTGCCGATCATGCCGAGTTCGATTACCACGCAGAGAATCAATCCGACCACCACAGCGGTAAACGTATTGCCCCAGAGCGCGGTGCGGCGAGTCTCGCTACGACGGGTGGCGAGCACATGCCCATCGCGCACATCGGCGAGGCCAAGCAGCGTGGCGTTAAGTGGCGGGGTAGCGAACTCCTCGCATCTCAGAATTACGCCGTTTTTATCAGAGTGAGTTGCGGTGACGGGGCCTTCAACCGTCGAGAGCTTTTCGGGCGGGCATTCGATTCGTCGGGACAGCTCGGCCAGTAGATCCGCTTTCGTTTGCTCACGATTATCGGCAGTGGTGGTGCGATGCAGGATCAACGCGGGAAGCTCCGACGCACCGTCCCATGCGATGGCGGTGAGAGCAGCATCGGTTTCGTGCAGGGTCGCGTCGGCGGCTTGGGAGCCACGAGGCACAAACACATGCATCAGGAAATCCGGAATCACGGTTTCGGCCTGGGACCATGAGGCGATTTCGGCGCCGGAAAAATTGCGCCGATAGGCGGCGTAAACGAGCGCGTGGCGTTGGGGCCGATCAATCACGTGACCGTTAAACATCTGTTCGAGCGGAAACGGTGAAAGCGTTTCAAGGGCGAGCTCAACCTGAGAGGTCGCAGGCGAATCGGCCGAGATGGGGATACGGCGCGTAAAGAAGCGCTCGCCGGTGAGAAGGATCACGGCGGGATCGGTGGTCGGGTGGACCGGTGCGCTGGTTGAGGTGGCGGGCATGGGTGAGTTTAGAATCCGTCGTTTTCCCGAATGTCCAAAATCTGAAATGGAGAGTCGATGCTATTGCGCGTCCAAGGTCGAGGCTCGGAAGTGGGCTCCTGCGCCTCCACTTGCGGCGAATCGGGTCGTGCGGGGCCTTCTTGAGCTCCGCTTGAACGCACGAGCGCGACGAGTTTGTAAACGCGACCTCCTTGGCTCGCGTTGATCGTGATGCGTAGGATCTGTGCATCGGTGCCGAATCGATCATTGGACGGCAGACTGCCGAGATCCGCTCCGGCGTCGGCTAGATTGTAGTAAGGGCGGGGCGGCTCACGTCCCTCGGCGAGGCGGCGATCTTCCAACACCCGCAGATTAGCATCATCCACGCCGAGAGCCGACAAGACGTCGGCGCGTCCGGTGTTGAGGTTGGTGAATTCGAACGGCAGCAGGCTCACGTTATCGAGAAAACGATGACCGGTCTCATTCCACTCGCCGTTTTCGTCACAGAGAATCTGGAGCACGGCAGGCATCAAGCGCAGCTCGTCGAATGTGCGTAGAGGGCGTTGTGGCGGAGCGAGGGCAGGATCGCGTCGTAGATAGGTATTGGCTTCAGATTCGCTGAACTGAGCGACATAATCAGGACGCGACCAAGCGAGAATCGCATCGGTGATGCGCTCGGCGTCGATGTTCAAAATGTCCATAGTCGTGAGCAAAGTGGTGAGCGTGATCGCATCGGTATTGGCGAGCGAGAGCTTGGCGGTTTCGTCCTCCACGGTGACGGCGACATCGATGCCCTCGACCGGCGTGTATTCAAAATAGTCGAGCGGTTTGCCCCAACCTTGATCCGGCGAATGCAGCCCTTCGTCGATCGCGGCGATATCTTCGAGCACCGCAAACGTGACCTGCAGTGCCGAATACGCCTCGTGGCGCAGCGGGACTTGCTGGCCATGCTTCGCTTCGGTGAGGAGTTCCGTGTGCGCGCGCTCGATGAAACGCATCAGCATGAACGAAGTGAGCAGAATCATGCCGAGCACGAACAGGATGATCGATCCGCGTTGGGATCGGGCGCGGAGTGGATCGCGAATACTGGTTGGCGCTCGGTTCATCACAGGATGGGTTGGCCACCGAGGGCGAGCGGCAGGGTGATCGTGCGCTCGGTTTTCAGATCGCCGTGCCCGAATTGGAGAATGAGGCGCTCGGGCACGCGCCAGAGTCCTTCGCGGTTGCGCTGCGGATTAGATTCGGTGGTCCAGCGTTCGCTATCCGCATCGAAGTAAACATAGCGCAGCGCATGGAGAAAGGGAGTCACTCCGGTCTCGCGCCATTCGTCTTTCTCTTCTTCCAGTTGCGAACGCCAATAGAACATTAGCCCCTGCTGGGAATCGATGCCGAGAGTGACTTCGGTGAAAGGAGCAGGTGAGCCACCCCATTGCATGAGGCGATCGCCGCCGGGCAGCATAAACGTGAGACCGTTGATCTTACCGGCGTGACGAGGGCTCACTTCCTGAAATGTAAACGCTTCTTCGATGGCCAGTCCGGCGGTGGGTAGGGCGGCGCGCCGCATCATGGATTCGAGGTGACGGGTCACGGCGTTGACGTGTTGATCGAAGAGACGTTTCTCACCGCCTTGGCCCCAGATTTCCGTCATCGAGAAAACGAAACTCAACAGCGCGGTCATCAACATCGCCATCATAGCGATGGCGACGAGCAGCTCGATCAACGTGGCTCCGCGACGCGTCTTCATGGCATGCGGTTTTCCGAGAGGCGTTGTCGATTGTCTGCGCGAAGTTGATCGCGATCACCGGGATCAGACCACTCGGGACGGAAAAGCATCAGGCGTTCGTTTTGTGACCAGTCCTCCGCACCGGAGATCTCGCCACTGAGCTCAAGCGCGAATAAATCGGCGAGTTCCGTCGGTTCGATACGGGCCGTCCAGCGCAGGGTTGAATTGTCAGGCAGCGTGATCTGTCCGCCTGATTCGATCTCGCTGCGATCCGGTTCGATCAGCACCTGCAAGCGCACGAGTGACCAGTTTTCGTGACGGTCGCGCTGTGTTTCCGAATCGCGGTAACCGCTGATCACATTCAGGTAGGCGCTAGAAAGCGCGACTACGGCGAGCGAAAAAATCGCGAGGCTCACCAGGACTTCGACCAAGGTGAAAGCGCGGGAAGATGTTGGAGCGCGCGACTTCATTCGGCGGGAGCGAGGATGGGCGCGCAGGTCCACGGATCGATGCGGATGATTTCACGGCGATCATCCGTTTCCACGATCTCGACCCGAAAGGCATCGCAGGTGCCATCGGGATAAAACTTCACGCGCTTGAGGTTGGTGGTCTCTGTGAGCACGCCACCGATGAGAAAGGTGGAGTCGCGGGTTTCGGGCAGAAAGCGGAAGGTTTTAACGGGGAGGTTAAGCGATTCCGAGGAATCGAGCGACTTCCACTGGAGGGTCTTAGTCTTCGAATCGTAGGAGAGCGTGATGGGCTGCTCTTGCTCCAGAGCGGCTAGACGAGCGGCGGTGACGGCCTGCCAAAAGCGATCATCCGGCCGGTCGTCACGAGTTTGAAAAAACTGAGAGGTGCCGGAAATCAAAACCGACGAAACCAACGCCATGAGGGCGAGAGTCAGGAGGACTTCGACTAGCGTGAACCCCGTTTTTCGATGCACAGCGGTTCCTTGGTGAGGTTCAGGGGGAAGCCGGATTACCAGTTTCCGATATCGTCTTCAGTTCCCTCGGTTTTGTCGGGGCCTTTGGAGAACAGATCGTAGGAGCTTTTGTTTTTGGTGCCGGGATAGAGGTAGCCATAGCTCTCTGCCCAAGGATCGAGCGGCATGGTGTTACCACTCACATCTGCGTAGGGCCCGCGCCAGCGAGTGCCAGTATTGGCGGGCGCAGTGAAGAGGGCGTTTAGTCCTTCCGCCGTTGAAGGGTAGGAGCCGAGATCAATCTTGTAGCGCACTAGCGAAGTCTTGAGCGAATCTCGCACAAATACCCTCGCGACCACTTCCTGACTTTGTCCGAAAATCTTATCGGTGTTGCTAATAAAGAGACCTGCAAGCATGCCGATGATGGCGACGACCACGAGGATTTCGATCAGCGTAAGGCCGCGTTGGGAAGAGTGACGCATCATTGTCTTTGTTTAGTCTGGTTGATCGATTGCTGACGAAGCGTGCGCCGGCGTTTGATCTCGGCCGCGATGTTATTGAGCTTTTGCGCGTCGGAAACTGTGGACTTGGCAGCGGTGGTTCTGGCAGGTGGTTGGGCTGCCGCGGGAGCCGCGACCTGTGCGGGTGAAGAATCAGCCGCGAGCGAGAGCACAAGGTCGCGCCCCTGATATTCGATGGTGAGCTGGCGGTTTCCCCAATCGTAGCGCTTGGCCGTATAATCGCGTGAGGATTCCTCATTAAGGCGCACCCAAGCGGAGCGGGATGTCTCGGTTTCAAAGATGCTGAAATAGGCGACACCACTTTCCGTGAGCACCCCGCGAAACTCCAAAGGTTCGTCGCCCTTCGAATCACTCGCCGCGCGTGAGTCGTTCCCGAAAGGCGAATTCCTCAGCAGTGAGTTCAAATCACCTTCAACCGCCCAAGCAGATGCAGCCGCACCAAGTGCGACGGCCAAAACCAACTTGCGAAAGAAACATGCCATATGACCCCTCCATTTTAGCTCTCTCATCACTCTGCGCAATGCCTAAGGAGGGAGGAGGCCATATGTTGATCATATTTGGAGCACACCTTATTAATCATTTGTAGTGATGCCCAATGCGTAGGATTTACCTGCAGAAATGTGGCTATCACCACCGAGCTATTCTCATGAAAGAAATCTCCATCGGTGCTGCCTATTTTGTCATGATCATAAGTGTGGCCTTCACGCATGACGACGATGGTAACCTGACCTCGGATGATCGTTGGGACTACACCTACGATGCGGAGAACCGTCTTATCGAAATGGTGGCCGACGCAACGACGGTTCCTGATGCGAATAAGCAGAAACTCGTATTCTCTTACGACTACATGGGCCGCAGAGTGCAAAAGATTACATATGTCTGGGATGATCCCAATTCCGAGTGGGATGAAGACACCAATACAAAGTATGTCTACCAAGGTTGGAACCTCATTGCAGAAATGGACGGAACCACCATCACCAAGAACTACTTCTGGGGCCTCGATCTCTCGGGTAGCATGCAGGGTGCTGGCGGAGTAGGTGGCCTACTCGCGATTGAGGATGACGGTGATATCCTCTTGCCTGCTTACGATGCGATGGGCAATCTCCATGCTCTGATGACCACGGCCTCCGCAACGATCAATGGCACCAGCTACTCGGCTGGCGATATCGTTGCCGCCTACGAGTATGATGCCTTCGGTCAGACCCTGCGTGAGACCGGAGCCTATGCGGGGGACAACCCCTTCCGGTTCTCGACTAAATATACCGACAACGAGACGAGTCTGGTCTATTACGGCCACAGATATTACAGCCCCAGTTTAGGCCGTTTCATCAACCGAGATCCCATCGAGGAACAGGGCGGGATTAATCTGTATTCCTTCGTGGGTAACAACGCGGTGAATGCTTGGGATTATCTGGGCATGGATGCCTTCATGACCACCTACATGACCAGTGATGGTGAAGTCCATTGGGTCGAAGGTGACGGGATGACTGGGCAAGATTATCTCGATGCGGCAACAATGGCCTCGAATCTCGCTGTCACAGGAACGGGCAACTATAATGCTGATAATTCTGGCGCTACACCCTATGCACGCGGATCATCTGGATCATCCGGATCATCGGGGCGAACAACTGTGTTTGTTGATAATGGTGATGGCACGACAGGTGTCTATATCGTGAACGGAAACGAGAAAAATGGTAAAGCTACTCTCGCTCGCGGCAATGAAACATTCACCCTAGGCAAAGGAAAGTATGCCGATATCAGTAATGAAGGAGGATCGTCGGGTTTCTTCTATGAACAGACTGGTAGCGGCTCAAATCATTGGAACTTTAGCACTGGATCAGGCACGCCTACTTTTGTCGGCTGGGCTGATGAAGGCACGGGTAACGTTGCCAGTAGTATTACTCCGAATAATGTAGTGACGCCCGCAGAGTCAACCAGTGGAAGCGATACAACTGGTCAGGTGGGAGTCGGCGTCGGAGCGGCTACCGTAAGCAGCCGGATTGGTTCAAAACGTGCAAAATGGCTCAATGAATTACTGGGTCGGAAAGAACGGGAAGGTATATTCAACCTCGTGGGTCGGTAATGGTTCCACAGGAGGGCGCCTCAAGTTCGCAGGAAATATGGCTGGGGCTGCCAAGACGGTGGGTAACGTTGCTGGTGGTTTGGGCATCGGCATTTCAGCCTTGGAAGGCTATGATGCCTTCCAAAGGGATGATACGAACGGGATGGTCCAGTCAGGCGCCGATATAAGTGTGGGCGTTGCCGGGTTCTTCGGTCCGATCTACTGGGCTGGCTCCGCTGGCTACTTTGGGGGCCAGATGATTGATCGCACGTTTGGAATAACCGACAAGTTCGCTGCTTGGTATCCTTGGTATTAATGACAGATTTTTTCTACTTCGCCTATTACCGGTTGCATCAGTGGGCAGCACAGCGGGAGCAGAATATCCCTATAGTGTTAGTCCTGACGTGGCTGACGGTAGTCACTTTCTTTCATGTAAGCACGTTGCTGTCCCTGATAACGATTATTTTCCGGATCGACGTGGGCTTCAGTATACCAGCTAGCAATCTGGGGAAAATCGCATGGCTCGTTGGCTGGGCATCCGTTGTTTGGGTTGGTTTGAAGGTTGGCGGTGTTGAAGAAAAAGCCTTTAGCTCAGAGAGAATCTCGAGATACGAGAAAAAAGGGTTCAAGGCTTGGTGGCTTATCGCATATATCTTGGCGAGCTTCGCGGCGATGGCCGTCACTACTTGGATTGCTGGTGAGGCAATGCGCTCGCAGGACTAGAGCCGGGGTATTGACCTGACTCAAGCGGCACACGTCGCGCCAGCTCTCGACAAACCTCGATCTGATCACGCCATCTGCTTCCTCGCTCCGCTCCCTTCCGGTCTCTCCGCTGTGGTAAGGTAGAATACGGGCCGGGCGAACGGCGTGTGCGCGAGGAATTTAAAAGGGACAGGTTAATAATCATTGACATTAAGGCGAAAGATAAGGATGTTTCGGAGTCA
>Ga0105054_10003259_pt1 | contig 25314 bp, 23 predicted proteins | sample BON02_FD_78091 | JGI IMG/M metagenome (GOLD analysis project Ga0105054, IMG submission 78091) | Freshwater microbial communities from Lake Bonney liftoff mats and glacier meltwater in Antarctica - BON-02 (megahit assembly) | ecosystem: Environmental > Aquatic > Freshwater > Ice > Glacier...
GGCCGAACTTGACGCCCCGCAGCTTGAGCGTCTTGGTCGCATGCTCCAGCAGTTCCATGCAGTCGGGGCGGCGCGGATCGACGCAGGCGAAACCGACAAACTTGTCGGGGTATTTTGCGACCGCCTCGGCCGTCACCTCGTCATTGCCGTCGATGCCCACCGAATCGGCATAACGCGGCGAAAACAGGATTGCCTTGTCCACATCCTTCAGGGCCGTGTAGATGGTGTCGGCGTCAGATTTCATCGAAACGCCGCCGGGGCGGGCTGTTCCGCTCAGATCGGTGAGGGGGGGCTTGAACTGATCGTCGTTGTAGATGTTGACGTGGCAATCCACCAGCATTGCGTTGCACTCCGCTTGCACCGATCAGGCCCTTGCACCAGACGCACCTGCGTGCATCGGCCTTTGCGGAACATCCCCGCAGGGCCAGTCGCGTGTATGTTTTCAAATTTGATGTAACGATACATCAAATCTGAAACCGGTCAAGCGGTCGGATGGCGGCCCCGGCGATGTCAGTCGATCGTCAGGGTGGAATTCCCGGGCTGGAACGTGACGGGAAGAACCACTTCCCCGGCCTGGAACCGGCCCTGCTTCAGCCGGTCGATCAGCATGATCCCCGCCTGTTTTCCGATGGCATGGGCGGCTGAACGCACCGTCGTCAGCACCGGATCCACATAACGCCAGACGTTGAAGGCGTTGAAACCCGCGATCTGGATGTCTTCGGGAATGCGGTGGCCCAGATCCTGGGCCGCGCGCATGGCGGCAATGGCCATCTGGTCGTTGCCGCCGATGATCGCATCCGGCGCGCGCCCTTCGCCAAGCGCGCGGGTGGTCACGGCATAGGTCGCGTCATAGCTTTCATCGCCGCAATCCACCGCCCTGAATTCGGTCCCGGCGACGCCCGCCAGGACGGTTTCGACAGCCGCCTTGCGGGCCATCATCGCAGGCCATTCCCGGTGCGGCATCATCATCCAGATCCGCCGTGCGCCACGCTCGACCAGGTGCCGCGCGACCTGGGCACCGCCGTCGCCATCGTCCTGGCGGATGATCGCGCAGTCGGGTTCCGTCGGCTGGCGCTGTTCCTGCAACAGCACCAGCGGCAGGCCGAGTTTCGCCAGTTCGCCGACAATCGCCTGGCGCTGCGAGGGCGTGCCGGACAGGACCGCGACCATGCCGTCGGCCTCGATGTCCTGGAACAGGCGCGTCGTGCGGAAGTCCGACGGCCGCATCCCGCGGATGATCAGGCTGTAGGCGTGGGTGGTCAGGTAATTGGTCAGCCCCGTCACCTGCGCCGTGGTGAAGGGATCGTTCAGGAAATCGGGATCCTCGTCCACGATCACCATGCCGATGGTCCATTGCCGGGACAGGCGCAGACGGCGCGCGGCGACGGACGGGCGATACCCCAGCCTGTCGACCACGGTCCTGATCCGGGCCACCGTTGCCTCGGCCACCCGGCCACGACCGTTCAGCGCATTCGAGACGGTCATCGCCGAGACCCCGGCCTCGCGGGCGACGTCCTTGATGGTGACGAGTTTGACTGCGGCGGGCGTCCCGACCGCCGGTCCGCGCGTCCCACGCTCGCGAATCATATCCGTTTCCTTCCAACATGTCCCGGTTGCCCGAACGCCCGCGCGCCGCGGTTTCGGGACATTGCCACCCCGGCGATATATGAAATGGGCAGAGGCGCCAAGAACATCCGTGGCGCCGACAGTCCCCGGAACTTGTCAATGCCGGTTGCCAAGACTACTGGGGGATGTCTGGTGGAGGGGTTGAACGATGTCGATGATCGCCTGTGCAGTCTGTCCGACGCCGCACCGCAGACCCTGTCGGACGGACCGACAGCCATGACTGTCATTCCCAAACAGGGGCACAACGGCAGTCTGACGCTCAAGGACGTGGCTCTTGAGGCAGGCGTGACGCCGATGACGGTATCGAACGTGCTGAACAAGCGTGACAGCGAAGTCGGTGCCGAGACACGTCAGAAGGTGCAGGCCGCCATCGAACGGCTGGGATATCGTCCGTCTGCGGCAGCGCGGCGCCTGCGGCGGCAGCGCTCGCATGCGATCGGGGTGCTGGTGCTGGACGATGTTCCACAGTTCCTGAACGACCCCTTCATCACCCAGGTGGTGGCAGGCATCTCGAACTTCGCGACCGAGAATGGCTATAGCGTCGTGTTGCAGGGGGTGCGGTCTGCTTCGATGATGAGCGCACCCCTGCTCTCGCAGATCCAGACCGACGGTGTCTGCGCAGTCCTGTCGGGACCGGCGTCGCAGCGGCGGACGCTGGTGAACCGCGTCGTCAACCTGCGGATGCCGCTGGTTCTGATCCAGGAAGCAGCGGATCAGGAGGGGGTCAGTTCGGTCCGCCAGGACGACCATGGGGGCGCCGTCGAAATCGCGCGCTACGTCGTAGCGAAAGGCGCACGGTCGCTGATGTTTCTGGCCCCGGGACAGGAGTGGCCCGCGATCTCGGAGCGGATTGCAGGGGTGCGACAGGTCTGCACGGCGGTGGGGGCCAGGCTGGAAATCGTGTCCTGCGGCGACGAGACTCTGGCCGTCACCCAGAATGCCCTGCGGGTTGCATTCGCTGCGCGCGGATTGCCCGATGTGATCATCGGTGGCAACGACCGCATGGCGATGGCGGCGATCCAGTTCCTGCGTCGCGAGGGAATCGCCGTGCCGGGACAGGTGGGCGTGACCGGCTTCAACAGCTTTGATTTCGCGGCCTACAGCGAGCCGAGCCTCGTGACGGTGCGTTCGGTTGCCTATGAAATGGGCTTCCGGGCGGGGCAGGAGCTTTTGGGCCGGATCGAGACCGGGGTGTTCTCGGCAGCGGACATCGTTCTGCCTGTCGGCTTCGTGGCCGGCCAGTCCGCATAGGCCGCTGAAGACCGGCTGCCAGTTGCTCCCTGTCAAAGCGGATTGACTCGATCCCGTCATCTGTGCAAGCTCACTTTAAGGATAAAGTAGCTTGGAATTGGCAATCATGTCTGAGTCTGACGATGCAATAGTCATTGAAATGCGCGACCGGTATTTTTGCTCGTTGCTGTCCGACGTGCTGGACGGTCTGGGGTACACCGCACAAGCGATGGCGCCCCATATCCGCCCGCTGGACGAGGGCATCGTCATGGTCGGGCGGGCGCGGACGATGCTTTATGCCGATGTCTATGCCCCACCCGGACCCGGCGAAAATCACTATGCGCTGGAAATCGAGTTGGTCGACAGTCTGCGCGCGAACGAAATCGCAGTCTCGGCCTGCGGTGCCACCGGCCGTATCGCGCCCTGGGGCGGTTTGCTGAGTACTGCGGCGCAGATGCGCGGGGCGGCGGGGGCGGTGATGGATGGCCTGGTGCGCGACATCCGCCATGTCCGTGATCTGGGCTTCCCGGTCTTCGCCGGAGGTATCGGGCCGCTGGACAGTCGCGGGCGCGGCAAGGTCATCGAGATCGACGTTCCGATCGAGTGTGGCGGCGTACGCATCTGCCCCGGAGACATCATCTTTGGCGACGCCGACGGGTGCGTCGTGATTCCGCGGGAAATCGAGGCTGAGGTTGTCGCGGCCGCGCGGATCAAGCTGTCCGGCGAGAACAAGACGCAGGAGGCGCTGCTGGCAGGCCGGTCTCTGACCGATGTCTACGCCGAATTCGGGATTCTTTGAGGGCGAAAGGAAGGATCATCGACTGCCACGTCAATTTCTTCAATCCGGCCCAGCTCGACCCGTCGTTTTCTGCGGGTATCATCGACGCGATCCTCCGTTCGACCACCGGAGGCACGCTGGCCTAGCATGGTGACGGCCCACAGGGTCCGTGCACGGTTTCCACTCCCACTTTTGCAAGAGGACCTTCAAATGGCACCAAAGTACCCCAAGGCCCGCTTCCTTCCGGGCATCGCAATCGGCGTGATGTTTGCAACCGGCGTTTCCGCCGCACCGTTCGAGTGTCCGAAAACCGGCGGCGAGCTGATCGTCGGCTTGCAAGCCGGCATACCGTCGCTCGACCAGCAGACCAACACCTCATCGGCGACCCGCAATGTCGCGATGAACATGTACGAGACGCTGGTGATCCGCGACGAGAACATGAACGTCGTCCCCGATCTGGCAGAAAGCATCTCGGCGTCCGACGACGGGCTGAGCTATACTTTCAAGCTGCGCGCGGGCGTGACGTTCCACAACGGCAAACCGATGACCTCTGCCGATGTCGCGGCGTCCTATCAGCGCTACAAGGACATCGGCTTCAACCGCTCGGTGCTCGACATCGTGGAGGGCTGGGACACGCCGGACGACGAGACCTTCGTCATCCGGCTTTCGGCGCCGCAGCCCACGTTCATCGAGAACCTGTCGTCTTACACGGTTCCCATCGTGATCATGCCGGCGGAACTGGCCGGCGCGCCCGCCAACGGTGTCGAGATCGTCGGAACCGGGCCATTCAAGTTCGTCGAGTTCGTGCCCGACAGCCATGTGCTGCTGGAACGGTTCGATGGCTATTCCCCCAACAACACGCTTGACGGGCTCAGCGGGTTCGGCGGCCGCAAGCAGGCCTGCGTCGATACCGTCCGCTTCCGGTTGCTGACCGAGGCCGGGGCCCGGACGGCGGCTCTGGAAACCGGCGAGATTCACATCTCCGAGGATGTGCCGAACCTGTCGAAAGAACGCCTTGCCGGTGTCGAGGGCGTCGAAATCGTGCAACTGCGGACCTGGGGCATGAACCTCGGCTATCCCAACCTGTCCGCTCCGCCGACCGACAACGTGAAGGTGCGTCAGGCGATGGTGGCGGCGATGAACATGGAAGAGATCATGGATGCCGCGACCGACGGTTCGTTCCAGTTGAACGGCGCCCTGCAATACCCCGGGCAGGCCTATTATTCCGAGGCGGGCACCGAATTCTACAACCAGGCCGATCCCGAGCGCGCGCGCCAACTGCTCGAAGAGGGGGGTTATGACGGTGAGCCGATCGTGCTGATGACCAATCAGCAGTTTCCCTTCATGTACACGACCGCGCTGGTGATGAGCGAACAGTTGAAGGCGGCGGGCATGAACGCCGAGGTCAAGGTGCTTGACTGGCCGACGGCGCTGGCCACCAGCGAGCAGGAAATCACCGGCTGGAACTTCTTCTATACCGCCTGGATCACCACGACGGCCATCGGCGGCACCACGTCGCTGCGCAACCTTGCCAACCCCAACAACGTGTACAAGCCGATCGACAATCAGGGCGATCCCGAGTTCAATCGCTACTTCGAGATCGTCTCGAACGGGACGACGCTGGAAGAGCGGCAGGAGGCCTTTGCCAATGCCCAGAGGATCGCTCTGGAATCGGTCATGGTGGTTCCCTTCGGCATCCTTCCCAGCACCCAGGGCATCCGCAGCAACGTCGAGAACTACAAGCCGTTCTTCAACACCCGCGTTGCCAACGTCTGGCTTGATGACTGATGAGGTCGGCGTGACCCAGACCCACGACAACCGGAGGCGGCGCCTTGCCCGCCTCCGGTCAGCGCGAAGCCAGCAGGACACCTGCGGGAGCGCCGCGTGATCGGATACACGATCAACAGGCTTTTGCAGGCGATCCCGGTTCTGCTCCTGGTCAGTCTGTTCGCCTTCGGCATCATCTATCTGATCCCCGGCGACGCAGCCACGGTGATCGGCGGGCCGACGGCCACGGCGGCCGATCTGGAGCAGATTCGCCGCAACCTCGGTCTGGACAAGCCGCTGCATGTCCAGATTGCCACGTTCTATATCAACCTGTTTCAGGGCGATCTGGGACGCTCGCTCTTGCTGGGTATCCCTGTGACCGAGGCGCTTGTCGACCGGTCGCCCATCACCATCGGCATCGCGATCTATTCGCTGGCGATCACCATCGTCTTTGGCCTGGTGACGGGCGTTGTCGCCGCGCTGAACCACAACACCTGGATCGATCAGGCGGCCACGCTTTTCGCGCTGATCGGCGTGTCGCTGCCCAATTTCTGGCTGGCGCTGGTGATGATCGTGCTGTTTTCGGTCTATCTCGGCTGGCTGCCCACGGGCGGTTACATTCCGTTTTCGCAGGATCCGGTGGGTTGGCTGCGCACGGCGACGATGCCTGCGGTGGCGCTGGCGCTGTTGCAGGCGGGGCTGCTGACCCGGATCACCCGGTCGACCATGCTTGAGGTTCTGGGACAGGACTATATCCGTACCGCACGCGCGAAGGGTCTGCCCGAGTGGCAGGTCATCGGGGTTCATGCGCTGGCCAATGTGATGATGCCGGTCATTACCGTTCTGGGGCTGATCCTGTCGGTCCTGCTGTCGGGTTCGATCATCATCGAGACGATCTTCGGCATTCCCGGCATCGGTGCGCTGATGGGCAATGCCATCATGAGCCGCGACTATCCCATGGTTCAGGGCGGGCTTTTCTTCATCACCGCCGCGCTGATGCTGCTGAACATCGTCATCGACGTTCTCTACACCTGGCTTGATCCGCGTGTCCGCGTGGGGAGAGCGGACTGACATGGCCGGTCCTGGCCAAACCGTGGACCCCGACGCCCTGTTGCCACGGCTGCGCATTGCGGCGCGGCCGTTTCTGCGCAACCGGGCCTTCGTGGTTGGCGCGGTCCTGTTCGGGGCCATCGTGCTGGCCACGCTGGCCACACCCCTGCTGACCGACCGGGGCCCCAACGCGCTTGCCATACGCGACCGGTTCCAGCCACCCTCGCTGGCCTTCCCCCTGGGAACCGACAATCTGGGGCGCGACATGCTGGCACGGGTGTTGTGGGGCGCGCGGCTGAGCCTGATGATCGGGCTCAGCGTGGTGCTGATCAACGGCGTGTTCGGCGTGCTTCTGGGTGCGATTGCGGGGTATTATTCGCGCCTCGACAACATACTGATGCGGGTGGCGGACGCGCTGATGGCCTTTCCTGCGGTGCTGCTGGCAATCGGGATCGCGGCTGCGCTGGGCCCGTCGGCCATGACCGCCGTGGTCGCGCTGTCGGTCGTGTATGTGCCGCGCACCGCGCGTGTCGTGCGGGCCTCGGTGATCGTGGTGCGCGAGCTGGACTTCGTGCAGGCGGCACGGGCGGGGGGTGCGACCGACGCGCGGATCCTGCGCCGCCACATCCTGCCGAACTGCATGGCGCCGCTGATCGTGCAGTTGAGCTTTGTCTTTGCCTATGCGGTGCTGTCCGAAGCGGTGCTCAGCTTTCTGGGTCTGGGCGCGTCGCCCACGGTGCCAAGCTGGGGCATCATGATCTCGGAGGGGCGCACCTATCTGCGCGAGGCGCCCTGGCTGACCATCGTGCCCGGTGTGGCCATCGCGATCACGGCGCTGGGGCTGAACCTTCTCGGCGACGGCTTGCGCGACGTGCTCGACCCCAGGATGAAGGTGGAGCAGGGATGACGACCGACAGCCCGCTTCTGTCCGTGCGCGACCTGACGGTGGATTTCTCGCCGGGCAGTGGCCGTCTGCCGGCGGTCGACGGGGTAAGCTTCGATATCGCCCCGCGCGAGATTGTCTGCCTTGTCGGGGAAAGCGGCTCTGGCAAGAGCGTCACCGCACTGGCCGCCATGGGCCTGCTGCCGCCGAGCGCTGCGGTGTCCGGCGACATCGACTTTGCCGGGCGCGACATGACGCAGCTGTCGCGCCGACAGTGGCAGAAGGTCCGGGGCGCCGAGATCGGCATGATCTTCCAGGAGCCGATGACCTCGCTCAACCCGGTGTTTTCCATTGGCCGACAACTGGTCGAGACCCTCCGCGCCCATGAGCGCATCAGCCTGCGCGCGGCGCGCGAGCGGGTGGTCGATCTGCTGAACGACGTGGGCATCCCCTCGCCGCGCCAGCGGCTCGACGACTATCCCCATCAGCTATCCGGAGGAATGCGCCAGCGGGTGATGGTGGCCATCGCGCTGTCCTGCTCGCCGAAGCTGCTGATCGCGGACGAGCCGACGACGGCGCTCGACGTGACGATTCAAGGGCAGTTGCTGGACCTTCTGGGCGCATTGCGCGAGAGCCTGTCGACGGCGATCCTGCTGATCACGCACAACATGGGCGTCGTGGCCGAGACCGCCGACCGCGTGGTGGTTATGTACTCGGGCCGTGTGGCCGAGGAGGCGGACGTGTTTACCCTGTTCGACAGACCCAGCCATCCCTATTCGGCGGGGCTGCTGCGCAGCACGCCGAACCTTGCGCACACCGCCAGGCGGCTGACCACGATCCCCGGCGCCATGCCCAACCCGGCAGACCCGCCACCGGGCTGCCTGTTCGCGCCGCGCTGTGCGATGGCCGAAGTGACCTGCGATGCCGGGCGACCCGCCATGCGCGTGCTGCCGGGCGGCCAGCGAAGCGCCTGCATCTTCGCCGGGAGACCCCCCGGATGAGCGCGCCGCTGGTCGAGGTCGAGGGGCTGGTCAAGCACTTCACGCTGGGCGGATCCAACATCCTGCTGCGCCGCAAGCCCGTGGTGCGCGCCGTCGACGGCGTTTCGTTCCATATCAACGAACGCGAAACACTGGGTCTGGTGGGCGAAAGCGGTTGTGGCAAATCCACCGTCGGTCGGTTGATCCTGAAGCTGCTAGAGGCCAACGCCGGCAGCCTGCGGTTTGCGGGCGAGGATCTGCTGACGCTGCCGCCCGAACGGTTGCGCAAGCTGCGCAGCGACATGCAGATCATCTTTCAGGATCCCCAGTCGTCGCTGAATCCGCGTCTGACGGTCGAGCAGATCATCCTCGAACCGCTTTATTCCCAGGGCGCGCGCCCCTCTGCCGAATTGTCCCGCCACGCGGCGGGGCTGCTTGAAAAGGTCGGGTTGCCGGTGCGGTTCCGAAACCGCTATCCCCACCAGTTTTCGGGTGGGCAACGGCAACGGATCGGGATCGCCCGCGCCATCGCATCGAACCCCAGGTTCATCGTCTGCGACGAGGCTGTTTCAGCGCTCGATGTTTCTGTGCAGGCGCAGGTGGTGAACCTTTTGCAGGACATCGGCGCCGAGATGGGGATCAGCTATCTGTTCATCGGTCACGACCTTGCCGTGGTGCGGCATATCTCGGACCGGATCGCGGTGATGTATCTGGGCCGGATCGTCGAAACCGCGCCCACCGAAACCCTCTTCGCCGCTCCGCTTCACCCCTATACCCGGGCGCTTATGGCCTCTGTGCCGATCAGCCACCCCGGGCTGCGCCGCCGTCGTCAGCGTCTGCCGGGCGAATTGCCCAGCCCGCTGAACCCGCCGCCTGGCTGCCCGTTTCACCCGCGCTGTGGTTTCGTCCAGGATATCTGCCGCAGCCAATTGCCGCCGCTGCGCCTGATATCCACCGGCCACGAGGCGGCGTGCCACTTTGCCGAGAGCTTTCTTGAAACTCGCCCGGTGCCGGGCGCGGCCACCGAGATGGGGGGATATGGCGATGCGGATCACTGAGGTCGAAGCGATCCTGTTGCGCGGCGACGGGGTTTACAGCACGGGCGCTGGCGGCCACGAGGCGCAGGACAACGGCGACTGGCAGTTGCTGGTGCGCGTTGCAACCGACGAGGGGCTGGAGGGCTGGGCCGATGTCGAAACGCTGGCACCCGCTGCCGTTGCGGTGATCAGCGGTCAGGGTATGGGCACGCTGGGTTTTCGCACGCTGGGCGACCTTCTGATGGGCGAGGATCCGCTGGATACCGAACGGCTGTGGGACAAGATGTATATCGGCAGCGCCTATTATGGTCGGCGCGGCCTTGCCATGCAGTGCATTTCGGCCATCGACAACTGCCTGTGGTCGATCCGCGCGCAGGCGGCGGGCATGAACCTTGCCCAGATGCTGGGCGGGCGGCGGCGCGACAGCGTGCTGGCCTATGCCTCGACACTGTTCCGCGACACCCCCGATGGCATGACAGAGGCTGTGCGCCGCTATACCGACATGGGGTTTCGCGCGGTGAAGTTCGGCTGGGGTGTGTTCGGCGAGGATCCGGGTCGCGACCGCGATCTTGTCGCCGCCGCGCGCGAGGCTTTGGGCCCGGACCGTCACCTGCTGGTCGATCCGGGCTGGTATCCGGTCGGCTGGAAGGGGGCGCACCGGATGCGCAGCCGCCGCGAGGCGATCGCGCTTTGCCAGTGGCTGGCCGATTACGATGTGGGTTGGGTCGAGGATTTCATCCATCCCGAGCGGTTTGACGAATATGCCGCCGTGCGCGCCGAAAGCCCGGTGCCCATCGCTGCGGGCGAACAACTGGCCACGGCATGGGAATTCGACCGCTTCATCGAGGCCGGATGCGTCGATGTCATACAGCCCGACCTGTCGCGCTGCGGTGGTCTGACCGTTGCGCTGCGCATTGCCCGCAGTGCCGAACGGGCGAACATCGATTGCGTGCCGCATTCCTGGCTGACCCATCTGCTGACGGCCTACAGCCTGCATTTCATCGCCACCCTGCCGCGTGCGCGTTTCGTCGAATTCAACGTCAGCCAAAGCGCGCTGACGCGGGGCATCGCGCAGGCCACCATGGCGCTGGATGCCGATGGCATGGTGGCGGTGCCAGACGGGCCGGGGCTGGGCGTCGAGGTTGATCGCGATTTCATTGCTGCACACAGGGTAGGCCCGCCATGAACCACACCGAACAAACGCGCGAGATCGTGCCGCAGCAGGCGCTGGATCTCGTCACGCCGGGGCGCCGCGACTATTGGGTGTCGCTGGAACATGACAGCATCTGGGGAAGCCATCTGGTGCCGTTGACCGTGTTTGTCGGTGCGCGGGCAAGGGAGGGCGAGGGGCTGGTGGCCTTTGGCGCCAATCACGGGAACGAATACGAAGGCCCGATCGCGCTGAAACATCTGATGGCCGAGATCGATCTGGCCGACGTCAGCGGGCGGGTGATCCTGGTGCCGGTGCTCAACCCGGCCGCCTTTCGCAGCGGCACGCGGGATTCGGCCGCTGACGATGGCGCCAACCTGAACCGTGCCTTTGTCGAGGGCGCCGGGCAAAACCCTGCCCTCGGTACGATCACCTATCGCATCGCCCGCTTCGTGCGCGAGGCGATCTGGCCCCATGTCCACGCGGTCATCGACCTGCACGCGGGGGGCGATGTCGCCCGGTTCGCGCCCGGCACCAGCTTTCACCAGGTGGAAGACCCGGCCCAGTCGGCGCTGATGACCGAAATCGCCCGTGGTTTCGGCCTGCCGCTGGTCATCGTCTATCAGAACGAAACGCCCGGCCTGCTGACCAGCGAGGCCGAGCGGCTGGGCAAGATCGCCATCGGGTCGGAACTGGGCTGGGGGGCGGGGGTCAATCGCGCCGGCGTGGCCCATGCCAGACATGGTGTCATCGCCGCTGCGGCAAGCCTTGGCCAGATGACCGTCCGTTGTCCCCCGTTCGGGCATGCGGCGGACGGGACACAGCGCATGGTCTCGATGATTGATCGTGCCTGCTTTACCGTCAGCCCTGTTTCGGGGCACTACGAACCTCTGGTGGAGTGCGGGGCAGCCGTGGCGCGGGGCGATGCCGTGGGGTTGGTGCATGACTTCGAGCGCATCGATTCACCGCCCTGGGTGGCCCGGGCAGGAACAGGTGGCATCGTGGTGGCGCAGGCCTGGGGCGCGCGGGTCCGACAGGGGCAGCAGGTGGTTGTCGTGGGAAAGGTGCTGGGCTGACGGACCGGCTATCCTGCCATCAGGGCCTCGATCATTTTGCTGGCGGTTTCCAGTGCGCGTTCTGCGGAACCGGCGGCGAAAAGCGCAATGCGCACGGGATAGACGTCAAGCGCATAGGCCTCTTGCGGCGGCAGATAGCCGATATAGCCGTTGCAGATGTTCATCACCGCGATCGGCAGGCCGGGATGACGGGCGCGCAGCCGGATCTGGAAATCGCTGTAGAACTCGACCGGGGCGCCGATCAGAACGCCGCCGCCAAGCCGCCAGGCCACGATGGGCATGTCGTATGTGGCGCCATCGCCGATCTTTTCGCGCATCGCCAGCCGACGCTGGGCGCGCTCGCGGCCGAAGCCAGCAGGCGCTGAGTCGAGCGCCGTGCGAAGCTCGGCCAGAGGGGGCAGGTCGTTGCGCACATCCAGGCGCACGGGTTCCTCTCGCGCGACAAGAACAATATCGGACGGAGCAGGGGCATGGTGCCAGCGGCCCAGTGCGGTGCCCGATTCCTCGCGCCCGGCGAATTCCAGGCAATGGCCGGGCGGGAACATGCCCGCCAGCACCGACAGCGCGGCATACCCCAGTTCGCGCCCGTTCTGGTCGGCCGCCGCCACGTCGTCCTCGAAGCTGCGGCGCGGGGTGAGTTCGCCGTCGGCGCCGTGCAGAAAGAGGCAGATGCCACCGGCCTCGCGTTCCACAAGTTCGCGCATCGCGCCGATATAGTCGGGAGAGATCAGCCGGTTGCCGCCCCCCGTCGAGGTTGGGTGACAGGCGTAGTTGACCAGCGTCGCGATGACCGCGCCGGACGCGTCGGTGACGCGGCCCACCAGCAGCGTGTCGTCGGCGGGGCGGTCGGGGTTGAGGCCACACAGCAGTTGTCCAGTTTCAGGGTCCGGCAGATCGCGGTTATAGGCCAGCCCGCAGCGCCCGGTCGACCAGCCCAGCACCGCAGGCCGGATCGCCGCCCGCGCCTCGGCCAGCACCGAACGGCAGGCGGCCAGAAGCGCATCGCGGTAAGCGGCGATCAGTGCACCGCCGGGCGCACCGGCCCGGGCCGGATCGGTGAAGGGCGCGCCGTGGCTGTGGGACAGGTGCATGATCAACCCGCCCGGCGCGACGCCAAGTTCGCTCTCCAGCGGCGCGCGGATCCCGGCTTCGTCGTCCTTTGACATCCAGACCATCAGGTCGACGCCGAGGAACCAGAGCATGCTGCCGGACGCACCATCGGAGACCGCCAGCGCGGTGGCGTAGAGCGGGCGGTGCGACCCCTCGGCAATATCGTGCGCGGAACTGCCCCAGGTGCGGGCATACATCCCTTCCGGCGGGTCGATCCGCGCGCGCGCGGCGCCGATCAGGCCGGAAAATTCATGTTGCACCAGCGGCGCTGTCGGTCCGGTTCGGGTGGTCATGGCGTGCTCCTCGATTTGGCGATTACCAGTCTCCCACCGAGCCATCGTCATGAAAGACGCGCTGCGGTGCCTCTTGCGCGAAGGGGTGTCTGGCGATGGCCTTGACATCGAGTTCGACCCCGAGGCCCGGCGCCGTGCCGACAAAGGCACGCCGGGTGCGCGGGTCGACCGGATGCGCCCCGGTCACGATCTCGTCGCGCCAGGGCACATCGTTCGAGACCGTCTCGCAGATGATGTAATCGGAGTGGGAAAAACCGAATTCCAGCGAGGCGGCGGTGCTGACCGGACCCTGCGGATTGTGCGGCGCCAGGGCGATGCGATGAACCTCGGCCAGCGCGGCGATCTTGCGCGCGGCGGTCAGTCCGCCGCAATGGGTGATGTCGGGCTGCGCGATGTCGCAACCGCCGGCCTCGAACAGTTGGTTGAACTGGGCCAGCGACGTCAGCCGTTCGCCGGTGGCGATCGGGGTCGACACGCGGGAGCGGATGTCGGCCAGTCCGGCAAGGTTCTCGGGCCAGCAGGGTTCTTCGAGGAAGTACAATCCGTAAGGCTCCAGCGCCTCGGCGAACCGACGCCCCATGCCGGGCGATTGACGAGCATGGCAGTCGACCATGATGTCCATGTCGTCACCCACCGCCAGTCGCATCGCCTCGACGGCGGCAACGGCAGCGCGGATCGCGCGGTTGCCTTCGGCTGCCTTGGTGGGGGGCACCGCCATCGACTTGAAGGCGCCATAGCCGTCCGCGACTGCGGCCAGGGCAAGCTCGGCGAACCGCCCGGCGTTTTCCACCGGGGTGTCATAGAAATCGGCCATGCGCCCGCCGCCCAGGTGGCAATAAAGCCGGATATGGTCGCGCACCGGACCGCCCATCAGCCTGTGGCACGGCACGCCGAAATGCTTGCCTGCGATGTCCCACAGGGCCAGATCGATGCCCGAGATTGCCGTGGCGCGGGTGATGCCGGCGCCGTGCCAGAAATGCTGTCGGAACATCATCTGCCAAAGATGCTCGATGCGCAGCGGATCCTCGCCGACGATGAGTTCGGCCAGATCATCGACCGCGCCAACGACCGAGCGCGTGTGCCACTCCAGCGTGGCTTCGCCCCATCCGTATAGGCCCGGCTGATCGGTCTCGACACGGACGAACACCCAGTTTCGCATAACGGCGTTGCAGACGAAGGTCTTGACCGAGGTGATTTTCATCGCTGCTCCAGAGGTCGCAACAGCAAAGGTCCGTCAACAACCAAGCAAGAGGCTATATCGTTAAAGCGATAGCGTCAATCGAGGTTGAAACCAGACTTACGGTGTGCCTGATCGGGGGCCGTGCGATCCGGTCGGATCCGGCTTGCATCCGCCACGGGGAACCCTAGGTTGCGCCATCGGTCGGATGGACAAGCATGTGCAGGCCGGAATTTGCGCAGAACGGGTGGCCGGATGCGGCGCGAGGTGGATCAGGGAGCCGACGTGTTCGACGTCGCGATCGTGGGTGGCGGGATCGCCGGGCTTGTTGCGGCCTGGCATCTGAAACCGCTGCGCTGCGTTGTGCTGGAGGCTGACGACCGGCCCGGCGGGCGTGTCCACTCGGTGGCAGGCGCCGGTGGCGTGATCAACATGGGCGCCCACATGGTCCCGTCTCGCGACAGCCTGGTGGGCGGCATCGTGGCCGAGCTTGGACTGGCGACACAGCCGTTGCCGCCATCGCTTTTCGGGATGCGCCATGGGGGGCGTCTGCATCTCGGCCTGCCGCCGGTGGCTCTGCCCTTCGTCCTGCAATTGTCGGCGGGCGAGCGGCTTGCCTTCCTGCGCCTCGGGGCAAAGCTGCGTCTGGGCGCATGGCGCAGCGTGCGGGCCAGTAATGCGCAGGCCGATGCGACGGTCTCGGACCAGCGCGTGGCGATGCTTGGCTTTGAGGGCGCGCGCACGCTGGCGCAGTATGTCGGGCCACTGCCGCCCAGGGTGGACCTGCTGTTTCGCGCTTTGACAGAACGCAATGGCGCAGACCCGGCCGAGATGACGGCGGGCCACGGTTTGCGCTCTTTCGCCAATGTCTGGGCCAAGACGGCACCGGGGCTGAACCTTGTGGGCGGGACCGAGGTGTTGCCGCGCGCACTGGTCGCCCGTCTTGGTGGCTCGGTGCGGTTCGGCCATCGCGTGACTTCGGTTCGCACAGAAGCCGGTCCGCGCGTGCGCGTTGCCTATCGAACGCAAGCGGGTGAGGGTGAGTTGACTGCCCGGGCCAGCATTCTTGCGACGCCTGCGACCGTGACGCTGGACATCGCCAAGGACTTGCCCGACGCAACCGCCCGGGCGCTGGCGGCGGTCCGCTATGGGCCGTTCCTGTCGCTGGGCGTCAGCCTGACGGGAACAGGCGATCTGCCGTGGCGCGACACCTATGCGATCTCGACGCCGGGGCTGGGGTTTTCCGTGCTGTTCAACCACGATGCGATGTGGGCTGAGGCGACGAACGGGGCGGCGCACGATGGCCATTCCCTGATGCTGTTTCGGGGGGCCAGCGGGGCACTGTCCGAAATGCAGGCGCGCGATGACGAAATTATCGGACGGTGGATCGGCGAACTTGAGACAGCTTTTCCGCAAACCCGGGGTCGGGTGTGCGACGCCCGCCTGAGCCGATGGCCAACTGGCGCCCCTTTCGCGTTTCCTGGCCGGGCGGGCCTGCAAGCGGCGCTTGAGATCGATTCGCCACCGTTTGCACTGGCTGGCGACTATCTCGACTTTCCCAACATGGAAGCTGCGGCGCAAGCGGGTGCGCAGGCTGCCCGAAAAGTCAGCGGTTGGTTGGGTGGGGCGAAATAATCAATCGATTCAGAAAGGCGCGATGCGGAATCCGCAAAGTCAAAGAAGCTCCATTGCGGGTTGAATCCGCATGATCGCCAGGCTCTGCGCGCTTGGCCGCGACAGCATGGTGTGCGCACCCGCCGGGGCAAAAGCCGACAGATGTTGGTTCAGATAGCGGGTTGACAATCGTCGAACCCGACGAATACGCTGAATAAGCCTCGTAGATACAATAACTTGCAGCGACTTTACAGTCGCCTGTCGGAACGCGGGGACTCATGTTTTACAGACAGCAAGGAGATCGTAAGGAATGCTGAAGTCATTGCTCAACACGGCGGTGGTCGCCCTTGGACTGGCGGCTTTCGCCCTTCCGGCGACCCCGGTCGACGCGCGCAGCCTCGACGAAGTCCTGTCGTCCGGCGTCGTTCGCGTCGGGGTGAATCCTTCGCTCCCGCCCCGCGCCCTCTATGATGACAACAACGAGATTGTGGGCTTCGAGCCCGACATCGCCGCGGCCATTGCCGAAATGCTTGGCGTCGAGCTGGAGCTTGTGCGCGTCGGGTCGCCCGACCGTATTCCGTTCGTGGCATCGGGCCGCGTCGATTTTGTGATGGGGGCGATGGCCCGCACCGCCGAGCGCGCCAAGGTCATCGACTATACCGTTCCGTTGCACACGGCGAGCTATGGCATCGTGACGCCGGCGGACTCGGGGATCAAGAGCTTCGAGGATCTCAACAGCGACGCGGTGACGTTGGTTCAGGTGCGCGGCACCACCGCCGTTGCCTGGCTGGAAGCAAACGTGCCGAACGCCACCCTGCTGCTGCTTGACAACTACGAAGACCGCGACCGCGCCCTGGCACAGGGCCGTGCGGATGCCAGTTTTGACGGGATCGACTCGGTTTCGTACCGGCTGCGCATCTTCCCCGAGCGCGAGTGGAACGTCATCCCCTATCCGGCCTTCGGCATCGAATACTCGGGGCTGGGTGTTCAGAAGGGCAATTCGACCCTCAAGGACTGGCTGAACATCGCATTGTTCGACCTGCACCGCACCGGCGTCGTCGAGGCGAAATGGCAGGAGTGGTTCCTGCAACCGATGCCGGCACCGGTTCCCTATTCGCCGTTCTTCTGACCGGCCCGACACCGGCCCCACAAGAGAAGCCGCCCGCGCCCCATATGGGCGCGGGAACCGCGACGCAGACGGGCAAAGCAGGGTAACGCATGGGATACACGCTTCAGTACGGCCAGATCACCCCGCATCTGGGGTATCTGGCCGAGGGTGCCTTTCTGTCCTTCGGTCTTGCCGCCATCGGATTTCTTGTCGGCTGGATGATCGGCATCGTCTGTGCGGCTGTGACGGAATACGGGCGTGGGCCGGTCAGATGGCTGGTCCGTGCCTATGTGACCTTCTTTCTGAACACGCCGATTCTGGTTCAGATCTTCTTTCTGTTCTTCGCCCTGCCCGAGATCGGCATCCTGCTGACATCGTTTCAGGCGGTGACCATCGGTCTGGCACTGAATGCCGGCGCCTATCTGACCGAAATCCAGCGTGCGGGCTTCAAATCGGTTCGGCGCGAAGAGCAGGAAGCTGCGATCACCCTTGGGTTCAGCCGGGTGCAGACGATCCGTTATGTGGTTTTGCCGCATATCGTGCGGGTTCTGTTTCCGCCGCTGTCGAACCAGTACATCCTTGTCATCATGACCACCTCAATCGCGGCAATCTTTGGCATCGAAGAGCTGACGGGCCGCGCCTACAACATCAACTCGACCACCTTCAGATCGCTTGAAATCTTCTCGGTGGTTGCGCTTTACTATGTCGCGCTGACCTTTTTCGCGAGCTGGATCCTGTATGGGATCGGGCGCTATCTGTTTCGCATCAAGGCCAAGGCGTTCTGATGGAAAGCGATCTTGCGCAATTCCTGCACCCCGGCAACCTGCGCCTGATCGGCGTGTCATTCCTGACGACGGCATCTCTGTCGTTCCTCGGGTGCACCATCGGTTTTCTGGCGGGCTTTGGCCTGGCGCTGATGCGCCATCCCCGGATCATCCCGTTTGCCCCGGCGCGCTGGCTGGCGATCATCTATACCGAGACGTTCCGGCGCATCCCGTTCCTGGTCAAACTGATGGTCGTGTTCTTTGCGTTTCAGTTCGCGGGGCTGAACGTGTCGATGTTCACCGTCGCCGTGACGACCGTTGCCCTCAGCGCCGCCGCCTTCGCCAGCGAGAACGTGCGCGCCGGGTTGGAGAGCATCCACAACAACCAGTGGGACGCGGCCGAAACGCTGAACATGGGGGGGTTCACGGCACTGCGCCGGGTGATCCTGCCCCAGGCCTGGCCGGTGATGATCCCACCGTCGATGACCTATTCGGTCGGGCTGGTCAAAAGCACCTCGATCGCCTCGCAGATCGGTTTGTTCGAACTGACCTATGCCGCGCGCATCATGTCCGGCAAGGGCATCTCTGCCGCACTCGCCTATGGCTCGATCCTGATCCTCTATTTCGTCCTTTGCTATTCGCTCAACCGTTTCGCCGCCTGGCTGGAGATTCGCCTTGCCACATCTCGTCATCGACAAACTCAGCGCCAGCTATGACAAGACACCCGTGCTGCGGGATGTCGACCTTTCCGTCGAGCGTGGTGATATCGTTTGCATCATCGGGCCTTCGGGCTCGGGCAAGAGCACGCTGTTGCGGGTGCTTGTCGGGCTGCTCAAGCCCAGTGCAGGCTCGGTCAGCGTGGCGGGTCAGAAAATCAACTATGACAGCGCGCAGGCGCTGAAAGAGGTGCGCGACCGGTTTGCCGTCGTGTTTCAGCAATACAACCTGTTTCAGAACATGACCGCGCTGCGCAATGTCACCATCGCGCCGACAATCGTGAAGAAACGTGCGCGCAGCGAGGTCGATCAAGAAGCCAGGGCTTTACTGACCAAGGTGGGCCTTGGCGACAAGTTCAAAAGCTATCCTGATGAACTGTCGGGCGGCCAGCAACAGCGCGTCGCCATCGCACGGGCACTTGCCCTCAAGCCCGAGGTCCTGCTGCTCGACGAGGTGACATCGGCGCTCGACCCCGAGCTGGTGGGCGAGGTGCTTGATACGATCCGGGTGCTGGCCGAAGACGGGATGACGATGATCCTTGTCAGTCACGAGATGGGCTTCGTGCGCGAGATCGCCCGCAAGGTGGTGTTCATGGCCGATGGCAAGATTGTCGAAGTGGGCACACCAGACCAGATATTCAACGCGCCCAAGACCGAGCGGACGAAGGAATTCATCAGCCGCATCCTGAGCCACTGACACCGATTTCCCCCGAAACGAAAGGCGCCCGCCATGTCCGGCATACCCCCCTATGGAATGCACTATCTCGATGGTGCAATCGACTGTCACGTCCATGCCTGCCCGCACCTGAATGCGCGCAGCGCCGATGTGTTCCAGGCGGTGCGCGATGCCGCCGATGCCGGAATGAAGGCCATCGGCCTGATGGACAATTTCCAGAATTCCTCGGGCTTTGCCGCACTCGCCATGCGCGAGTTGGGCCATCTGGGCGTCGAGGTGTTCGGCGGTGTGATCATGCAGCCCGTCGCGGGCGGCGTGACAATCGAGACGGCGCGCACGGCCATCGGCTATGGCTATGGGCCGGGCACCGGGGCGCGGTTTGTGTCGCTGCCCACCCATCACACCCGCGCGGTGGCCGAGCGCGAGGGGCGCAGTGCGGCGTTTCTGGAAACGACCTTTCAGGTGCCGCTGGAGGGGCCGATCCAGGACGATCTGGCCGCGATCATGGATCTGTGCGCCGAACATGACGTGGTGTTCGATTGCGGCCACGTTTCGGGCCCCGAGGCGGTGCGCCTGTGCCAGGAGGCCAAGGCGCGTGGCGTGGCCCGGGTGCGCACCCATTGCGCGCGCGCCGAACTGGCGGACATCGAGGCGATTGTCGCCACTGGGGCCTACGCCGAGTTCAGCTTTTTCCTGCTCAGCCATGCCACGCAGATCGGGCTGACCCATGTGGACCATGAAAAGCACAGGATCGAGGGCATCACGATTGGCGAGTTGGTGCCGCGCATAAGGGCAGCGGGCGAGCGCGCCATCGTGTCCAGCGATGCCGGTGTGTACCTGCTGGCACCGCCGGTCGAGACATTCCGCGAATACATGCTGTTGCTTGAGGGGGGCGGTTTCAGCCCCGAAGAGATCCGGCGGATGAACACCACCAATCCCGCCGCCCTGTTCCGCATCGGCTGAGCCGACCCGAATCGTGCCGTGTGGTGGACCCCCGGACGGGGGGCACGCCTTGGCGTGGCGCACAAATTCGCGGCATGTGCCTGGATTGGAACCTATTTTCCGGGCAAATACACTGGGCGCCAAATATCATAGAACTCGCTAGACTGATCGTGTGAACACTGTGTTACCGATGGCTGAGAAAAGTCAGACCTCGGCGCGCTTCGGCAGCATGACGCAGGCCAGTTACGCACCGAAGGTCAGGGTCGGATCTCGGTGGGCCACATCCGGGCCGGGCCGGGTGATCAGGGGGGCGATGCAGTTGAACAGTGGGGCTGTAGCGGTGAGCGATGACAGATCACGCTAAACGGACCGGATCGGGTGGCGGCGCGGCGCGGGTGCTGCATATTGCGCTGACACTCCTGCGGCGGGTCGTGGACGCAGTTCTGGTGGTGCTTTTGTGTCTGATGGTCGGGTTGATCATGTACCAGGTTCTGGGCAGGTATGTTTTCAATTACTCGATCTCCTGGTCGGAAGAGGCGGCCAATTTTGCCCTCGTGTGGATGACGCTGCTGGGCGCGGGCCTGGCGATGCGCAACCGCACCCATGTGGGCATCGACATTCTGATCCGGCGCATGCCCCGCCTGGTGCAGCAGGTGGCGAAATCAGCCTCGTTCCTGTTGGGCGCATGGTTTCTCATCGTCGTCATTGTCAGCAGCTTTGGCATGATCTCGCTGGGTTTCATCGTCAAATCCACGGCGTTGCAGATCCCTTTGGCCTATCCCTATCTCGCCCTGCCGATCGGCATGGGCTATTTCCTGCTTGAATTCGCGATCGCCACGATCCCCGAGATCCGCGACCCCGAGCGGGCGTCGTCGAACTCTCTGGGAGACTGATATGAATATCGCGTTCGGCGGCTTTCTGTTGCTTTTGTTTTCCGGAATGCCCATCGTCTTTGCCCTTGGCGTGGCGGCGATGCTGGCGCTGATCCTGCTGGTCGACGTGCCCTTGATCATCATGGCCCAGCGGATGTACGGCGGCATCAACTCGTTCTCCCTGATGGCGATTCCGTTCTTCGTGACGGCGGGTCTGGTGATGGCCGAGGGCGGCATCGCGCGCCGTTTTGTCGATCTGGCGACGGCACTCGTCGGCTGGATACGGGGCAGCCTGTATCTTGTGGCGATCACCACGGGCACTGGCCTTGCCGCGATTTCCGGCTCTGGCTCGGCCGACACGGCGGCGGTGGGTTCGATCCTGGCACCCGAGATGAAGAAACGCGGCTATGACCCCGACATGACAGCCTCGGTGATCGCCGCCGCAGGCTCGCTTGCGCCGATCATCCCACCCTCGATCATCATGGTGATCATCGCCATCACGTCGAATCTGTCGATCGGGGCGATGTTTCTTGGTGGCGTGGTGCCGGGGCTGGTGATTGCGGTGGCACTGTCGTTCACCTGCTGGCTTTATGCCGGGCGGCGCGGCTCGCAAGTGCTTGATCGCCAGCCGTTTTCCTGGGTCACGCTTGGGCGCTGCTTCGTCGCCGCCCTGCCGGGCCTGACCTTGCCGGTGATTGTTGTCGGCGGGATCGTCGGGGGCGTCTTTACCGCGACCGAGGCCGCCTGCGTGGCTGTGATTACAACGGTGATGATTTCGCTGTTCATCCACCGCGAGATCGGCCTGACCGACCTGCCCCGCATCTTCCTGCGCGCCATCGGCCTTTCGGCGGCGGTGCTGATGATCGTGGCCACGGCCAGCGTGTTTTCCTGGTTGATCGCCAGCCTTGGCGTGCCGCAGCTCCTTGGCGCGTGGTTCAGCGATTTCACCACGTCGGCCATCGTGTTCCTGCTGGTGGTGAACATCCTGCTATTGATCGTGGGCATGTTCATGGAAAGCATCTCGGCGATCCTGATCATCCTGCCCGTGCTGATGCCCATTGCCGTCAGCTATGGCATCGACCCGGTGCAGTTTGGCGTGATGACCGCACTGAACCTGTCCATCGGGCTGATCACCCCGCCCTATGGCATCTGCCTTTACGTCGCCGCGATGGTGTCGGGGCGGCGGGTCGAACAGGTGTCGACCCGCGTCTGGATTCCGTTGATCCCGATGATCCTCGTGCTTTTGCTGACGGCCTATGTGCCTGCCTTCGTGCTGACGTTGCCGCGCCTGTTCTTCCCGTGAAAGTGCCGACAAAATCGACCATTCCCCTGAAACCCGAAAGGAAATTACATGACCATGACTGTCCTCAAACCCCTGTTCGCAGCCGCCATGATCTCGGCCATTGCGGTGCTTCACGCGCCGCAGGCCGTTGCCGCCGACATCACGCTGCGCGCGGGTCACACCAACGTCGACGGCTCGATCCAGGACATGGGCCTGCAAAAACTGCGCGAACTGCTGGAGGAAAAGACCGGCGGGGCCGCTACCATCGAGATTTTCTCGAACGGGCAACTCGGTGACGAGGGGCAGTTGGTCGAGGGTGTGCTGCTGGGCACGATCCCGATGGCGATGACGTCAAATTCGCTGCTGAGCAACGTGGTCAACGATTTCCGCGTGCTGGACATGCCGTTCATGTTCCCCGACATCGCAACCCTGAGCGTTGCCCTGGAAGGCCCGGCCAAGCCGATGATGGCGGCGGCTGCCGCAGGTTCGGGGTATCAGCTGATCGGCAGCTATTCGTCGGGCATCCGCCACCTGATGACGAAGAAAGACATCAACACCATCGACGATCTGGCCAACCTGAAGATCCGCACGATGCAGCAACCGATGCATGTCGAGGCGTTCAAGGCCTATGGTGCGAATCCGACGCCGATGGCCTACAGCGAGCTGTATGGCGCGCTGCAATCGGGCGTGGTCGACGGTGCCGAAGGTGCCACGTCGGATTATCGCGGCCAGCGGTTCTATGAGGTGGCAAGCCATTTCTCGACCGTCGGCTGGCTTAACCTGACGGCGCATGTGTTCATGAAACAAGGCACCTTCGACGCCCTGCCCGAAAATGTGCAGACCGCGCTGCTGGAGGCCGGGGCTGAATCGGCTGTGTGGCAGCGGCAATATGTGATCGACCAGGAACTGCCGCTGCTGGAAGAGTTGCGCGGCAAGGGCGTATCGGTCGTTCAGCCCGACACGACGGCGTTCCGCGAGGCGTCGATACCGCTTTATGAAGGCTTCATGACCACCGACAGCCAGCGCGCGCTGTTCAAGGCGCTGAGCGAGTAAGGGCAGACGGGGTGCGCGTGCGGTTGCCCTGCGCGCGCACTCCACCGCCCCACGGGCGTCACCAGATAGCGAACCCACCCATGAAACACCCGGAATTGAACATGTCGGATACCACTTCTGCGCCGGGAACGGATGTTCGCCCCACGCTGTCCCTGCCGCCCGGCATGGAGCTTTTGCGTGGCGCCACCGACAGCCACGTGCATTGCGCGCCCCATATCAACAAGCGCACCGTCACCCTGTTCGATGCCGTGCGCATGGCCGCCGCGCGCGGCATGGCGGGCCTTGGCATCATGGATGTCTTTTCCAACACCTCGGGTCTGGCGGCGCTGGCGCGGTGCGAATTGGGGCATCTGGGCGTCGACGTGTTCGGCGGGATCATCCTTGAACCCTATGTCGGCGGGTTGTCGGCCCGCAGTGTCGAAACGGCGCTTGGCATGGGGTATGTCGGGATGGCTGACAACCGGAATGGCGCGCGTTTCGTTTCGTTGCCCTGCCATCATACCGCCTTTGTCGCCCGTTCCGAAGGGCGCAGCCCCGCCTATATCGAAACCACGCTGGCGATCCCGGCAACCGGCCCCCTGCCCGAGCCGCTGCCCGAGATCATCGACCTGTGCATCGCCGCCGACGTGGTGTTCAACCTCGGCCACCTGTCTGGCCCCGAGGCCGTGCGTGTGGCCGAGGCCGCCGCAGCCCGGGGCTGCTCCCGGATGCTCGCGCCCGCAGGCTATCTGACACTTGACGAAGCGCGGGCCATCGCGGCCACGGGGTGCATGCTGGAATATTCGTTCTTCGTGTTCAGCCATGCCACCGATGTGCCGCAAACCATGATCGACGCCGAACGTCACCGCTTTGCCCGCGCCGATTTTGCCCGCGCACTTGGGGTTGTTGCGGCAGTGGGCGCGCGGCACATCGTTCTGTCCAGCGACAGCGGCGCGCTGATCCTGCCGCCACCCATCGAGGCGTTGCGCGAATTCGCACTGATGTTCGCGGGTGGCGGCGTAAGCGATGCCGACTTGCGCCTCATGATCGCCGATAACCCGGCCGGGCTGTTCAAGGTGCGCCCGCCCGTCACCACCGCAGACGCGGCGTGACGATGCAGCTTGGCCTTGCCGCCTGCGTCTTTCGATCCGTCGAAATCCTCGCCGTGGCCCGTACCTGTGGTTTTGACTTCCTGCTGGCCGATATGGAACATGGGGCGATGTCGCTTGGGGAAGTGTCTGCCATTTGCGTCGCCGGGATCGAGGCCGGTTATCCGGTCTTTGTCCGCGCGCCCGGCCCCTCCTCGGAACTCCTGTCGCGGATCGTCGATTGCGGCGCTGCGGGCCTTGTCGTGCCCCATGTGAACAGCGCGGTGCAGGCCCGCGCCGTGGTGCAGCGGGTACGCTTTGCCCCTGTCGGCGCCCGGTCGATCCCCAGCCCCATCGCCATTGCCGGGTTTCGCCCGGTGCCGCCATCCGATCTGATCGCGCGCTGCGAACCGGCGCTGAGTGTTCTGGTTATGATCGAAAGCGCCGACGCCCTTGCCGCAGTCGACGAGATCGCAAATGTCGCGGGCATCGACGGTCTGGTGATCGGCACCAACGATCTGGCGCAGTCGCTTGGCCTGACCGGGCGACTCGATCACCCGCATATGCGCGCTGCCTGCGCCACTGTTGCGAACGCCGCCGCAAACGCAGGGCGGCGTTATGGCGCGATGGGCCTGCCCGAGGCGCTGCTCGACAGCCACGCCCGGGCGCTTGGCGCCGACTGGATTGTCGCGGCCAATGAAATCAACCTGCTGATCGAGGCGGGCGATGCCTGCGTCGCGCGGCTGCGCCCGAACCCATAAGGAATCACTTCGAGATGACACCCTTCGATCTGGCCATCCGCAACGGCACCATCGTGACCGCAAGCGATATGTTCACCGCCGACCTCGGCATCCGCAACGGCAAGATCGCCACCATCGCGGACCGCGTCGAGGGCGCGGCCGAAGAAATCGACGCCACCGGCCTGTGGGTTCTGCCCGGTGGGATCGACAGCCATGTGCACATCGCGCAGCCCTCTGGCCCCGAGATCGTGATGGCGGATGATTTCGCATCGGCCACCGCATCGGCCGCAGCGGGGGGCAACACCTTCGTGATGCCCTTCGCA
>Ga0105054_10003267_pt1 | contig 25278 bp, 24 predicted proteins | sample BON02_FD_78091 | JGI IMG/M metagenome (GOLD analysis project Ga0105054, IMG submission 78091) | Freshwater microbial communities from Lake Bonney liftoff mats and glacier meltwater in Antarctica - BON-02 (megahit assembly) | ecosystem: Environmental > Aquatic > Freshwater > Ice > Glacier...
TGGCAGTTAAAACGCTTCAATGCCAATGTGATTCAAAACAAGTAAATACTTCATTAAAAGTAGGTTTTTACCTTAATTCGCTCAGATTAAAAGAGAGAAACATGGTAGAATGCGACCTTTAAAACGCAGGCAGGTATCAATAGTGAATCGATTGTTTTTGCTGACCGGATGCATCGTTCTTTGGTCGAGTGCGGTGGTTGCCCAGGATTTGATTTTTGAGCATGGTTTTGAGAATGACCCTGATGCAGTCGGGATTTTAACTTTGACTGCAAATCCGGCCTCAATTTATGAGGATGGCAGCACAACAATCAGCTGGACGCTCAAGGATGCGGCCAGTTGTGCCGCAACAGATGGCACCGCTGAATGGCATGCGCAGTTATTTGAGATCCCTGTTGGCGAATCCGTAGTCCCTGATGGCAGTTTTGAGGTCACCACACTTACTACCGCAGGTGTTTACTCTTTCACTTTGACCTGTACAGGTTCTGTTGGCGATCCTCCTACTGATACAAAAACCATCGAGATCGTGGTTTCGGTGGCACCGCCGGTTCAAATCCTGAGCTTTGCAGCGACTCCGAATTTGATTGAGGAAGGCGAAAGCATGACTCTTAGCTGGACTTTACAAGATGCAGTCAGTTGTACTACCTCTGGTGGTACTCCCCAATGGGCGGCTTTGACAATTAGTAGCGCTGACAGCAGCGTGCAGATTACTGATCTGGATACGGCAGGCATTTATCAGTTCGGACTTAGCTGCGCCGGAGTTGCTGGCGACTCGGTTGCTGACATCGCAGAAGTAACCGTAGAAAATGTTACCTGTCAGGCGTCTACGCTTGATGCAGGCATTAACAAAGTCTGGCTGGGGTTCTGGGGTGAAAACTTCCCCGGTAGCAGTGAACCAGCTGTTACTCAACCCATCAACACCGGCCATTATTTAAGTGTTCAGTTTGATACTGGCAATGTTATGAACAATGGTCGTTTTTTAACCATAGACTATCCTCCGTTCACGATCGGTACCCGTTTAGCAACGGTTAGCAGATGCATCGGTGATTTTGAAGAGTCTGCCGAGTGTAAACACACATGGGTAGCTCAACAGGCTGACAGTAATGGAATCGACTGGGCCACTGATGGCAAAGCAGGTGCTTGTGTACTGAAGCCGAATACAACGTACTTTTTTAACGTCACATTTACTGACGGGGTTAGTTCAAACACAGACTCCTGTTCAACCCAGGACTGTTTTGTGTCCGTGCAACACGAATTGGATCCTGTTAACCCATAGGCAGGAAAACGACTACCTTAGCCGGAACCAACTACCTCTGGAATGATTTCTGGCAAACCCCGAATGGGCAGTCGTTTCCTCGAGTTGGCTTATCAAGAATTACCAAAATTGTTCCAAGCAGACGATATATGAGCATTCAGTTTAATACCTCGAACGTTGTTGATTACGGGCAATTTGGTTTGGTCACCACCACTCTTTCAGGAGGCTTGAGGCGCGGTGCTATCAGCCAATGTCGGGGCGAATTTGATGTAACCTCAAAGTGTCGGGCTACGTGCGCTCGCGCTAAACAGTAAGTTCAGCAACAGAGCGCCGCATTGAGGCACTCTTGCTTTAAGCCCTCTATTCTTCGCTCACGATCTGAGCGTCCCGCAAAAATATCTCAGCCAGTTTTATCAGAACATCGCCGTAATCAAAGCCGGACAAATTGCTGATCATGGCAATGACCAGCCCGCTTTCAGGCATGATGTAAAACTGGGTTGAGCCTCCCACAGAACCCCCACCATGGCCAACCCAGAGCTGACCTTTGTCATCAGTACTTACTCGCCAGCCCAGAGCGTAGCCTGTGGAATCTCCGGAGCTGGTTTCTTGCTCTGTCCAGAATATCCTGCGTGCGTCCGTCGAAACCAGACTATTTGAAAGCTGTGCCATACCGTAGCGCACCAGGTCGTCGCTGGTCCCCACAAATCCGCCGCTGGCCCATTTATAGCTGTTGTCCACTTCCGGCATATTCCAGATCTGGTCATCGCGTATTCCGTAGTAGCGACCGCGACCCGGGATAATCTCGAACAACAGGTCAGGCACGGTGCTTTTCATGCCGGCAGGTTTGAATATATGATCATTCATATAGCTGAGATAATCCTCTCCGCTGGCAGTTTCTATGGCAGCGCTTATCAGGTTGAAGCCGTAGGATGAATAATGAAAAGCCTCGCCTGGCGCTGCTACCAATGGGTCATCGGCAAAAATGGCAAGTCCGTCAGTGACGGTTTCGTAGTGCTGGTGGTTCATGAATTCTTCGCCCTCATAGTGGCGAACGCCAGCGAGGTGGCCAAGTAACTGCCGGAGACTGATCGGCGCCTGCTTTTCGGGGAAATCAGGCACATAGGTCTGGATGGGTGCATCGAGATCCAGTTTGCCTTGCTCAAATAGCTGCGCGACGGCGTCAGCAGTCATCGATTTAATCACACTACCGATGCGAAACTTGCTCAGCCCGGGCGTGACAGGAACCCGCTGCTCAAGGTCGGCATAGCCATAGCCTTGTGACCAGACAAGCTTGCCGCCCAAGCCTACGCTCACGGATAAGCCTGGCGTATTGTTATCCTCAAAAAACTGCTGCATTAGTGCATCAGCTTTGTGAGCAATTTCAGGGCCCGCAATGTTTCCTTTGGCGCTTAGCTCGGTGACCGGCCAGACAACCAGAAGTGTGATCAAAAACAATATCGACTTGAGATTTTTCAACTTACATCTCCGCTCAAAAGGTAAGATACTAACCGATGTTCCCCAAAGGTCGATACAAATGCCATTTGAGAAAAAGAAAATCAGCGCCTATCAAGCGATGTACGAAGCTCAGAAAATTGCCTATGCTCCGGTTATTTTCCAGGCCGTCAGGGCTTTGAGAGACCTCGGGATACTGAGTTTACTGGAGAACTCCCGCAAGCAGGGTCTATCTGCGAAAGCCATTGGGGACGAACTCAATATCAGCCAGTACGGCGTTGAGACATTGCTGGAAACCGGCCTGAGCTGTGATGTGGTTGAATATGACAAGGAACGGCCCGAACCTTATAAGCAACGGGTTTATTTTTTAAGCAAAGTCGGTTACTACATACTGCATGACCCGATGACCGTTACCAACATGGATTTCAACCAGCATATTTGCTACCACCCGATGGCAGAGTTGGAACGCGCCATTGTAGATGGTAAACCCAGAGGGATGGCGGTCCTGGGCGGCAAGGATAAAACCTTTTATGAGCAATTGCCGCATTTGCCGGAAGTTGCGCGGGAGAGCTGGTATAAGTTCGATCACCTTTATTCTGACACCAGCTATCCTTTGATTTTGCCTGTCATTCTGTCGTCACATCCTAAAACACTTGCAGACATTGGCACCAACACTGGCAAATTTCCGGTGGTGCTGGCGGAAGCCGACCCTGACATCAGCATTACGATCATTGACCTGCCGGATCAGCTGGAAAACGCCAAAGCAACCGCTGCCAAGGCTGGATTCTCAGATCGAATTAACCCGGTCGCAATGGATTTACTCAACGATGATGAGGCTTTTCCAAAGCATCTGGATGTTTATTGGATGAGTCAGTTTCTGTCCTGCTTTGGCGCAGATGAAATTGTCAGCATATTGCGGCGTGTTAACCAAGCGATGAAACCGGACTCGCGGGTATTTATTATGGAAACCTGCTGGGACCGGCAACAGCATGAAGCTGCGGCCTTTTCGCTGGTCAATACCAGTCCGTATTTCGCTTGTATCGCCAGCGGTAATTCCAAAATGTACCATTCCGAAGAATTGATTTTATGTGTTGAGAAAGCCGGTTTGGAAGTGGTAGAAATTACCGATAAATTAGGTATTTGCCACTCATTATTCGAGTGTCAGCGTAGGTTGACGTGAGGCTACTTTTACTATGTTTGGTACTTGTTGAAATGTTGTTCTTGTCAGGCTGCGTGGCGTCGAGACCGGTAGAGAATCCTATTCCATCGGTGTTCTACCCGGCTGGCGAATCTCAGTCGCAAGACCTGTATGTTTTTCTGCCTGGCCGGGGTGATGCGATGGATGCGTTTCAGGAAAACGGCTTCATTGATATGCTGCGAACGGCAAAGCCCGGAGCAGATGCTGTAGCGATTGATGCCCATATGCCCTATTACGAAAAGGGCTTGATGGCTGATCAGGTGTTCCGGGATGTGGTAGAACCCTATAAGCGCAAGGGCTATCAGAACATCGTCCTGGTAGGCATTTCATTGGGTGGTTACGGCGCCCTATGGCTGAGCAACGCCTATCCGGATGAAATCGCATCGGTGGTGCTGTTAGCGCCTTTTCTGGGGATGAACCCGCTTATCGAGCGGATTGGCGATGCAGGTGGAATCGACCAGTGGCGCGCACAATTAGATCATGAGCCCGCTTTTGATGAACTGGCTTGGCTGTGGGCGGATGATCTGCGCAACAACCAGAGCGGACTGATTGATACTGCGATTCTGGGTTACGGGCAAAGTGACCGGTTTGCAGGGGCTGCGGAGCTTTTGGCGACCATCATCCCTGCCCCGAACGTATTCAGTGCAGAGGGTGGGCACAACTGGACTACGTGGAAAGAACTATGGGCTGAAATTATCGAAAGCCCTGCATTTTCCCACCCTGGTGATGCTAATCCCGATGGCGCGAAAAAATAAGTGACGTATTGATCCCACCAAAGGCGAAGTTGTTGTTCATCGCATATTGGATGTCCAGATTCCGTCCTTCACCCTGAATGTAATCCAGCTCTGAACACAAAGGATCAATGTTATCCAGGTTAGCCGTGGGCGCGAACCAGTTGTTGTTCAACATCTCTATGGTCAACCATGACTCCAGTGCGCCGCACGCGCCCAGTGTATGGCCCATATAGCTTTTCAATGAACTTATAGGTATGTTCGGCCCGAAGACACGATGCGTGGCAAGAGATTCCGCAATATCGCCTCTGTCAGTGGCGGTTCCGTGGGCGCAGACATAGCCAATCTCATCTGGCGCCAGCTGAGCGTCGGACAGCGACATTTCAATGGCCGTTTGCATGGTCTCAGGTGAAGGTTGTGTGACATGAAGACCGTCAGAGTTGGTCGCAAAACCTATGATTTCGGCATAAATATGCGCACCACGTCGCAGCGCGTGGTCACGGTTTTCAAGGATCAGCGTACATGCACCTTCGCCGATAACCAGCCCGTCCCTGTCACTGTCAAAAGGCCGGGGACTGAGTTCGGGAGACTCATTTTGAGTGCTGGTTGCATACAAAGTATCGAATACAGCGGCTTCGGTTACGCTCAGTTCTTCGGCACCACCGGCGATCATCACGTCTTGAGCACCTTGCCTGATAGCTTCAGCTGCATAACCGATACCAAGGCTGCCTGACGTACAGGCTGTCGATGTAGGAATCACACGGCCTTGCAAGCCGAAAAACACACCGATATTAACCGCACAGGTATGTCCCATCATGCGGATATAAGTTGTGGCGGTAATTCCCGCTGTGGATTTTTCATTCAGCATTTTGGCAAAATCGCCAATTGCTTCTGTACTGCCTGTGGATGAGCCATACGCGACACCTGCCCTGCCCGACTTGATAATTGGATCGTTCAGCAAGCCGGCGTCGGCCAGGGCCGACTCACTGGCAGCGGTTGCGAGCATGGATACCCGGCTCATGGTTCTGATGCGCTTGCGGATGAAAGTGGCGGGTAAGTCAAACTGCTTCACAGGCGCGCCCAGACGGGTGTGCAAGCCTTCAAACTCATCCCAGTCTTTCATGTATTGCACACCGTTTTTACGGGCCCGCAAGTTGCCTTCAATTTCTGCCCAGCTATTGCCAATAGGCGAATAGCCACTCATACCGGTTACCACCACGCGTGCCATCAGCACATGCCTCCGTTAACTGAAAACACCTGTCGGGTAACGTAGGCGGACTCTTCCGAGCATAAAAATGACACCATCGCTGCAACTTCTTCCGGTTTGCCGATTCTGCCAGCAGGAATGGCCTTCAGGATTTCGTCCAATGGCAGATTCTCGGTCATTTCTGATTCAATCAAACCGGGCGCGACACAGTTGACGGTGATTTTCTTTTTAGCCAGATCCAATGCCAGCGCTTTAGTTGCGCCAATAATGCCAGCTTTCGATGCGCTGTAATTCACTTGACCGCGGTTGCCCATAAGGCCGGAAACCGAAGATATGGTAACGATCCGTCCCGGCTGTCTGCGCCTGATCATGGGCATGACAATGGGGTGTAGCACGTTGTAAAAGCCGTTAAGGTTCACGTTGATCACTTGACCCCAGTCGTCGTCTGTGAGCATTGGAAAAACACCATCGCGAGTGATGCCGGCGTTACAAACGACGCCGTAATAAGCACCGTGTTGTTCGATGTCCTCTTCAATGGCTTTGCGGGTGGCAGCGGCGTCAGACATATCAAAGCTCATTTGTCTTGAGCGCCCGCCGGACTCTTTAATCAGGCTGGAGGTCAAATCTGCACCCTCCTGATTGCGGCCGAAATGGACCACAATATCAAAGCCATCCTCAGACAGGCGCAAAGCTATCGCCCGGCCGATACCGGAACTGGCGCCGGTCACCAGGATGCATTTTCTTTGATCACTCACTAAATCTTTCCCCTCTTGCCAGTTGCCAAACAGACAGGCGAGCTTCTGCTATAACCTGCCCTTCACACGTAATGTTGCATACAAATGCCGCGATGCCACCCGCCCCGCGAATCAATACATCACACCTGCCTTGATAGGTGCTGCCTTCTTCAAAATATGCGGTTTTCAATTTGGCGTGCCGGGTTCCCAGCAGCATACCAACGGGCGGTGGAAAACCCTGAGCTTTTTCACAAGCGCCGCCATGCACGGCCACGCATTGCGCCATGTATTCTATTCCAATATAGGCGGGTACACCCATACCAGATACCCAAAATGCGTCTCCGGATCGAACTGTCCACTCACAAACAGCAAACTCAGGACCGATTTCTATCAGCTTCTCGATCAACAACATGGGCTTGCGGTGGAGCACAAAATCGGCCGCCGGTAAACCTTCCAAAGGTTTAAGTTGCTTGGCGCTCACAGCATTCATTCAGATTGTCTTTCGGTCCAGTTGTGCGATACGTGCGGTCACATTATCAATCAATACTTCCGGACAGCCGAACACAAGTTCGTGTGTTTTTGCGCTGACAGGGACCTGGATAGTGCGAGCTTTGGTACAAAGCACACCCGCCTCGTTATGAATGGTGTAGTCCACCACAAGGCGTAGCTCCCACTCTGTCAGAACGGCCGTAACGGTGGCGACTTGTTCAAGTAATAAAGGCCGTACATAACGTACTTTGGTTTCTGCGACCGGCCATAAATAGCCTGAAGCGTGCATTTCAGTGTAGCTGTAACGGATGTCTTCCAGCAACGTTACACGAGCCAGTTCAAAATATTTGAAATAACGGCCATGCCAGGCAACTCCAGCCGGGTCGATATCGTGAAACGGTATTCTTAGACTTTCTTTGGCCGTAATCAGTCCGGCTGAATTTAGTTCTGTCATAGTGGATCCGGTTGTTCTTTCTGCGCACCTTGTTGGTTGAGGTCATTCCAGAAATCGAAAAAGTTATACCACTGCAGTGGATAGTGAGAGACATAGTTTTCCAGCGAGTCGGCAAAGCGCTGGCCGCCCACTTCGTAATCGCTTTGCCGGTGGTTTCTGCTGGTTTGAAAATACTCGGAGAACAACTCAACATTGACATGATAATTGTCACTGAGCCGGTAGCAATGCATCAAATACACCGGGCAACCCAGCAAGTTGGCCAGCACATATGGCCCCACCGGAAAATTCGCTGGCTCGCCGAAAAACTGCGTCTGGCAAACCCGGCTGTCGTTACTGACCGGAACGCGATCACCTGCGATCACGACCCATTCACCGCGAGCAACCCTCTGTTTCAGCGTCAGAGCCAACTCCAGGTCAATAGTTGTCACCTGAATGATGTTCATGGAGGTATCGTTGCGTGCATTTCTTAACAGCTCAGAGAATTTCTCAGAATGCTGGTCGTACATCAAAACATTGATGATGAGATCCGGGTGGCGCAATGAAATACCACGGGCGTATTCGATGTTGCCGAAATGCGACCCGATGATCATGACACCTTTGCCAGAATTGACCAATTTATAGAGCATTTGTTCTTCGACCGGATCCATGGATATTTCGGGCGGGTTTGGTCCCCAGGCAATAAATTTATCGAGTAATGACTGTCCGAAACTGATGAAATGCAGAAATGACAACCAGGCCAATGGGCGTTTTGACAGTGAATTCGGGTAACGCCGCCGGACTTTGCTCAAAAACTCAAATGAAGCTTGTCTGGCTTCACTTCTGCGAATGTAAAAGTAGGTCATCACGGGTATCAACACGATGTTGAATATCATTCTGCCCAGAAACTGGTACACCATTACCATGGCTCGCAAACCGCTCAAAAAGCCAGCTTCCTTCATCTGTGCCCAATGCTGGCTCATGATGGATCGTTCTCAAATATCATCAGCCCTGATGAGTGGCTGTGCTGAGGGCTGGAAAACTCAAATTGTACTTGTAAATCAGCAGTCTGACGCAGGCTCAGCGAGAGCGTTGCAGGCGGCTTCACAACGTTGTTGAATTTCAAGCGTTTAATCTCCATTGGTACACTCTGGTGCTCAAATAAATCGCTGCAAAAACGTGCAGCCCAATGAAGTTGCACAATTCCGGCCAATACAGGGTTGCCGGGAAAGTGGCCGCGAAATCCATCGAGATCTTCTGTCACTTCCAGTTGCAGTTGAAAATCACCTGACTCCCCGGACACAGATAGAACGCGCGGAAATTCGCCTGAATTGCACGAACGTTCGGTCAAAAATTTTTCAAGCAGGAAAGTTTGCACGCACTCGCCTTTTTCGGGTGACGCTGATAAGAGTATTCATGGATCTATGACACCTTTCTTCTTCTTGTAGTGGCGTCTGTACAACCACTCCACAGCCATTAATATAGCAACGATGAAATAGGAAAGCAGCCCGTTGTAGAGCGTCCAGGCGTGCAGGGATATGGTACTGGTCCAAATTGATACCAGTCCATTGATTACAAAAAACACGGCCCACAATCCAGTCAACCAGAACAGATATCCCGGCGTGTGTATGGAGGTGACCATGCCTTTGGCCTTTACCAGTCTCAGCAAAAGCGACTCCTCATCGCGAAGAGAATTGGCAAAAGCAAAGCCCATTACAAAGCTGACCAAAGCCGGGTAATACAACACCATACGGGTGTTATCCAGAATCACGGTTGCAACGGCGTAGATAACAAATATGAGCAATATCGGCAGCATAAGCCTGCGCTCGTCAGGCTTGATTACACCGAAACGAATAGCTAACAGCACTACCAGCACCAAGCCAAAAAAACTGGGTGGGAAATAACTGAGTCCGAAATAGACAATGAACGGATAGGCAATAAAAAACAGGACAACCAGTGCTTTGACGATTTTTGACTGCATCATAAATGAGACAGCGTATTGAGCACATCTCCAATGGTTCGTACGTCTTTGAATTGCTCTGGTGGGATTTTTTTACCAGTCAACTCCTTAAGCTGCACCATCAAGTCAACCGCATCAATGCTGTCAATCTCCAGTTCTTCGTAGAGGTTGGCATCGCGGGAAACCAGAGATTCGTCGACTTCGAACTGGTTGACAAGGATATCTTTTATTTTGCTGTAGATTTGATCATTATCCATGCGTGCATTGTAAGTTGACTGGTCTTAAATTGCTAAAAGAAATAGCGGTGAATGCGCTGTGATCAGTCAAGATGTGCCGAATAGTACGCGATCAGTGCATCATTCAGTTTATGGGTGGCATCGCGTTGGCTGTGTGCCTCACTGACCAGGTCATTTAGTGACAATGGTGGTTGAATCAGGATCTCAAAAACTGGTTTTTGTTCCGGTATCCAATACCAGGGTTTGTGTTTAGACAAGTAGCCTGCTTGTGTGCACTTTATCACTACCGGCAGGATTTCAGCGTTTGCCCTGACAGCAATGCTGGCTGCACCCATTTTAAAATCCAGCGGCTGACCGGGTACCGTGCGGGTTCCTTCCGGAAACAGCATCAAGGTGGCGCCAGCCTTAAGTCGATTGATGCTATCTTCCAGAAATGAAACGGTGTCATCGTTGGAAATATAGTCCGCAGGACCTACAGCCCCTCGCATAAACGGGTTGTATTTGATGGCTTTTTTGACCACACAATCGGCCATTGGGAAAATGGACAGCAAATACACCACATCTATCAGGCTGGGGTGGTTGGCAATAATTATACGGTTGCCGGTTGGCGAGATCCGTTCAATGCCTTCGATGCGGTAGTCGAGAACGCGCATGAACTTCATTAGCCAGACGAAAAACCCCAATGCAAGCCCAATGGTGGACCTGGCAATTTTCTTGCGTTTGCCGGGTTCGCGGATAAATACAAAGGTCAGCGGCAATACCAACATGCCCAACAGCATTCCAACGAAGCCAAATACAAAAAAACAAAAGCAAGAGCCAAACAATCGCCATATATAGTTAAACTGCTTTATCATTACTTCGTCACCTTATGGGCTTTTCCAAACCACTGCAATTTTTCGCTATCATACAGCCTGTTTCAGGCGGGGTGCGCATCAAAAAATGAGTCAGTATTTATTATCTGAATTTTCAGCTTCAGGGGCACACAGATGCGAGTAGCAGTTTCAGCTTATACAGCGACATCTGCGCTGGGTAACGGCATTTCATCCATACAGAAGTCGATTAATAACAAGCAATCCGGGTTGCGCGCCAATGATCTGCCTAATTGTGATATCGATACCTGGATTGGCCGGGTCGCCGGGCTCGAAGCAGTCACCCTGCCCGATCGCTTACAACATCTTCATAGCCGCAATAATCAGCTGGCCTGGCTGGGCATTCAACAAGATGGCGTGTTGGACGCTGTCCAGCACCTGTGTGGGCGCATCGGTGCACATCGAATCGGTGTCATAATGGCGACCAGCACATCCAGTATCGGCCGTACTGAAGAAGCCTACGCTGAGATGGGTGAAGGCGATGAATGGTCACCTGAATTCAGCCAGCCGGAGGTTCATAACCTGCATTCTCCCGGGATTTTTGTGTCAGAGGTTACCGGCGCCAAAGGTCCTTCAATTACTATCAGTACCGCGTGTTCATCCAGTGCAAAGGTTTTTGCCAGCGCCGCCAGGTGGATTAAATATGGCATTGTTGATGCTGTACTGGTGGGTGGCGTGGATACACTTTGTTTGAGCGTAATGTACGGCTTTAACTCATTAGAATTGCTATCCGCTGACCCTTGCAAACCGTTTGACCAACGTCGCGATGTTATCAGTCTGGGTGAGGCCGCCGGCTTTGCATTGTTAACCAAAGAGAGCTTGTCACCGGATGCAGCGATAAGTTTGCTTGGCTACGGTGAAAGTTCGGATGCCTACCATATGTCACACCCCCATCCCGAAGGCAAAGGCGCAACTCTTGCAATCGATCAGGCGCTTAAAAATGCTCAGTTGCGACCGGCAGATATTGACTATATCAATTTGCATGGCACTGCCAGCATTGCCAATGACCAGATCGAAACCCGTGCGTTGGCACAACGGTTTGAGAGGCATACGCTGGCCAGTTCAACCAAAGGCTGGACCGGTCATACACTGGGCACCGCAGGCCTGATGGAAGCTGTGATCACTATGGAAGCGATGAAGCATGGTGTGGTACCCGGCACCCTCAATTGTGTTCAACCGGACCCGACTTTTGAATTTCCGATTCTACTGGAAAGTACATCAAAATCGATCAAGGTTGCCATGAGCAACTCTTTTGGATTTGGTGGCAATAATGCAACGCTGATTTTTGGACGCAACCATGCCTGATTTAAAGATAGCGACTGATTTAGAGATTGCCGGCATCGGGCTCTGGGGCCCGTATTTCTCTGATTGGGGTAGCTTTGTGGTTTCGCTGAAAACGGGGGATTGGCCGGATGATGCGATGTTGCAGCCGGATTTGATTCCGCCACGGGAGCGCAGACGTGCACCGTTGTCAGTTAAGTTGGCGGTGGAAACCATGAGTCAGGCCTGCGAAATGGCGCACTTGGACCCCGGGCAGGCAGCGGTCGTGTTTTCATCCGCAATGGGCGATATTGAGATCACCGATTACATGTGCAAAACGCTGGTTGCACCACCGCGCCTGATATCGCCCACCAAATTCCACAATTCAGTACACAACGCGACAACCGGTTATTGGTCAATTGTAAGCCAGACGCATGCAGCGACCAATGCGGTTTCTGCTTATCAATACACGGCGCCTGCCGCATTGTTGGAAACCCTTATTCAAGCAGCCGAAGAGCCGGCGCCTGTGTTGTTGGTGGCGCAGGAAATGGCCGCAGTCGGCCCACTATATGCAGCTTGTCCCTCAACGCAGCCGTTTTCGATGGCTTTGTTGATAACCCGCAAAGGGCATTGTGCCAAGCCTTTGGCATCAATTGGATTTGAAGTGCAGCCCTCGGCAGTTAATTGGCCACTATTGCCGGCTGCTTTGGATGAGCAATTGGGCAGTAACTTTGGAGCAAAATTACTGCCGCTGGCAGCTGCGCTGGCGGCTAAAGATGCGACTTATGCTCGTTCCGGCGGTGGAATCTGTTTTCCTTTGAATGCCGATTTAAGCCTGAATATTAAGTTGTCTGATTTCTAAAATACTGCATGAGCCCGACGATCCTTGCATCCAGGGCAATGTTTATTGCCATCTCAATTATTGCCTTGCTGGGCCTGATCAATAGCCCTACAGCCCTGCTACTTGGGTTTCTATTTGCTCTCTTTTTTAAACATCCGTTTTCAAATCACAATGAGCTCTGCATCGAGTACCTGTTAAAAGTTGCTGTAATTGGATTAGGGTTTGGCATGTTTATAGAGGAAACTTTGCAAACTACCGGACAGGGTTTCACGCTTACTCTCTTAACAATACTACTAACCGTGGCGTTAGGCACATTGCTGGCCAAAGCACTTAAGGTAGACCGAAAACTCGGCCACTTGATTACATCGGGTACTGCCATTTGTGGGGGAAGCGCAATTGCGGCTATTTCTCCGGTAATCCAAGCCCGGGGCAAAACCATCAGTATGGCTTTGGGTATCGTGTTTTTGTTGAACTCTATCGCCCTTTTCGTATTTCCTTCCATTGGCCATTTATTGGAAATGAGCCAACGCGATTTTGGCTTGTGGTGTGCCGTAGCTATACACGATACAAGCTCGGTGGTTGGGGCTGCACTGGGCTATGGCGAAGAGGCGCTTGAGGTCGCCACCACGGTAAAGCTCTCAAGAACGCTTTGGATTATTCCACTCTCCATATATTCCATCATTGCCTTCAAGGTGAAAGGCGGCAAAGTCACAATACCGTACTTTATCCTCTTCTTTATATTGGCCATTGTTGCGAATAGTTATGGCGTAATTTCAGAATCATTGTCGAGCAATATTGTGGTAATATCCAAGCGATTGCTGGTGCTCACCCTCTTTCTTGTCGGGTCTGCATTATCAATTGAACAACTCAGAAAAACGGGATTAAAGCCCATGATTTTAGCAATGACGCTTTGGGTGTTTATCTCGATATTTTCTCTGATTTATATTTTGTATTGATCCATAGCATAGAGATAACTTCAAAATTGACCCAAATATCAGGTAACTACGATGTTGCGATAATCGGCGGTGGGCTCGCCGGTTTGACGCTCGCCTTACAGTTACAGCAGCAATCTCCGGGCTTGTCTATCGTTGTGCTGGAGCGCAGCCACCTGCCAGCACCATCGGCGGCCCATAAAGTGGGTGAATCCACCGTGGAAATCGGCGCTCACTACCTGTCCGAAACCCTGGGGCTAAAGACATTGCTCGAAGAAACCCAACTCAGGAAGTTCGGTTTTCGGTTTTTCTTTGGCAGTGGCAACCATAAGGATCTGTCTGCTGCTGATGAGTTGGGCGCCAGTGATTATCTGGATGCGCCGAGCTACCAACTGGATCGGGGTCGTCTGGAGTCTGATCTGGCCGAGATTGCCCTCAGTCGTGGAATTGACATCAGGGATGGCTGCAGGGTGACCACTACCTGTCTGAGTGACGGTAACAGCCATCATAGCCTTGAGTATGTGAAGTCAGCGGATATTCATACCATCCATTGTCAGTGGATGGTGGATGCATCGTCCCGGTTCAGTGTATTAAAGCGCAAATTGGATTTGTCATTGCCCGGCAAGCACAAGGTGAATGCGGCTTGGTTGCGGCTGGACAGCAAAGTGTCCATCGATGACTGGTCAACCGACAGCAACTGGAAAACCCGATGCAACGTTGCCCCGCGCAGGCTTTCCACCAATCACCTGATGGGCAGCGGCTATTGGGCCTGGATTATCCCTTTGGTGGATGACAGAACCAGTATCGGTTTGGTGGTTGATCCGGATATCCACGAATTTTCCAGTTGCAATACATTTGATCGCTTGTGTGCCTGGCTGGACAAGGAGCAGCCTATGTTGGCTGAAGCGGTGAGTTCGAACGCCAGCGATCTGCTCGACTTCAAGCGATTGAAACACCTGTCACATGACAGCCAACAGCTCTGGTCAGCCGACCGTTGGGCTTTGACCGGAGAGGCCGGTGTGTTTGCCGACCCTTATTATTCTCCCGGCTCAGATTTTATTGCCATGTCCAACACCTTTATCTGCGACCTCATCATCAACCGCAGTAAACAGCCCGGCAAGTTGGCGTTGTATGCCGAAATTTACCAGCGCATGTATAAATCCTTTTTTAGTAACACTATGAGCTTGTACCAGAACCAGTATCCGGGTTTGGGTGATACCCGCTTGATGGTGGTTAAGACAATCTGGGATTATGCCTATTATTGGGCTGTGCTGGCCTGGATGTGTTTCCGCGAAGTGCTGACTGATATCAATTTTATTCGTTCTATTGAAGCCGGGCTTGTCCGCACAGCGGAACTCAATGCCACGCTGCAGGCTGTGTTCAGGAAGCGTGCCGCTGAGCGACGCTCATCAGCAGGCAAAGGTCGCTTTTTTGACCAACGTGAGATTCCGGTGATGGCTGAACTCAATGCCGCATTGCTGCACCCGCCGGCGGATATCCACAAGGAGTTCACTGACAACTGCAAACGTCTGGAAGGCTTGTCAGAATCCTTGCTTACCTTGCTGAATCAAACCAGCAATAGTGGCCAACCTGATTGCAGTGAGCTGGGGGATTTAAGGCGTCGCTTCGGCTGAGTTTGTTTTGCGCCACAGTCCACTGCCGACCACAGCCAGCAAATAGCTGGCCGCCGAACCAACTGCAATCGTTAATCCGAGAAAACTCAGCACCGGAATTGATGAGACAGCCAGAATACTGAAGGTCAGCGTTGTTGTAATGGCACAGGCCAGCACCGCATGTCGGGTGGCGCCCTGCTCTTGTGCACTCTCCTTTCGACTTAAAAACAGCGCGTAGTCCAGGCCCAGGCCCATTACCAACAACAGCGCCACCAGATGAATAATGGTCAGACCGCTTTGCACCAGTGTCACCGTAACAACGGTGGTCGCCAAAGCGGCTGCTACTGTCAGTGCAATCCAGACAATCTGACGCCATTGGCGATGACCGAAGAAAAGCAACGCCAAAATGAATATCGTGGCCACTGACAGCGTTTTTAGTGCACCGTTGCGATAGTCACGCACCAGTGTTTTTGAAGATTCCTGTAGATCTACCAGCGTAACTTCGGACTGCCAGCTTTTGATTCGCTGGGCCAAAGCAACGGGTTCCAGGTCTGACAGTGTGATCAGCGCCACCCATTGGTCAGACATTCTTAACAAATGCGAGTCCAGCCATGCTCCCAGTTGTGAGTCATTGAACTCATCGGGACCCAGCAACGGAAGGTTTTGAGTGGTGCTGGCCTGGGCTTTGAATGCTGCAAAGGCATCTGGTTTAAATGCGGTGCCTTGCAAGCCAATTTGGATGCGTTGCTGCAACACATCAGAGTCGGGTATGGCATCCATCCTTATTTGTTGGATGAGCTGACTCGGTAACAGCTGAGTAACCGACCGCCAATTGCCCAGAATTCCATCGCTAACCGCTTTTTTCAGCAACACATCGACAGCTTCACTTTCTATCAACAATTGTTCAAGGTCCGCTGCGTGCAACACCAGCTGATAACGCATGTCTGTTGTGCCAGCGGCAGACCGCAACATGCCATCGTGCTCTAGTTTTTGTGCAGGAATTGGACTAAGGCTGGCCAGCGAATCCTCCCACAAGCCGTCTTTCAGCAAAAAACGCTCACCGGCAAGCGCCATTGCCAGCACTACAATGGCGGGCAAAATAAGCAGGCGGGGAGCAACTCGTTTTTCAGGTCGGGTGTCAAGAACTGAGTTCTGGCCGAGTAAAAACATTGGCAACCATGTGCGAGTCACCAGCGCCGCAATGACTACTCCGCATGCGGTAAATACACCCAGCTGTGCAAGTCCATTTGACCCGGATAGAGAGATTGCGGCATAGGCAATAGCCGTACTTAGCGCGCCCAATCGCAGGGTCGGCCAGATGGATGTAATCGCGCGCTGGCCGTCACTTTGCCGGGCATGGCTAAACAGGTGCAGCGGATAATCAATGGCGACGCCCATAAGCGTGAACCCGAAGGCCAGCGTAATGCCATGAACGCTTCCAAACAGCATGGTAACCACGGCCAGTCCAACCAGAAAACCCATGCTGATGGGCAAACTCGCTAAAAGCAGATATCGCGGCTTTCGATAAACCAATAAAAGAACGATCACCAAAGCGCTGCTCGCCAGAATGGTGCGTTTTTGGGCTTCAGCTCGAATGGTGTTTTGCAGCTCCACGCCAAATGCGCCGACGCCGGTTAATTCAAGTGCAACGTTTTGAGTATCCGCTAACTCGTCAAAGGCTGCGTGAACCAACCCAATGGCCGTGGCTTGCGCGGTGAGATCAATAGAACCCGCTGCAGTTTCAGCCAGTAACACCGCACTGCCATCTTCTGCAAACCATATGCCGTCATTCTGACTGACGGGTGCCAATCGCTCGAGAATATTCAGCGTATTCAACCAGGGGTCCCGGCCCATCAAAGCAAGTAAACCGGAACCTCCGCCAAAAGCCAGGTCTCTTTGTCTATCAGTAAAAGCCGCGTGCAGGGCCGCTTCGCTGTAATCGTAATCCGTCAGCAGCAGGTAATACTGATCCAGCGGAGCAGGAATCTGAATTTCATCGACCTCAAAATCCCCGTTCATAACGTTGATGAAAGCCTGGTCTTGTGACAGACGTTGCTTCAATTGGTCGCTGATGCTCTCAAGTTGTTCATCGTGGCCGCCGCTGAGACCGATCACCAGCAAGCGCGAACCCGGCCCATCCTTCATTTGTTCGAGCAGTATGTCGTGACTTAATGAGGATTTCTGCGGAAAGAACACACTCAGATCAAAGCTCAGTTGTAAACGGAACCACAATATCGTTACCGCGATGATTGCGATGCTCAGCCAAACCAGCGAGATTCTTGAGCTATGCCGGACAGTCATGCGTGTGTGTCGCAATCAAGATGCAAGTGGAGGGCTGGCGGGATTGACTCACAACGATCTTGTTTAAAGCGATGAATCTAAAGTCGGGTCTGAATCGGCAATGATGTCCATCTGACTCCATTCATTGTCACCCTGGTCGATGCGGATGCTGGTTGTTGCCGTGAGTGACCCTGTCACCGTCATCACTGGCAGGTGTGCGGCAATTTTTTTGGATTTCGGGACCATTCGAAGCGTCCAGCCACATTCGCTGCCGGTCAATTCATAATCAAAAGTTTCTGCCAGTCGTTCTGTTTGCCCGGCAAGTACAGCCTCAATACCCTCCAGCATGGCCTTCAGAGGTTTGCTTTTATTCAGCGACACGCGTCGGGTTTTGCCATTCTGCTGAATTTCAATTTTTCCATCCTCCACCACAAAGGCTTCATTGAAGGGTGTTTCCACCACTTTGCCCAGATGGCCTGGCTTGGTGTATTCAAGATAACCTGTGAGCAGTAATGGCTCTTTTAACATGGGGTTGTGTCGTTGTTCGCGAAACATCACTTTGGCCGGAGGGTTGACGCCAGTGTTATCGAGCACTGTTTTGAGTTCCAGTGCCCAGGCATTGTTGGTGGTTAAGATCAGCAGACCACCGACGCACAGAATCGTGGTTAATCTGGCAAATATGTTCGTCCAGGTGAAATCTAAGCCTGCGTTGGCTAACTTGGTGCTGGTTGTGCTGGCCTTATTCATGCGCTTAAGTGCTCTTTACTTTGTGAGGTTTGGCAATCAATTTGGAAAACTTCTCCAAAATATCCCGATTGGCCAACTTGCCAGTTGCCTGACGTGGCAGGTCATCGACCATCAGAAGCGGTCGGGGCAGAAATATTGATTCTACCTCTGACTTTAGTCCGGTTAGTATCTCTTTGGCCTGCAGGCCGGGTGCAACCACCATAGCAGCAACCCTTTCAGATTCACCATGCGGCAGAAACATAACACCATCTACCACACCCTTCACGCTTAGGAGGCGCTTGTTGAGATCTGCCAGAGAACCGCGGTTGCCGGCGATATTCAACATGTCCTGGTGCCTTCCAAGCCATCTGAACTGCTTATCACCGACCATCTCTATTGCATCACGAATGAAAACCTCAGCTGGCAGGTGTTGCGCCTGGATACTCACACCACTATCGCAGATTTCCAATGTGAATAGATCAGACAAGCGCCAAAGCACTTCAGCTGATGTTTCGCGGCGCGCCACAATGCCCGATTCACTGCTACCAAAAACTTCGATCACCCGGGTTCCAAATTGCCGTTCCAGTTGTTCTGCTGATTGCTGAGACATAGGTGCTGTGGCACTGAATATGTATTCGAGTTCCGCAACCTGCACTTTTGACTTAAGTAAAACATTCAAATGGACAGGCGATGACACCATTGCCCGGGGTTCGGGCAACGCCAGCAGCGCATCGGCGATATCCTGCGGGTAAAAAGGCGTGCGGTCACTTATTGCGACATTAGAAAACAGCGGTAGCAAGATGGACATTTCCAGGCCCCACATATGTTGCGGTGGCACTGTAGCAATAACATTGAGTCGCTGGTTAGTGGGTGGTAACAGCAGCTGCGCATTGCCAAGTGAGCCCGTGCGCAGGGTCTTCCAATATTTGAGATTGGGCGTGGGTAAGCCGGTGCTGCCGGAAGTGAATGCAACCGCGCACAACTGGTCCGCAGGTATAGCCGGAATCTCAAAGGGACTGTCAGTCAGCGTTTGGCCGGCTGACTTGTCCCACTCAGAAACATCTTCATTCGATAACAAGTAATAATCAGGATATTCGCTGCCCAACTGCTGCAGCGTTGCCGGCAGCCGGTTGGGTGGCATCAGTGTGCATTGGCCCGCAATGGTGGTGGCACAAAACGCCAACAGGTATTGAAACCTGTCGGTGCACAGATTGAATACGAATTTATTGGGCGGCAAGCGCTTGGAAAGTGCGAGCGCCCTGCTTAGAAACTCCTGCGCCTTAACTTCCACGCCATGGTGAAAAGCGATGATCTCATGCGCTTTTCGGTCAAGAACAGGAAAAGAGGATTGTAAGTTCAATATCCGGCCCGGAACTCCGTATAGCTTTACGCAGAATTTTCCTGGATATAGGCATTCAGGCTTCTCAGCGTGCCAAACGCTTGCTGCATGTTTTTGTCATCGGCTTTGAGTTGAATGGCATATTTCTGTGTAATCGCCAGTGCCAGCTCCAAAGCATCAATCGAATCCAGTCCCAGACCTTCGCCAAACAAGGCTTCCTCAGGCTCGATTTCTTCGGGGCTGGTATCTTCCAGGTTCAAGGATTCAACGATTAATTCCGCCAATTCCTTCTCTTGTGCTGTTTGAGTCTGCATATTACATTGTGTCCTTTGAAGCTACTGAGCAATTCGAAAATCTATGATAATGTGTAGAACTTATTTAGCAAGAATTGAATCACTCTAAATCCATATGAATAACAAAATTACTGATGTACTGGTAATCGGTGGAGGCCCGGCGGGAACCACATTTGCAACGCTTATGAAAAAGCGCGGGTATGACGTCACGCTGTTGGAAAAAGACCATCATCCGCGATTTCATATCGGTGAGTCATTACTGCCAATGAATATGCCGATTCTTGAGAAACTCGGCGTACTTCAAGAGGTTAAAGCCATCGGCGTGGACAAGCTGGGTGCAGATTTCTCCAACGCTAATCAACAAATCGGTGAACAGACTTTTTACTTCAAGGATGCACTGGGTGATAGCCCGCCACAGGCATATGAAGTGCGCCGCGCCGACTTCGACAAAATTTTGTTTGAAAATTGCAAAAGCAATGGTGTCAATGCACTCGAAGGCATGAAAGTTAGCCGGGTAGAGGCGCTGGACGGCGGCAGGCATAGTGTTACAGCGCTGGACAAGGATGGCAACGAGAGCCATTGGGAGGCCGGTTTTCTGGTCGATGCATCCGGCAGAGACACGTTCTTGGCAAGTAAAAACCGCTGGAAGCAAGCAAACAGAAAACATGCCAGTGCAGCCATATACAGCCACTTCACCGGTGTGACTCGTCGCCCCGGCAAAGATCAGGGCAATATCAGTATCTACTGGTTTGAAAGTGGCTGGATCTGGATGATCCCGCTGGCCAACGACATCATGAGCATCGGCATGGTGTGTTATCCGGGTTACCTGAAGCAGCGTAAAGGTTCGCGCGATGATTTCCTGCTGGAAACACTCAATACAATTAGCGAGATTAAAGCGCGCATGCAGGGCGCAGAATCCGCCATGCCGGCAGTTGCCACTGGTAATTATTCCTATTTTTCCGAGAAAATGTTTGGCTCGGGATTCATGATGGTGGGTGACGCCTTCACATTCATAGACCCGGTTTTCTCCAGTGGGGTGTATCTGGCCATGCACTCAGCCCAGAGAGGCGTGGATGTTGCGGAAGCCTGGCTCTGCAAAGGCCAGCGTGGCTACACTCGCGCCTGCCGTGATTACCAGAAAGAAATCCGCAAGGGTATTGCCAACTTCTCCTGGTTTATCTATAACTTCAATTCGCCTGCGATGCGAAGGATCATGAGCAACCCGAAAAATGACCTGCAAATTGCGCAAGCGGTAATTTCTATGTTGGCCGGTGATGTTTTCAGTAACCGTAAAGTCGCCAACCGACTGTTATTGTTCAAAGGCATTTATTTATTGACCCGCCTTTTCAATTGGCGCGAAGCCAGCGCATACCGTAAACTGCATAAGTCCAGACTTAAAGTAGAACATGAGTAATGCAACAACAAGTATCTGATATGAAAAGTGATATTGATGCCGATGATAATAAAACTGTAGCGCAGCAGTGCATGCTGATCAGTTTGGACGAAGCGCCCCATCCACCTACCGATGATCATCAGTTATTGCTTGGCTTCCACTTCGGGGATGAGCCGTGCTCGCCTGTAAGCGAGGCCATGGTCAGTCTGCAATTGCAACCACTTGATCGTGAGAGCCAGTTCGAATGTTGGTGGTACAAGGGCGAGGTTAAATATTCACGTTCCGGTGCTGCCAGAGTTGCGGAATGTAATGACTACACGGTCGTCATTGTGGAAATGGAGCCGATTGGTTCAGATGGCATGAAAGCGCAGGCTCATGTTGCTTACCGGGAACTGATCCGGGCAACCAGAGCGACTAAACATTCCCGCATGGTAAAAATCTGGAATTATTTCGGTGAAATCAATAGTGGTGAAGATGACACAGAGAAATATCGTCAATTTTCAATTGGTCGTGCAGCAGCTTTTGAAGAGTCAGGTGTCACCGACGAGGACGCACCGACAGGAACGGCCATAGGAACCAAGGACGGCAGTGGCCTGAAGTTGATTGCATTGTCGTCCAACCACGCGTTCTGCCCGGTTGAGAACCCTCGCCAGGTTAGTGCATTTCATTATCCGAAAATATATGGCCCGAAAAGCCCGAAATTCAGTCGTGGTGGCTTTGTTTCGCTGGAAAGCCATAAGCTCTTCCTGATCTCCGGAACCGCTGCGGTTGTAGGTCATGAATCCAACTTTCCTTACGATACAGCGCTGCAGACCGATGAAACGTTTAAAAACCTGGGTTATCTTTGCGACGCAATTTCAAACCTGAATGGTGTCGATGAACCGTTCGAACTGGACCACCAAAGCGTCTTGCGCGTGTACTTGCGCGACCCTGAAGATTATCAGGAAGCGGTCAAGCGAATCGAACAACATTTCGGCATCAGCCATCAGAATGTCGCCTATTTGCACGGAATTATCTGCCGGCGCGAGCTGATGATAGAAATAGATGGGGCCAAAATGGCCGATCCGGGATTGAGCTCCTGCTCAACCAGTTAAAGGATGCCCCTGGTTTTCAAGCTTTAGCTTCCAGCGTTTCCCAGCGTTCAAACGCAGTTTCCAGCTCCGACTCCAGCTCTGACAGTTGCTTCTGTACTTTCAGAATCTCGTCTTTGTCCTGTTGGTAGAAGTTTGCTTCGGCCATCTTCTGGTGAATTTTCGTTTGTTTTTGCTCTAGTTGTTCCAGAAGTTTCGGCAACTTATCCAGTTCCAGCCGATCCGCATAGCTCAGTGCGTTTTTAGGCTTGTTGCCTGACTGCTTTTTGGCCTGTGTTTTCCGGTTATCGCTGGCTTTCGGCGCATTTCGCGGTGCAGATTGTCGCAACCAGTCTTCATAGCCACCGATGTACTCATTAACCCTGTTGTCCGACTCAAATACGATGGTCGAAGTTACTACGTTGTCGAGAAAAGCACGGTCATGTGAGATCAGTAATACGGTACCGGGGTAGTCAGACAGCCGCTCTTCGAGCAAATCCAGAGTGTCGGAGTCAAGATCGTTGGTCGGCTCGTCCAATACCAGCATATTGGACGGCTTGCTAAACAATTTGGCCAGTAACAGGCGGTTTCTTTCCCCGCCAGACAAGGCGGATACAGGTTGCCGCACCCGATCGGGTGCAAACAGAAAATCACGTAAATAGGAAATTACGTGGCGATCGTTGCCGTTGATCATCACGATATCGCTGCCATCGGCGATGTTGTCCTGTACGGTTTTCTCTTCATCCAGAACTGCGCGATGCTGATCGAAATAAGCTACCTCAAGTTTGGTGCCGAGCTTAACCGTGCCCGATTGTGGCTGAATATCACCAAGCAGCAGGCGGATCAATGTGGTTTTACCGGCGCCATTCGGGCCGATGATGCCAACTTTGTCGCCACGTAAAATAGTTGTACTGAAATTTTGCAGAACCACCTTTTTACCAGATGTATCGTCATCCCATGCATAGCTGATATCTTCGGCTTCAAGAACGATCTTGCCGGATTTGTCGGCCGACTGAATTTCTACTTTGGCGCTACCGGACACTTCGCGACGATCACCGCGTTCACGCCGTAGTGATTCCAGTGCCCTCACCCTGCCCTCATTGCGCGTGCGTCGGGCCTTGATCCCCTGGCGTATCCAAACCTCTTCCTGCGCCAGTTTTTTGTCAAACAGCGCGTTTTCTTTGTCTTCGTCTTCCAGTGCCTTCTGTTTGCGATCCACATAGGTCGGGTAGTCGCCAGGCCAGTCGGTGAGTTGCCCGCGATCAATTTCAACAATCCGTGTGGCTAGCTTCTGTAAGAACACGCGATCATGGCTGATAAACAGCAGGCTGCCGCGCCAGTCGAGCAAGAATTTTTCCAGCCAGACGATAGATTCGATATCCAGGTGGTTGGTGGGCTCATCCAAAAGCAACAGATCGGGTTCGTTTACCAGTGCGCGAGCCAGCAGTACCCGCCTTTTCAAGCCACCTGACAGCGCATTAAAGTCTATATCACCATCCAGCTGTAGTTTGGAGATTATAGATTCCAGGCGCATTGAGATTTCCCAGCCATTCTCTGCTTCCAACTGGTGTTGGCAGTCACCCAGCTGGTTGAGAATTTTTTCACTTGGGTCTTGCGCGACCTCATGCAACAGGTGGTAATAGCGCGTGAGCAATTTACCGGCTTTTTCCAGGCCTCCTGCGACCACTTCATTGATGGTGCCTTCCAGATCGGTCGGGACTTCCTGATTGAGCTTGGCGACCTTGACTCCTGGTGGTATTTGCACAGTACCCTCATCCGCCTGTATCTCACCGTTCATCAACTTCAACAGGGATGATTTACCGGCGCCATTACGGCCCAGCAAACAAACCCGCTCGTCTGCATCAATCTGAAAATTGACGCGGTCAAGCAATGGCGGTGAGCCGAAACTCAATGTGACGTTTTTAAGCGTTAATAGTGGCATGAGGCTCAATCTGAACTGAAGGGAGGTGGATTATACGTGAATGCCGTGGTTGTGACCGTACGCGAACAAATAAATAAGGTAATATTTAGAGTGAATTTTCAAGCTGATGGAAGTCGCTATGAGTAGCCCGATTAAAGACCACCCTGCCGAATTTGAAGACAATCAGGTCAATAAGGAGAATGAGGATGGGCAATTGCAGCAGTGCCTGGCGCTGCAGCGTGCGGCCTACCGGCAGCAGCCCAATCCGGATTATCAGCAGCGAGTGGCGGATCTGCGCGCTTTGAAGAAAATGCTGAGTGATAACCAGGAAGCGATTATTGCGGCCATCAACGAGGATTACGGCAATCGCGCGCGTCAGGAAACTCTTCTGGCCGAGGTGATCGTTGTTCTGGACGGGATTAATTTTGCGATCAAACATTTGAAGAAATGGATGAAACCGCAACGCAGGAAAATTGAAACAAGCCTGTATCCCGGTGCCAAAAATCGGGTAATACCGCAGCCACTAGGCGTTGTTGGCGTGATAGTTCCCTGGAACTTCCCCATTCAATTGTCGTTTACGCCGCTGACCTGCATATTTGCTGCCGGTAACCGCGCGATGGTGAAGATGTCCGAGAACTCAATTGCTCTGTCACGGCTTTTGATCAAACTGTGCCCGGATTACTTTCCGACAGACAAATTAAGTTTCTTTGAAGAGACAGGTCGTGTCGGCATCGCCTTTTCTGCGTTGCCATTTGATCATCTGCTGTTTACCGGGTCCGGCGCCACAGGCAAGGCTGTTATGGCGGCCGCAGCAAACAACCTGACGCCAGTGACTTTGGAGCTGGGTGGCAAGTCCCCGGCCGTAATTGCGCCGGACTACCCGTTGCAAAAAGCCGTAGAGCGCATCATGGCAGCCAAGGTGTTTAATGCCGGGCAGGTATGTGTGAACGTCGATTATGTGTTTGTTCCTGCCGCGCAACTGGATGAGTTTGTGAGCCTGGCTAAGGCGTGGGTGAAAGTGCATTGTCCTGATATCGAAAATCCCGACTACA
>Ga0105054_10003276_pt1 | contig 25240 bp, 19 predicted proteins | sample BON02_FD_78091 | JGI IMG/M metagenome (GOLD analysis project Ga0105054, IMG submission 78091) | Freshwater microbial communities from Lake Bonney liftoff mats and glacier meltwater in Antarctica - BON-02 (megahit assembly) | ecosystem: Environmental > Aquatic > Freshwater > Ice > Glacier...
CATCGCGCCCGCTTGGCGGGCGATGCAGGAGGGGCGCATGTCCCAAGCCACGTCCAATGCCGCGTCACCCCAGCGGGCGAACGAACGGGTCGCCTGGTTCAACGGCCGGTTCGTGCCGGAGCGCGAGGTGATGATCCCGTTCCGCGACCGCTCATGGCTCTACGGCGACGGCGCGTTCGACATGACGCGAACCTTCGACGGGCGGATTTTCCGCATTCGCGAGCATATCGAGCGTTTTTATCGTTCGCTGCGCTACCTGCAGATCGATCCAGGCATGGCACCGGGCGAGATGGTGGCGCTGAGCGAGGAGATCGTGGAGCGCAACGCCCATCTGCGCCCGCCCGGCGGCGACTGGTGGGTGGGCCAGCGGGTCAGCCGCGGGGTGAACGACGTCGGCGACGAGGGCTGGGAGCATACCGGGCCGAACGTGGTGATTGAGATGATTCCGCTGCCGCTGCAGAAGCGCGCGCATCTGTACCGCGACGGGGCGGCGGTGATCGTGCCGCCGATGCGCCGCACCGCACCGGACATGTTGAGCCCACGGGCCAAGACGCACAACTACCTGAACATGATCGTCGCCGAGCAGCCGGTGAAGGCGGCCAACCCCGATGCCTGGGCGGTGCTGCTGGACGAGAACGGCAACCTGGCCGAGGGGATCGGCAGCAACATCTTCATCGTGCGTAACGGCGCCCTGCAGACGCCGCGCGAGAAGTTCGTGCTGCCGGGGGTGAGCCGGCAGATGACCATGGACATGGCCGCCAAGCTGGGCATCGCCGGCGACGAGCGCGACATCGACATGTTCGATGCGGTGACGGCGGATGAGATGTTCCTGACGTCCACCAGCCTGTGCATCCTGCCAGTGAGCAGCTTCAACGGGCAGAAAGTCGCTGGTGGCGGCATTCCGGGCCCGGTGACGAAGCGGCTGATCGATGCCTATTCGGCCGAGGTAGGCTGCGACTTCATGGCCCAGTATCTGAGCCACCTTAAGTAGGGGGCGCGGGCCACCCTACATCGGGTAGCGCAGCACTGCGGCCAGCGATTTGCCTCCGGGGATATCGGCCTGGCGGACGCCCAGCACGCGGGCGCCGGTGCCAAGCGCCCGGCTGGCGATTTCGTCCACCACGCCATAGCTGCCGGCACCTTCCTGGGTGGCGAAGGAGACCGCGCCGGTTTCTTCGTCGATGGTGCCGAGGATGACTTCGTCGATGTCCACCAGCAGGGTGTCCACGCCGCCGAAGGTGGCGGCCCGGGCGGCCTGGGCGACATCGCTCGTGGCCCGGCCCTGCCCGGAACGTGCCTGGAACAGCGCGGCGAAGGCCTGGATCTCCTGGGCGTAGATGCCGTCGAGTATGCTGCGTGCGGCGGCGGCAAGCTGGGCGGGAGATGTGGTGTCGGGGCCCACGGCGATCGAGTCGGTGGCGAGCCCGGGGTAGCTGGCAACCGAGCGGTAGATCGCGCGCAGCGGCTCGGTTGCCGCGAGGATGAGGGGGGTCGAACGCCCCGCCAGGAAGGGGCGCAGCGCGGCATCGATGCTGCGCGCGTATTGCCGCAGCAGCACCTTCTGTCCCTCGGCGCCCTGGATGCGGCCCGACGGCGACCGGTCGTTGACGCTCGCCCGCCCGGTGGCCGACCCGGCATCCTTCGGCATGTCGGCGATGGGGATTTCGACGGCCGGGAGATCGGCCGAAACTTCCACCAGCCGCACACCGCTTTCGGCGACGGCGAGCACGAAGGCATGGTTGGGGAAGGTGATCGCGCGCAGCAGCGGCTTGAGGTGGAAACGGTCGGAGACCTCGACCAACGGCTGCAGCTGGTTCGGCAGGCGGAAGGTCTTGGTGGAATCGGGCGTGCACAGGACGGCGAGGCTATGCGCCTGGAGCCGCCAGAAGGCGTCGTCCTCGCCCAGGTCGGCAAGCTGCTCGGCGATGGCGGCGTGGCGCCGGTTGTCGAGCCCTGCGGCCTCGAGCTGCTGAAGCGCCTGGCGGACGAGGTTGCCCAGTTCTATCCGCGTGGCGTCTGCGTGCTGGGTGTGGGGCGTTGCCGGAAGGTAGATGGAAACGCAGGCGTCGGCGCGGATCGAAGTCAGAGCCCTGAATTCGGCAAGTGTCGGAATATCGACGTACAGCATTAATCCCCCTGGTGCCTGATTGCGGCATGCGGCATCCGGTCCAGTTGGCGTTGCGGCGTTATGATTTCAACCCGGATTGGGTTGCCGGTACTCCGATTGCCGCGCGCGATGGGATGCGTGGCCCACTCGGCTCAGTAGCCCGCCTGGCGATCAACCACCTCACGCAGCTGCTTGCCGTCCAGGAATCGCGCCAGGTTGTCGACGAACAGCTTTGCCACCGTGCGGTCGCGGTCGGGATGGCCGCCGCCGATATGCGGCAGCACGGTGATGCCCTCGGTGGCCCAGAAAGGATGGTCCGACGGCAGGGGTTCGGTGCGGAACACGTCCAGGATGGCGCCGCCGAGGTGGCCGGAGGTGACGGCGGCGACCAGGTCGGCATCGACGATCAGCGCGCCGCGGCCGAAGTTCAGCAGCCAGGCGCCCTTCTTCATCTGCGCCAGCATCGCCGCATCGACCGAATTGTCGGTGGCCGGGGTGGAGGGCAGCAGCAGCAGCACGAAATCGGACTGCGCCAGCACCTCGGCGGTGCGCTCGGAAGGATAGACCTGGGCGACGCCGGGCAGGCCGCCCGGGGTGCGGCGGGTGCCGACCACGCGCATGCCGATGGCCGCGGCCATGTGGGCGAGGTCCTGGCCGATGGCGCCGAGGCCCAGTATGCCCAGCGTCTTGCCGTTCAGCGGCATGGCCATGCGCCGTGTCCAGGTGGCGCGGCGGTTGTCGTCGACGATGGCGGCGTAGGGTTTGGCGATGTGGAACAGCGCGCCGAGGATGTTCTCCGGCATCGACTCGCGGTGGGTGCCGCGCGCGGAGGTGAGGGTGAGGCCCGGCGGCAGGTCGGGCAGGGCGAGCCAGCCCTCGATGCCGGCGGTCAGGCCCTGGATCCAGCGCAGCTTCGCCATGGTGGGCAGCAGGCCGGCGGGGGCGGCGAGGGCGAGCATCGCTTCCACGCCCTGGCGCTGCGCGGCGCTGGGCAGTTCCTTGCGCAACAACGTCTCGATTTCGACTCGGCCCGAAAGCCCGGCCTCGGCGACGGCGGCGAGATAGGCGTCGGGTGTATCGGTCCAGAGCAGCACGCGGGTGGTGTTTGGCACGGGCAGGCCTCCTGTTTCGGCGGACCCAGACTAACCCAGCAGGGCGCGGTGGGGAATCGGGGGGGCGTTCCGCTGCGACGATGATTTCGGGGTTTGCACCGGCCGGGTTTTTTCGGCCGCCGCAGAGTGGGCGGCCGGTTCTTCGGTGGTATCGAGAAATATTCTGCCGTCGTGTGGTCGGGACTGCAAGTCGGTGCTGTGGGTGTGGCGATCCGGGCGTGCGGATGAACGCGACGTTGAGGCAACGGTCACGGCCTTTCCTGGCCGGATGGAATGTTCACGTTCTGCTGTTCAACACGTGGGTGCGGATTACTTGAAGGCGGCGGGTTGCTGCATGCAAAGCCGCGGAACGGGCGAGGCGCGCGAAAAATCGCTGGAACTTGGTAAATCCCGCAGGCGATGAGTTGCAATTACAGGAAACATTGCCTTATACAGCGGGTAAACCTGACGAGTGCACTGTAATGAGCGATAATTCCAACGAAGCCCACCTCCTTGGCCTCACCGCGCAAATTGTCTCGGCGCATGTGGCGAACAACTCGGTCCAGCCAGAGTCGCTGCCCGCGCTGATCCAGTCGGTGTTCAAGACACTCGCTGCTGCGGGCAAGGATGCGGTTGAGCCGGTGAAGTTGGAGCCGGCGGTTCCGATCAAACGGTCCATTTTTTCCGACCACATCGTTTGCCTGGAAGACGGCAAGAAGCTGAAGATGCTGAAGCGGCATTTGGCGACGTCGTACCAATTGACGCCGCAGCAGTATCGCGAGCGCTGGGGCCTGCCGCACGACTATCCGATGGTGGCGCCGGACTATGCCAAGCATCGCTCCGCCCTGGCGAAGCAAATCGGCCTTGGCCGCAAGCCCTCAGCCGAGCCGGCAGCCGCTGGCCGCAAGCCCGCCGCCGAGCCGGCAGCCGCTGGCCGTGCCGCCAAGAAGCCTGCGACCCGCGGGCGCAAGCCGGGCCGTCCTTCCGCCGAATAGCGGCGCGGCGGGCCGCCTGCGGAACGTGCGCGGGGGGGCTGCGTTGCTTCTCCAGCCGCCAATCGGCAGCTATGGCGGGCATGATGGGACTTTTGCCCCGCCATGCCCGTCGTGCTTTGGTGGCCGGGGGCAGGAGGAAGCTGATGGTTCGCGCACTCTGGCAGTTGCTGCGCGAGGCTGTGGAAGCATTCATTGAAGAGGACGCGCTGAGCCGCGGTGCGTCGATCTCGTTCTATACGGTCACCTCGCCCGGGCCCGTGCTGTTCATCGTGGTTGGCGTGGGTGGGCTGGCGTTCGGGGCGGAGGCTGCGCGCGGGGCGCTGACTTGCGAGCTAGGCGGGCTCATGGGCCGCGAAAGTGCCGAGCTGATCCAGGCCGTGCTGAAGAACGCTGCCGTCGAAGGACGAGGCGGCGTGGCTTCGCTGGTTGGGGCTTTTATCCTGCTGATCACCGCCTCGGGCGTGTTCGGCGAGATGCAGTTGGCGCTCAATGTCATCTGGAAGGCCGAGCTGAAGGGTTCCACCGTGACGCGGCTGGTGCGGGCGCGGGTTGTGAGCCTGGGCCTGGTGGCGGCGCTCGGCTTCCTGCTGATGGTGTCCCTGGTGGTGAGCGCGCTGCTGGCGGGCTTCGCCGACTACATCAACCGGGCGTTGCCGTTCGGCGCGTTGCTGCTGGAGGTGGTGAATTTCATTGTCTCGTTCCTGCTGATCGCAGTGCTGTTCGCGGCGATCTACAAGGTGCTGCCGGATGTGCGCCTGGCGTGGCGCGACGTGGTGGTGGGCGCGATCGTGACCGCGCTGCTGTTCAACCTGGGCAAGTCGCTGATCGCGCTTTATCTGAGCCAGAGTGCGATCGCCTCCAGTTATGGCGCGGCCGGGGCGGTGATCATCCTGTTGCTGTGGATCTATTATTCGACCCAGATCTTTCTCCTGGGGGCCGAGTTGACCAAGGTATATGCCCGGCGCCGCGGCGTCCAGGCCGCGGCGCGTGCGATGGCGTGAGCGGCGGGGTTGCCGGCTGCACGCATGGGATCCGCGTGCATGGCGGTGGATGGCCAGTCCCATGCTTGCCCTGCCGGGAGGGGGCACCTAGGCTTGGCGCGGCAAGCACATAGCATCAGGAGTTCCCCATGCCCCGGCTGGGTTTTGGCGCCTTCCTCGCCCCGCATCATCCGATCGGCGAGCACCCCATGTTGCAGTTCCGGCGTGACCTGGACCTGGTGGAGCACCTCGATCGACTCGGCTACGACGAGTTCTGGTGCGGCGAGCATCATTCCTCGGGCTGGGAGATGATCGCCTCGCCGGAGATGTTCCTGGCCGCGGCCGGCGAGCGCACCAAGCGGATCAAGCTGGCCACCGGCGTGGTGTCGCTGCCGTACCACCATCCCTACAACGTGGCCCAGCGCATGGTGCAGCTGGACTACATGACCGGCGGGCGGGCGATCTTCGGCTCGGGCCCGGGGGCGCTGGCGTCGGATGCGCATACGCTGGGCATCGACCCGATGGTGCTGCGCGACCGCCAGGACGAGGCGATCGGCATCATCCGCCGGCTGATGCGCGGCGAACGCATCACCTACAAGGGCGAGTGGTTCGAGATGAACGATGCGGCCCTGCAACTTCTGCCGCTGCAGGAGGACATGCCGTTTGCCGTGGCGTCGCAGATTTCGCCCTCGGGCATGACGCTGGCTGGCAAGTACGGCATCGGCATCATCTCCATCGGCTCGCTGTCGAGCGAGGGGCTGAACGCGCTGCCGACGCAGTGGGGCTTCGCGGAGGCCGCCGCCCGCAAGCACGGCACCACGGTGGACCGGAAGAACTGGCGGGTGCTGCTGTCGTGGCATATCGCGGAGACGCGCGAGAAGGCACGCGAGGAGGCCGGCCGCGGGCTGATGCGTCATCACAATGAATACGTCCATGGCACCCTGCAGCGGCCCGGCAGCAAGCCGTTCACCTCGCCCGAGCAGGCCGTCGAGATGACCGGCTATGGCTCGGGCGCGGTGGCCACCAGCGGCACGCCGGACGATTTGGTGGCGCGCATCAAGTCGGTGATCGATATCAGCGGCGGGTTCGGCACGGTGGTGGGCTTCGTGCACGACTGGGCCAACCCCGAGAACACCATGCGCAGTTGGGACATGGTGGCGCGCTATGTTGTGCCGGAAATCAATGGTTACCTGACCGAACTTCGCAAGTCGCGCGAGTTCGTGGTGAACAACCGCGAATATTTCGACCGGGCGAAGGACGCGGTGATGGCGAAGATCACCGAGAACGAGGTTGCCCGCGCGGCCCTGGCGGTGACCAAGTCGCCGATGCTGTCGGCGTCGTCGAGCAACGTGCCCGACTTCGACAAGAAGCGCGGCGCTGCCGAGGACTAGGCAGGCGGACGGGGCGTGCTGCGGCAGGGCGATCACGCCCCGCTGCTGTTCGTGTTGGCGATCCTGTTTGCGGCCATGCTCGCCACCTCTTCCGCTTCGGCGCGCCGGCGAATGCGCAGGCGAGGCGCTTTCGCCGGCGGCCTGCTTGGGCTGGGTGCCCTGGTGCTTTGGTGGCCGCATGAGACCCGGCGCGTGGTGACGCAATTCGCCTCGAAGTTGCCGTCGCTGCCCTCCATCAGCGGCGAGGTGTCGCCGCGCGAGGTTACGACGACGCCGATCCGTTTCACCGATGTGAACTGCGCCGAGAGGGGCACCCTGCTTGGCGACCGCGCGAGCGAGGCGATGCGTAGGATGGCCAGCGGCCGCGCGGTGCGCTGCAGCCTGATAGGCAAGCGCAGTTATACCAACCGCCGAATTGAATGACCGCTCCAAAGCAAGCACGGGGCGCTGCCCCGCACCCCGCCAGGTCCGGCGCGCGCCTTCGCGCGACGGGCCGAGCCCCTGGACCTCTTATCATTGAAATAGATGGGTTTCCAAAGGCCCTCGGCCTTTGGCGGGTCCAGGGCAGAGCCCTGGTCTTGCCTTTCTGGGATCGGTCATCATCAACGGCGGCTGGTATTATGACCGGGAGATCGGCACCTGCTTCTTCGATGCCGATCGCCGCGACGTGGGAGGGGTGCTCGTGACGATGGGTCTTTGCACAAGATGGACGCACGCACGCGAATCAAGGTGGCCGTAACTCATCGATTCGAATTTGCATGTTAATGCGACGGCACGCGCGTTTCGCAGCCGCCTTCCCGTGCAAATACTAGGAACCCGCCCCTCGCGCAGATAATCGCGTGCGTGCGGTGCGTTCTCGGAAGTTCCAGCTTTAATCACACGATTCCGTGAACTATATGCGCCCCATGGAACCGGGCGACGATGTCCACCCCGCCACGGTCGAGGATGCGAGGCGGCCATGGGACACGAAGGATTCATGCAGGCTTTCGCCAGCGGCGCAGACATCCATGACCTGCCGCCGCTACCGGGCCGGCTGGATGCCCCCGGGCTGGCATCGGCCGAAGGTGGCTTCCTGTTCGCCACCGGCATCGAGTGTTCCGCGCCCACCATCGACCATGGCCGCACCCGGCGCGACCTGCTGGCGGAATGCGGGCACTACGCGCGCTGGCGCGAGGACCTCGCCCTGGTGCGCGACATGGGGCTGCGGTTCCTGCGCTACGGCCTGCCGTATCACCTCGTCCATGTGGGTCCCGGCCGCTACGATTGGGAATTCGCCGATGCGGCGATGGCCGAGATGCAGCGCCTGGGGATCACGCCGATCCTCGACCTGATGCATTTCGGCGTGCCGGACTGGCTGGGCAATTTCCAGAACCCCGAGCTGCCTATGCACTTCGCCGCCTATGCCCGCGCGGTGGCCCGGCGCTATCCCTGGGTGCGCTACTACACGCCGGTGAACGAAATGTACGTCACCGCGCGGATCAGCGCGATGGACGGGCTGTGGAACGAGCAGCTGCGCACCGACCGCGGCTTCATGACCGCGCTGAAGCACCTGGTCGCGGCGAACATCCTGGCCGCGCACAGCATCGCCGAAATACGACCCGACGCAATCATCATCCCCAGCGAGAGCGCCGAGTTCGTGCACGAGGCGCGCACGCATTCCTCGCCCGCGACGCTCGCCTTCAACCAGCATCGGTTCTTCTCGCTGGACCTGCTGTATGGCCGGACGTTCGATGCCGAGAGCCGTGCCTATGCGTTCGACAACGGCATGACTCCGGCGGAGTACAGCTGGTTCATGACCAGCCCGCGCGCCGGCCACCAGGTGCTGGGCATCGACTACTACGGCCGCAACGAGCACATCGTGACGCCCAGCGGACGGCGCATTCCGGTCGAGGACGTTCTGGGGCTGTACGTGCTGGGCAAGCAGTACTACGACCGCTATCGCAAGCCGCTGATGCATACCGAGACGAACGTGCTGCATGCCGCCGACGGGCCCGGTTGGCTGTGGAAGCAGTGGTTCAACGTGCTGCGCATGCGCGAGGATGGGATACCGGTGCTGGGCTTCACCTGGTACAGCCTGATCGACCAGGTGGACTGGGACGTGGCGCTGGCCGAGAAGCGCGGCCGGGTGAACGGGTGCGGCCTGTACACGCTGGACCGCAAGCCCAACCCGGTGGCCGCCGAGTATCGCGCGTTGCTCGCGGAGTATGCCCACATGCCGGTGACGCCGCATGGCGCGCTGTTCACCCTGAGCAGTGCCGCGCCGCACAAGGGGGCCGTGCCGAGGGCCTGACGCGCGGCGACCTCGCCAAATGGTGACGCCCGGCCGAACTCCTTGTACGCCACATCCTCTGCCGGCCTACGCCGCCACCCTGGCAGGCATGGTGGCATGGAGGAGGAAGCATGGCGGAAGGGGCCGAACTGTTCTGGCAGCTGTTCGCCGTGGCCCAGGTTGCCGCCTCGATTGCCGTCACGGTGCATGTGCTGCTGCGGCGGCGCAACACGGTTGCCGCGACCGCCTGGATCGGGCTGGCGTGGCTGGCGCCGGCGATGGGTGCCGTTCTGTATCTGGCCCTCGGCATCAACCGCATCGAGCGCCGTGGCCTGGGACTGCGCCGCCGCCAGGTGGCGATGCCGGATCAGCCCGCAAGCAGCGTGATCCGGCCGGGACATCTGATTCCGCTGCAGCGTGCGGCAACGCGTGTCGCCGGGCGGCCGTTGCTGGCCGGCAATACGGTGGCGCCGCTGGTGAATGGCGACGAGGCCTATCCCGCCATGCTTGCCGCCATCGCCGATGCGCGCGTCAGCATCGCCCTGGCCTGCTACATCTTCCGCGACGACGCCGTCGGGCGAGTGTTCATCAAGGCCCTCGCCGACGCGACGGCGCGGGGCGTGGCGGTGCGCGTGCTGATCGACGGGGTGGGCGGCGGGTATTTCTGGGCCGGCGCATGGCGGCGGCTGCGCGCCGAAGGGGTGCCGGTTTCGCGTTTCCTGCACTCGTACCTGCCATGGCGCACACCGCTGCTGAACCTGCGTTCGCACAAGAAGCTGCTGGTGGTGGATGGGCGGGTCGGCTTCACCGGCGGGCTCAATATCGGTGCCGAGAACCTGGAAGATCCGGCATCCATCGCCACCCCGCGGCGCCGGCCCCGCCGCCTGCTGCGGCGCCGCCCCCGCCTCCTGCTGCGGCGCCGCCGGCGGGCCATCCGCGACACGCATTTTCACCTGGAGGGGCCGGTGGTGGGCCAGATGATGGCCGCCTTCGCCGAGGACTGGGCGTTCGCGGCGGATGAGGAACTGCGGGGCGAGACGTGGTTCCCGCCCGCGGTGACGGTCGGCGCGGCCTTCGCACGCGTGGTCACATCGGGGCCGGACCATGACATCGAGCGGATCAAGATGCTGATGATGTCGGCGATCAGCGCGGCGCGGCGGCGGGTGCGCGTGGTGTCGCCGTATTTCCTGCCGGACAGCCAGCTGGCCAGCACGCTGGAACTGGCCGTGCTGCGCGGGGTGGAGGTGGAGATTATCGTGCCGTTGCGCAGCGACTACCGGCTGCTGGACTGGGCAATGCGCGACGGATTGCTGATGCTGGCCCACGCGGGCTGCCGGGTGACGTGGGGACGACTGCCCTTTGACCATTCCAAGCTGATGACGGTGGACGGCGCCTGGTGCCTCGTCGGCAGCGCCAACTGGGACATGCGCAGCCTGCGGCTCAACTTCGAGCTGAATGTCGAGGTGATGGACCCGGCGGTGGTGGCGGGGATCGATGCGATGATCGACGCCACGCGACGCGACCCGTTGGACGTGCGGCAGTTGCAGGAACGGCACATCGTGGTGCGGCTGCGCGATGCGGCCGTGCGGCTGTTGCAGCCCTATTTGTGATGGAGGCTGGTTGTGACGGCCGCTGGCGGGGCAGGGTGCCCCGCCAGCGGCCAGCCGCCATCACTAACCAGAGCGGGATGCGTTCGCATTCGCTCGGACATCGCTCCAGGCGTCAGGCCTTCACGACCTTCTTCTCGGCAAGGGCGTCGATCGCGGCGTCGCTGTAGCCGTGTTCGCGCAGCACCTCGCGGGTGTGCTCGCCCAGGAACGGCGCGTGGGCGCGCTTGGTGCCGCTTTCGAACGGCGGCAGGCCGGGCAGGTTCGGCATCGGCACCAGCTGCGGCACGCCGGGCTGTTGCAGCCAGGCGATGATGTTGGTGGCCAGCACCTGCTCCTCCTGGAGGAACTCGCTGTAGCTGTTCACCTTGCCGTTCATGATGTTGCGCGCGGTCATGCGCTCGCCGATCCAGGCGGTGGTCTTGGACTTGAATATCGGTCGGATCAGGCCGAGCAGCTCGTCCATGTTGGTGCGCCTAATGGCCGGCTCGGCGAAGCGCGGGTCGTGCTGCAGATGCTGCACCTCCATGGCCTCACAGAACGGCGCCCAGTCGATGTTGCGAACCATGGTGACGTTGATCTGGCCGTCGGCGGTGTCGAACACGCCGGCGGGCATGATGCCGCGCAGCAGCACGCCGTTCTCCAGGTAGCCGGCGATCATGCGGATCACCGACAGCATCGCGCCGCCCTGCATCAGGCTGCATTCGATGTAGCGGCCTTCCGTCAGGTTCTGCATCTTCTTGACGAAGATCGAGGTGGCGATCGCCTGGAAGCCGAGCAGCCCGGTGAACATGTCGATCAGCGAGATCGAGATGCGGTGCGGATGGTTGTCCATCTCGCCGCGGTTCTCGTGGACGATGCCGTTGAAAGCCTGCAGCACCGGGTCCATCGCCGGGCGCCCGGCCATGGGGCCGACCTGGCCGAAACCCGAGATGGAGTAGTAGATGATGCCGGGGTTGCGCTTCTTCACTTCCTCATAGCTGAAGCCGTAGCGCTGGATGGTGCCGGGTCGGAAGCCCTCCATGAACACGTCGGCACCTTCGATGAACTTCCACAGAGCCGCCTTTCCCTCCTCGGTCTTGAGGTCGATCGCCACGCAGCGCTTGCCCAGCGTGCCGTAGAGCGAGAACGAGGAGTGGTCCTCATAGGTGCGGCCCAGGATGCGCGCCCAGTCACCGCCGGAATGCGGCGTTTCCACCTTGATCACGTCCGCGCCATGCTGCGCGAACATCATCGCGGCGGAGGGGCCGGCCACGCCCCCCGTGAGGTCGACCACCTTCAATCCCTTGAAGGCCGAGTGATAGTCCATACCGTTTCCCCTGTTGCACGCATCGTTTGTCGTCAGCGCGGCGACCGCCGGGTGGCACCGCGCTGACGAAGGCAATGGTGCCGGGATTTTCGGCGCAGGCCAACACTCCGCGGCGATCAAGCGGCATGCGCTCGCATGCCCTCACCAGGTGTCGATGTAGGCGTGCTTCTTCCCGGTGCGCGGCTCCACCGGCGGCAGGCGCTTGAGGCTCTGGACGAGCCAGTCGCGGGTGTCGGCGGGGTCGATCACGTCGTCCAGGCCGCCGCCGACGCCGGCGTTCACCGCCTTGGCCGCCTCGTAGGCCTCGGCCACGCGCCGGTCGAACTCGGCGCGGCGGGCTTCGGGGTCGGCGATGGCGGCCAGTTCCTTGCGGTAGCCGAGCTTGACCGCGCCCTCGATGTTCATGCCGGCGAACTCCGCGGTGGGCCAGGCGACGGTGAAGAAGCCGACCAGGGAGCCGGCGCCGAGCATCGCCTGCACGCCCAGGCCGTAGGCCTTGCGCACCACCACGCCGAAGAACGGGGCGGTCATGTTGGCGCCGGTGTTGAACAGGCGCACGCAGTGGCGCACCAGGGCGGTGCGCTCGACATCGGGGCCGACCATCATGCCGGGGCAGTCCATCAGGCTGACCACCGGGATGTCGAAGGCATCGCACAGGCGCAGGAAGCGGGCGGCCTTGTCCGCACCGTCCGAGTCGATGGCGCCGGCGAGGTGGTGCGGGTTGTTGGCGATGACGCCCATCGGCTTGCCCTCGACGCGGATGAAGGCGGTGATGATGCCGATGCCGAATTTTTCCCGCAGTTCCAGCACGCTGTCCTTGTCGGCCAGGGTGTGGATGACCTCGCGCATGTCATACAGGCGCAGGCGATTCTCGGGCACGACGTGGCGCAGCAGGCGCTGGTCGGGTGCTTCCCAGTGGGCGATGGCGCCCTGGAAGTACGAGAGGTATTTCTTGGCCGCGGCCACCGCGGCTTCCTCGTCCTTGACCAGCAGGTCGACGGTGCCGTTAGGCACTTGGAACGACATCGGGCCGACCTCCTCGGGCGTGTAGATGCCCAGGCCGCCGCCCTCGATCATCGCCGGGCCGCCCATGGCCAAAGTGGTGCCCTCGGTGGCGATGATCACGTCGCAGCAGGCCACCAAGGCGGTGTTGCCGGCGAAGCAGCGGCCGTTGACGATGGAGACCAGCGGCACCAGGCCGGACAGCCTGGAGAAGGTGGTGAAGGTGGTGGTGTCCACGGCGACGCGCGGGCCGTTGTTGTCGTCGCCGGGCCGCCCGCCGCCGCCCTCGCCGAACAGGATGACCGGCAGGCGGGCGCGGTGCGCCAGTTCGAACACGCGGTCCTGCTTGTAGTGGTTGCGCCGCCCCTGGGTGCCAGCCAGCACGGTGTAGTCGTAGTGCACCAGCATGGCGCGCGAGCGGGTTTCGTCCACCAGGTCACCGTTGATCGAGCAGGTGCCGGCGATCAGGCCGTCGGCCGGGGTCTGGCGGCGCAACGTTTCCATGTCATAGCGGTCGTGCTGCAAGGCCACGACCAGCGGCCAGTATTCCTTGAAGCTGCCGGGATCGACGAGTTGGGCGATGTTCTCGCGCGGCATGCGGTAGCCGCGTTCGCGCCGGCGCTTGACCGCCGCCGGCCGGTTCTCATCCAGCGTGTAGGCGTGGCGGTCGATCACCTCCTGCAGGTCGGCGCGGATGTGGGCGGGGTCGACGGCGGCGTCGGCGACGATGGCGCCGCCTTCGACATCGGCGGGTTCGATGAAGACGATGGGGAAGCCCTCGCGCACCACGTCGCCGGCGGCCATGGTGACGCCGCGGACGATGCCGCTTTCGCGGGCGGTGATGACATGCTCCATCTTCATCGCCTCGACCACGGCGACCTGCTGGCCCTGGCGCACCTGGTCGCCGACGGCCACGCTGATCGCCACGATGGTGCCCTGGATGGGAGCGGACAGGCCGATGGTGCCATCGGGGCCCTGCACCTCGCCGGCCGCTTGCGGCTTCTCAGCGGCGGCAGTTTCGGATTTGACCTGCTCGTCATGGGCGAACAGCGCCAGCGGATCGCGGCTTTTCACGCGCGCACCGGCAAAGCCGCCAGTGCCCGCGGGGGGTGCTTCCGGGGCCGGGGGGGCGGCGGCCGTGGCGGGGGGCGCCTCGACGAAGCGCTGGCGCCGTTCGGTCACCGCGGCCAGTTCCTTCAGCTTCTCGTCCACCCAGCGCGTATGCACGCCGCCTGCGGTGAAGTCGGGGTGAGCGAGGATGTTGTGCAGGAACGGGATGTTGGTGCCCACGCCCTCCAGCCGGAACTCGCTCAGCGCGCGCGCGGCCTTGCCCACGGCATCGGCGAAGTCGGGCGAGCGGGAATGCACGATCACCTTGGCCAGGAGCGAATCGAAGTTGTTGCTGGTCTTGTAGCCGGCATAGCCGAAGCCGTCGGTGCGCACGCCCGGGCCGTTCGGCGCCTCATAGACCGCGAGCGTGCCGCCGCCGGGGCGGAAATTGCCGTCCGGGCGCAGTGTCTCCATGTTCACCCGCGCCTGGATGGCATAGCCGCGCGGCGTCGCCACCCCGGGCGCGTCCAGGCCCATCTCGGCCAGCGTGGTCCCCTGCGCCAGGCGGATCTGCGTCTGCACCAGGTCCACCCCGGTGACCTCCTCGGTAACGGTGTGCTCCACTTGCAGGCGCGCATTGGCCTCGATGAAGATGAACGGCTGCACGCCCGCCCGGCCGGTGACATCGACCAGGAATTCGAAGGTGCCGAGATTGCCGTAGCCGACGCTTTGCGCGAACCGCACCGCCGCGCCGATGATGTCCTGCCTCAATCCACGATCGAGGTGGGGCGCCGGGGCGATCTCCACCACCTTCTGGAAGCGCCGCTGCACGCTGCATTCGCGCTCACCCAGATGCGCCACCGCGCCGGTGTCGTCGCCGAGGATCTGGATCTCGATGTGCCGCGCGCGCGGGATGAATTCCTCCACATACACGTCCTCGCGCCCGAACGCGGCCTTGGCCTCGGACTGGCAGCGCTTGAAGGCGGGCTCGATCTCGGCCGCCGTCATCACCGCCCGGGTGCCGCGCCCACCGCCGCCGGCCACCGCCTTGATGATCATGGCGCCCTCGCCGTCGAGCGTGTCGAAGAAGGCGCGGGCTTCGTCCAACGTGATGGCGTGGTCGAGGCCGCGGATCACCGGCACCCCGGCTGCGATCGCCGCCTCGCGGGCGCGCGCCTTGTCGCCGAACAGGTCGAGATGCGCGGGCGAGGGGCCGACGAAGCGGAGGCCGGCCTCGGCACAGGCGCGGGCGAAATCGGCGCGTTCGGCGAGGAAGCCGTAGCCCGGGTGGATGGCGTCGCAGCCCATGTCCTTCGCCGCCGCGATCACCTCGGCCACGTCCAGATAGGCCGCCGCCCCCACGCCCGGCAGCAGCCGTGCTTCGTCGGCCACGCGCACGTGCAGGCTGGCGGCGTCGTCCTCGGAATGCACCGCCACTGTCGCCAGGCCCATGTCGGCGGCGGCACGGGCGATGCGGATGGCGATCTCGCCGCGGTTGGCGATCAGCAGCTTTTTCAGGCGCATGGGCGGAGTTCCGATTCGCAGGAGACGGTTCAGATGGCCTTGGAGCCGATGATGCCGTCGCGCTCCAGCGTGGCAACCTCATCGGCGGGCAATTGCAGCACCTGGCCCAGCACCTCGGCATTGTGTTCGCCGAGCGTGGGCGCGGGGCTGGTGAAGCCGGGGCGCGCGCCGTCCAGGAAATAGGGCGCGCGCGGGATGAGATGGGTGCCGACATGGCGGCGTTCAGCGTGCAGCCAGAAGCCCGTCGCAAGCAGGTGCGGGTCGTCGAGCAGCGCGGTAGCGGGCGATACGGGGGCGGCGGCAATGCCCGTTCGCTGCAGCGCCTCGGCGGCTTCACGCGGCCGGATCGCCGACGCCCAGGCCCCCAGCGCCATCTCGGGTGCCTCGCCGGGCACCAGGCGCACGAGCGTGGCCTGGGCGAGGGCGGGAAGCTGGGCAACGCTTGCGATGTCCACCGCCAGCCATTGGTCCTCGCCGGCGCAGCGCAGGCAGCCGGTCCAGTAGCTTGAGGCGCGCCGGCTGCCGGTGCGTGGGGGCGGCATGCCGGTGGCGGATTGGGTGATGATGCCGTCGGCGGCGAGTTGGAACAGGCATTCCACCTGCGACAGGTCGATGGTGGTGCCGCCGGTCTCGTGCCGGCCGTACAGCGCTACCAGCGCGGCGGCGGCGGCGTAGATGCCGGCGATCGGGTCGCCATAGGCGGTGTGCTGCATCGCCGGGGCCCATTCCGCCTCGCCGTGCAGCCACGGCATGCCGGAGGCCTGCTCGGTGGTGGAGCCATAGGCGCGGAAGCCCGACCACGGCCCGGCGCTGCCGAAGGCGCCCATGGAGATGTAGGACAGGCGGGGGTTCACCTCGGCCAGTGCGGCCGGCCCCAGCCCCAGCCGGGTGAGCACGCCGGGCGCGTAGTTCTCCACCAGCAGGTCGGCGTCGGCAGCCAGCCGGCGCAGCAACTCCACCCCCTTCGGCGCGCGCAGGTCCAGCGTGATGCCGCGCTTGTTGCGGTTCACGGCGTTGAAGTTGGCCCGCGTTTCGTAGGGCGGCGGATCACCGGACTCCAGCGCATTCCAGCCGCGCCACCAGTCGATATGGGCGCAGCCCTCCACCTTGATCACGTCGGCGCCGAGATCGGCGAAATGCCGGCCGCACAGCGGTCCGGACCAGCCCATCGACAGGTCGAGCACGCGAATGCCCGACAGCGGCGCCCCGCTGCCCGCTGCGCCCACCGCCGCCGCGCCCTCGCCGCGCCCGTGCAGGCGGAACGGCATCGCCGGCCCCTCGAAGCCCGGGCTGTTGCCGTTATAGGCGCGGAAACTCCGGCGCTCGCGCCAGTGCGGGGTGGCCAGCACGTCGGCCATGGTGGGCACCGGGCCGAGCGGCACGCGCCGTTTCTGACCCTCCTCCAGCATGGCAAGGGCGCTCAGCTTCGCCACCGCCGGCATCAGGATCGTGTCCAGTTCGTCGGCGGCGGCCATGCGCAAATCGGTCGTCTCGTAGCGCTTGTCGCGCGCCAGGTCGGGCAGGCCGATCAGGGCGCACAGCTCCTGCCATTGCTGCGGCGTCAGCGCCGTCACCCCGATCCAGCCATCAGCGGCGGGGAAGATCGTCTGCGGATACACCGGCCCGAACCGGTTCACCCCGCGCCGCCGCCCGGCCGGCCCGCCGGCGAAGAAGCCGGGTGCGGCGTGCTCGGTGAGGCACATGAAGGCTTCCAGCACGCTGACATCGATGCGCGCCGCGCCGTCCCCATGCCGCCGGCCGATCAACGCGGCCATGGCGGCGATGAAGCCGGTGGTGCCGGCCACCACCTGCGGCGAATGCCCCTGCGGCAGCACCGGCGGCCCCTCCGCCGCGCCGAACGGGTAGGCCACGCCCGACATCGCCTGGATGACGCCGTCGCTGCCCTGCCACGCGGCACAGGGTCCGGTCATGCCGAACCAGGTCAGTCCCAGCAGCATCGGCCGCCCAGTCAGCCCCGCCACCAACGCCTCGGCGTGCGCCACATCCTCCGGACGCTGACCCGCGATGACCAGGTCGGGCACCACGCCGTCGGGCATGCCGTCCGCCTGCTCCTTGCCGCTGTCCAGCCACGATGCATAGGCCACCGAAGACGGCCCGCCATAGGCGAGATGCGCGTTGGCCGGGCGATAGGCCTGGATCACCCGCGCCCCGTGCTCGGCAAAAAGCTTGCCGCAATAGCGCGTTGCAACGTCGCCGGAAACCTCGGCCACAACCAGGTCGGAGAGTGGAGCGCGCATGCGGTCAGGCCCTCAGCAGGTGACAGGAAGCGGCGTGGGCGCCGCCGAGCGGTTCGGGCACCGTGCTGCGGCACACCTCCATCACATGCGGGCAGCGCGGATGAAAGCGGCAGCCGGAAGGCGGGTCGAGCGCGCTGGCGATCTCCCCGGCCGCGGCGGTTTCGCTCAGCACATGGTCGGGGTCGGGCTGCGGCACGGCGGCCAGCAGCGCCTGGGTATAGGGATGGCGCGGGGTGGCAAACACTTCCTCGGTGGGGCCGGACTCAGCGACGCGGCCCAGGTAGATCACCGCCACATCGGTGCTGAAATGCTCCACCAGCGCCAGGTCGTGGGCGATGATCAGGTAGGTAAGGCCGAACTCCTGCTGGATGTCGGCCAGCAGGTTCAGCACCTGCGCACGGATCGACACGTCCAGCGCCGAGACCGGCTCATCGAGCACCATCATGCGCGGCTGCAAGGCCAGCGCCCGGGCGATGGCGATGCGCTGGCGCTGGCCGCCGGAGAATTCGTGCGGATACAGCCGGGCCGCGGTGGCCGGCATGCCGACGACATCGAGCACTTCCTCCACCCGCCGCGCCACCGCGGCCCGGCCGGGGTTCTCGTGCGCCAGGATCGGCTCGGCGATGATGGTGCCCACCCGCAGGCGCGGGTTTAGCGAGGAATAGGGGTCCTGGAACACCGCCATCAACTGCCGGCGGTAGGATTTCAGCGCCGCCGCATCCATCGCCGCCGTGTCATTGCCCTCGAAGCGGATGGCGCCGCCGGTGGGCTTCTCCAGTTGCAGGATCATCTTGGCGATCGTGGTCTTGCCGCAGCCGGATTCGCCCACCAAGGCCATCGTGGTGCGCGGCTGGACGGCGAACGACACGCCCTCCACCGCGCGCACCACGCCGCGTTTCGTGCGGTAGTGCTTGGTGACGCCGTCGAGTTCCAGCATCGCTTGCTCGGGCATCAGGCGAGTTTCCAGCAGGCGGCGCTGTGCCCATCGCCCAGCACCGTGGTCGGCGGCGCCTCGGCGCATTTGTCCATCCGCACCGGGCAGCGCGCGGCAAAGCGGCAGCCCGTGGGCGGGTCGATCAGGCTGGGCGGCTGGCCGGGAATGGCGGCGAGCCGCGTGCGCTTCTGCCCCAGCCGCGGGATCGCCGCCAAAAGCGCCTGGGTATAGGGATGCGCCGGCGCCCGGTAGATCTGGCGCACCGGCCCGGTCTCCACGATCTGCCCGGCGTACATCACCGCGATGCGCCGGCACAAGCTGGCGGCCACACCGAGGTCGTGGGTGATCAGGATGATCCCCGCGCCCGTATCGGCCTGGATCTGGCGCAGCAGGGCGATGATCTGCACCTGAATGGTGACATCCAGCGCCGTGGTCGGCTCGTCGGCCACCAGCAGGCGCGGCGTGCAGCCGATCGCCATGGCGGCGACGATGCGCTGGCGCTGGCCGCCGGAGAACTGGTGCGGATAGTCGCCCAGCCGCTTGTCGGGCGAGGGGATGCGCACCCGCGACAGCACATCCACGACAGCACTGCGCAGCGCGGCACCCCGGGCGATCTCGTGGTTGCGCAGCGGATTGCCCACCTGGTCGCCGATGGAGAACACCGGGTTCAGCGAGGTCATCGGGTCCTGCATGATCATGGCGATGCGCTTGCCGCGGATGTCGTGCGCCATCGCGCTCTCGCTGAGCGTGGTCAGTTCCTGCCCGTCCAGCGCCACGGAGCCGCCAACGATGCGCCCGGAGCCCTTCGGCAGCAGGCGCAGCAGCGACAACCCGGTCAGCGTCTTGCCCGAGCCGGATTCGCCCACCAGCCCCAGCGTCTCGCCCTCGCCGACCTCCAGGCTGATGCCATCGACCGCGCGCAGCACGCCGCGCTTGAGGTGCAGGTGGGTTTGCAGGTTCTCGACCTTGAGCAGCATCAAAGCTGCCTCAACTGCGGGTCCAGCCGGTCGCGCAGCCAGTCGCCGAACACGTTGGCCGACAGGCAGGTCATCATGATCGCCAGGCCGGGCAGGGTGATCGCCCACCAGGCATTGGTGATGTATTGCCGCGCATCAGACAGCATCAGGCCCCAGGAGATGTCGGGCTGCTGGATGCCGAGGCCCAGGAACGACAGCGAGGCCTCGAACAGGATCACCTGGCCCACCTGCAGCGTCGCCAGCACCACCAGCGTGTTGAAGATGTTCGGCAGCAAATGGCGGGCGAAGATCACCGGGGTGGACACGCCGGCCACGCGGGCGAAGGCGATGTAGTCGCGGCCCTTCAACGCCATGATCTCGCCGCGGATGATGCGCGCGTACCAGGCCCAGTAGGTCAGCACGATCACCACCACCACGGTGGACAGGCCGGGTTCCATCGCAGCGGCCAGGATCAGGGCCAGGGCGATCGCCGGCACCGATTGCTGGATTTCGATCAGGCGCATCAGCACCGCATCCACCCGCCCGCCGAAATACCCGGCGATCATGCCCATCAGCGCGCCGATGCTGCCGCTGAACAGGATGGCGTAGAACGCCACGATCACCGACACGCGGCTGCCGGCCATGATGCGGCTGAGAATGTCGCGGCCAAGGTTGTCGGTGCCGAGCAGATAGGCCGTGGTGCCGCCGTCCTGCCACGACGGCGGCTTGAACGAGGCGCCGAGGTCAAGCTCGTTGGGGTCGTAGGGCAGGAACCACTCACCCCCGGCCGCGAACGCCCCCACCGCGCCGAGCACCAGCAGCGGCAGCCAAGGCAGGCCGCGCATCCATCCGAAGCGCCACTGCGTCCGCAGAACGGCATCACCGCGCATCGCGTATCCTCGGGTCGACCACGCCGTAGGAGATGTCCACCAGCAGGTTGGACAGCACGAACAGGATGGAGGTGAACAGCACGCCCGCCTGCACCACCGGGAAGTCGCGGCTGAACACCGCCTCCACCACCGTGCGGCCCACGCCGGGCCAGGCGAAGATCGTCTCCACCACGAAGGCGCCGCCGAGCATGGCCGCGAAATACACGCCCAGCATGGTCAACAGCGGCACCGCGGCATTGCGCAGCGCGTATTTCCAAACGATCAGCCGCTCCGGCGTGCCCAGCGCGCGGCTGAGCCGGATGTGGTCGCTGTCCAGCACATCCAGCATCGCCGAACGCACGATGCGCGTCTGTGCCGCCACGGGGTACCAGCCCAGGGCGATCGCCGGCAGGATGATATGGCTCGGCGTGCCGCGGCCGAAGGCCGGCAGCCAGTTCAGGTGAATGGCGAACACCAGGATCAGCAGCAGCCCCACCCAGAACGCCGGCATCGCCTGGCCCAGCATGGCAAAAACCCGCCCGATCCGGTCGATCCAGCCGCCGCGGTGCACCGCCGACATCACCCCCACCGGCACCGCGATGGCCACGCTGAACAGCAGCCCGAAGATGGCAAGTTCCACCGTCGCCGGCAGCCGGTCCAGGATCAGGTCCAGCGCCGGCATCTCCCAGCGATAGGAATTGCCGAAATCGCCAACCAGCGCGTTCTTGGCGAAAATGAAGTATTGCGTCCACAGCGGCAGGTCGAGGCCAAGGTTGCGCCGCGTCTCCTCGATCAGGCTCGGCGGCGCATCGTTGGGCAGCAGGATCAGGATCGGATCGCCCGACATGCGGGAGATCAGGAAGATGATCACGCTGGCGCCGACGATGCTGACCAGCCCCTGCATCAGCCGCCGGGCGAGGAAGCCGGACATTGGCGGCTCCGGCCCTTACTGCTTCAGCCCGATCTCCTGCATGCCGCGCCAGAAGCCGGGCGAGGGCCAGGGCTTGAACGTCACGTGGTCGCGCCAGGCAAAGGTCGCCACCGGCCGGTAGGTCGGCAGCCCGCCGGCCACGCGCTCATGCTTCACCCGGGCGATCTTCTTGATCAGCGCGTCGCGCGCGGCCAGGTCCATCGTCCGCTTCAGTTCGCGCACCATCTCGTCAAGCTCGGGGTCGTTGTGCACCGAGGTCACGCCCCAGCCCTGGCCCGGCACGTAGGAATGCATGTGCCCGGCCCACGGCGTTCCCGGATCGCCCGGCAGCCCGTGGCCCCACATGTTGCTGTACAGCCCGTCGATATGCCCCTGGCGGTCGCGCCGCCCGAAGGTGATCCAATTGCCATACTCCATGCCCACCACCTTGCAGCGGATACCGACGGAAGTTGCATAGGCGAAATAGGCCTCGCCCACCTCCTTTTGGTACGGCTCGCGCGGCGTCGTCAGGTTGTAGCAGGGCACCTCGAAGCCCCGGGGGAACCCGGCCTCGGTGAGCAACTGCCGCGCCTTCTTCGGGTCGTAGGAATACGGCTTCAGGTCGGGATCGTAGCCGATGCTGCCCTTGCCAACCTGCACATAGCGCTCGCCCTGGCCGAACAGCACGCGCTTGATGATCGCATCCACGTCGATCGCATGGGCCAGCGCCTGGCGCACGCGCACATCGCGGAACGGCGACTTCTCGCCGATCGCATCCATCGCGATGTACATGTTGTTCGGGGTGACGAACGAGCCGGTCTGCACGCCCGGCAGCGTCTTGAACTCCTCCACCATCGCCGGCGGCACCGCGTCGATCCAGTCGATCGCGCCGGTCTTGAAGGCGGCCACGCGGGTGAGGTCCTCGGGGATCACCTTCACGACCAGGTTCTTGACGGTCGGGCGATGCTCCTTGTTCCAGTAGCCGTCATATGCCTCCAGCCGCAACTCGTCCTTCACGGTGCGCGAGACGAACTTCCACGGCCCGGTGCCCACCGGATTGCGGGCGAATTCCTCGTCGCCCACCTTCTCCAGGTGGGTCTTGGGCACCGCCCACAGGATGAGGTTGCCGGCGGTGAACGAACCGTCGCCCTCCTTGAAGCGGATGCGGAAGTTCAGGTCGTCGATCACCTCGAAGGCCTCGACCGCGGCGAGCAGATGCGTCCAGCGCGAGATCTTCGGGTTGCTCTGCCGCTTGACGGCGAACTCGAAATCCGCGGAGGTGAGCGGGTCGCCGTTGTGGAAGGTGACGCCGGGGCGCAGCTTCACCTCGATGACCGGCTTGCCTTCCTCCTGGCGCAGCGTCCAGCTCTCGGCCAGCCAGTTGATCGGCTTCAGCGACGGGTCGGTGCGCGTCAGCTGCTCGAACATCTGGCCGAAATAGTACTGGTCCACGCCGGCGGCCGAGCGCGTCGGGTCCATCATCGTGGCTTCGGCGCCGAAGCCGATGGTGAGCGTGCCGGTCGCGGGCTTCGGTGCCTGGGCCAGGGCGGGAGCGGGCAGGGAAGCAAGGGGCAGGGCGGCAAGCGATATGGCCGCAATTCCGGTGATCCATTGCATCATCGGTCGCATCCTCCTCGTTGCAGCCACCTCTACGGATAGCCTTGCAAAAACTAGAACACCCGCCTGCAGGCATGTCAATTAGCAATTGTCGACAATTAGTGGCGCTTGCATTGCCCCCGCCAGCGGCGCTAGCAGGTGCCATTCCGTTCCGGATGGGGTGCCGCATGGACAGCGCTTTCGTCAGACCGCCCGCGAGCGATGGCGCCACGCCGCGCCGCCGCCGGGCGCGCGCCCTGACCATCCCGGAACAGATCGTCAACCGGCTCGCCGCCGCCATCGTCAACGGCGACTACCAGGACGGCGAACGCCTGCGCGAACAGGAACTGGCCGAGGCCTACGGCGTCAGCCGCGGGCCGGTGCGCGAGGCGCTGCGCGCGCTGGAGCATTACGGCCTGGCCATCCTCAAGCCGCGCCGCGGCGCCTTCGTCGTCGGCCTGTCGCTCGATGTGATCGTGGAAGCATTCAACGCCCGCGCCGCCCTGGCCGGCATCGCCGCCCGCCAACTGGCCCGCCGCCGATCCGTGGTGCCGCAAGCCTGCGCCGAGCTGGAGGCCGCCCTGGCCGAAGCCCGCGCACTGATCGACGCCCCGGTCGAGGAGACCGCCGCCTTCGCGCTCGCCATCAGCCGCACCGCCCGCTGCGTCTATCGCCATTGCGGTGCCGGGCACATCAAGCGCGCCCTCACCGAACAGGTGGACCGTTCGATCTGGGGCCTGATGTGGCGCGCCCAGCCGCTCGATTTCCTTGCCCGCGAACGCCGGCAGGAGAGCGTCGATTACTGGCAGCGCGTGCTGCTCGCCCTGCGCCGCGGCGACGAGCGCAAGGCGGAAACCCTGATCCGCGAGGAGATTTTCACCACTCGCGACTGCGTGGTCGCCATGCTCGCCGAACTGCGCCACGAGACCGCCGACCCGGCTTTGCTGTTCCGCGGCTGACCTCGCATCCCCGTCGAAAGGCTCCCCCAATGACCGTCGCCGTGACCGAGCACGCCGTGCGCACCGCGCGGCACACCACCGCCTACCTGGCGGCGGGCAATCCCGATGCCACGCCGATCATCTTCGTGCATGGCTGGCCGGAACTGTCGATCAGCTGGCGCCACCAACTCCCGGCCATGGCGGCCCTGGGCTTCCGCGCCATCGCACCGGACATGCGCGGCTATGGCCGCTCCACCGTGCATCCCACCCACGCCGACTACGCGCTGGAGCATTCCGTACGCGACATGATCGAGCTGCTTGATCACCTGGGCGCCGCGCGCGCGATCTGGGTTGGCCATGACTGGGGCGCACCCGTAGTGTGGAGCCTGGCCAGCCACCACCCCGAGCGCTGCCATGGCGTCGCCAACCTGTGCGTGCCGTACTACGCCCAGGGCTTCGCGCCGAAGAACTTCCTGCCCTACGCCGACCGCGCGCTCTACCCCGAGGCGGACTTCCCCTACGCCCAGTGGGAATACATGGCGTTCTACCAGGAGAATTTCGAAACCGCCCGGGCCGGGTTCGACGCCAACGTCGCCAACACCGTGAAAGCGCTGTTCCGCCGCGGCAACCCGGCCGCCGCTGGCATGCCCTCGCGCACCGCGATGGTCCGGCGCAACGGCGGCTGGTTCGGCCCGGCCAATGCCGCGCCGGACGTGCCGATGGACCGCGAGGTGCTGACCGATGCCGACTTCCACGCCTACACCGCGGCACTCACCCGCAACGGCTTCTTCGGCCCCGATTCCTGGTACATGAACCACGACGCCAATATCGCCTACGCGGCCCAGGCGAAGAGCGGCGGCAAGCTGGCCCAGCCCGTGCTCTTCCTGCACGGCGCCTGCGACTACACCTGCGAGACCACGACCTCGCGGCTCGCCGAGCCGATGCGCCAGGACTGCGCCGATCTCACCGAAGTCGTCGTCCCCTCCGGCCACTGGATGGCCCAGGAACAACCGGAACGCGTCAACGCCGCCCTGGCGCAATGGCTTGCCGCAAAGTTCCCGGAGATTTGGATCAAGTAAGAAGCCTTCTTTTTGTGAACAAAAAGAAGCAAAAAAACTTTACCCATTTGAGAAATATGCCCCGGGGTGCCAGAATAGTGCGACTTCGATCCCTCTCCTGCCTCATTCGCCAAAGCCAACCCGCTCCAGTTGCTCCATCATTGCAACGCACGACCACTCCAACCAGTGAGTCCCAACTCTTCCCACCAGAATCGAATAAAGTTTTTTTGCTTCTTTTTGTTCACAAAAAGAAGAATCCTGCCCTTACCCGAACGCCGTCAAGAACGATCCTTCGTTAGGCAAGGCCAGGGCTTCGCCCTGGACCCACCAGGTCCCGAGCGCGCCTCCGCGCGACGGGCCAAGCCCCTGGACCTTAACTATATGATAATAAAATGG
>Ga0105054_10003279_pt1 | contig 25225 bp, 21 predicted proteins | sample BON02_FD_78091 | JGI IMG/M metagenome (GOLD analysis project Ga0105054, IMG submission 78091) | Freshwater microbial communities from Lake Bonney liftoff mats and glacier meltwater in Antarctica - BON-02 (megahit assembly) | ecosystem: Environmental > Aquatic > Freshwater > Ice > Glacier...
ACAAACACCCCAATCAGACCCAAGCAACCAGAGTCGCAAAACCCCAATCACCCAAACCCGCAAACCCTGAACCATAAAGCTCAGACATGGAACGCCGCCAACGTATCCCTTCCAATTCCATATACAATTGTCAAAGAGCAGGTCCGAAGCTTCAAGTCCGTGTGGACCATCGTCGTCGGGAGCGGCGTTCTACTCGCCCCCCCCGTGGGTGTCAACGAGATTCCAGACGCCTCCCAACACCACCACATTCGCAAACGACGCTGTTGAAACCTACGTGTTTACCGGATTGCCGGGGCCTTTTGCCCGAATGCATGCGCCGAAATCGCAGAAGCAGCCAAGCCATGCACGCAGCGCATGCATTTGCAGCCAGGTTTATCGGGTCGTCTTGCCTCCTCGGCCGCCGGCGCGGCACGATCGCACCATGAAGAACATCCTTCGCGACAGCCGCGCCGACGACCTGCCCGCCATCACCGCGATCTACGGCCACGCCGTGCGTACCGGGCTTGCGAGCTTCGAGTACGACCCCGCCTGACCAGGCAGAAATGGCCCGCCGGCGCGAAGCGGTGCTGAATGCCGGCTATCCCTACCTGGTGCTCGCCCACAGCGCCTCGGCCGCAGTGCTCGGCTATGCCCATGTCAGCGCCTACCGGCCACGTATGGCCTACCGCTTCACGGTCGAGAACTCGATTTACGTGGCGCGAGAGGCGCATGGCCGCGGCGTGGGCAGCACCCTGCTCAATGCCCTCGTCGCGCGCTGCACCACCCAGGGCTTTCGCCTCATGGTCGCGGTGATCGGCGACTCTGCGAACGCCGCCAGCATCCGCCTGCACGCCGTCTGCGGCTTCCAGCCGGCGGGCACGCTGCCCAATGTCGGCTGGAAGCACGAGCGCTGGGTGGATTCGGTGCTGATGACCCTCCCGCTCGGCGACGGCGCCACCACGCCGCCCCCGCTTGATCGCTGAGGCAGCCCGGTCGCTGACTGAGGCAACCGGGTCGCTGAGGCAGCCTACACGGCTTCAGCCATCCGGCTGCTGATCTCCAGCCCATCCGCCCCGACCGTCACCTGCACGGTCTCGCCGTCCTTCACCCGGCCCTCCAGGATAGCCCCAGCCAGCGAGTTCTGCAGGCTGCGCTGGATCACCCGCTTGAGCGGCCGCGCCCCGTAAACCGGGTCGTAGCCCTCGTTGGCGAGCCAGTCGGTCGCCGGCCGGTCCAGCTCGATGCTGATCTTCCGGTCGGCCAGCAACTTGCGCAGATGCGCGAGCTGAATATCCACGATCGCCGCCATGTCGCCGCGCTGCAGCCGGCGGAACAGCACCGTCTCGTCCAGCCGGTTGAGGAACTCCGGCCGGAAATGCCCGCGCACGATGTCCATCACCCCCTTGTAGGCCATCGACAGGTCGGCCCCGTCCGGCTGTGCCGCCAGGATCTCGCTGCCCAGGTTGCTGGTCAGCACGATGATGGTGTTCTTGAAGTCCACCGTGCGGCCCTGCCCGTCCGTCAGCCGCCCGTCATCGAGCACCTGCAGCAGCAGGTTGAACACGTCCTCGTGCGCCTTCTCCACTTCGTCGAACAGGATCACCTGGTAAGGCCGCCGGCGCACCGCCTCGGTCAACACGCCACCTTCGTCATAGCCGACATAGCCCGGCGGCGCGCCGATCAGCCGTGAGACCGAGTGCTTCTCCATGTATTCGCTCATGTCGATGCGCACCATCGCCCGGTCGTCGTCGAACAGGAATGACGCCAGCGCCTTGGCCAGCTCGGTCTTGCCCACGCCGGTGGGGCCGAGGAACAGGAAGCTGCCGATCGGCCGGTTCGGGTCCTGCAGCCCGGCGCGCGCCCGGCGCACTGCATCGGCCACTGCCCGCAGCGCGTCCTCCTGGCCGACCACGCGCCGGCGCAGTTCGTCCTCCATGCGCAGCAGCTTGGCCCGCTCGCCCTCCAGCATCTTGTCCACCGGCACGCCGGTCCATCGCGACACGATCGCGGCGATGCCCTCTTCGGTGACGCTCTCGTTCACCAGGCGCCCGCCTTCCTGGTTGGCGGCAATCTGCTTCTCCAGTTCCGGGATCTCGCCATACAGAAGCTGCGAGGCCCGGGCGAGATCACCCCGTCGCTGCGCCCCCTCCACCTCGTTGCGCGCGTGGTCCAGCCGCTCCTTGAGCTTCTGGCTGCCCGCGAGCTTCTCCTTCTCCGCCTTCCAGGTCGCCGACATCGCGTCCGACCTCTCCTGCAGCCCGGCGAGTTCCTGCTCAAGCTTGCCCAGCCGGTCCCGGCTTGCCGGGTCGGTCTCGCGCTTCAGCGCCTCGCGCTCGATCTTCAGCTGCATCACCCGCCGGTCCAGCTCGTCCAGCTCCTCCGGCTTGCTGTCGACCTCCATGCGCAGGCGGCTGGCCGCCTCGTCCATCAGGTCGATCGCCTTGTCCGGCAGAAAGCGGTCGGTGATGTAGCGGCTGGACAGCGTGGCCGCGGCCACCAGCGCCCCGTCGGTGATGCGCACCCCGTGGTGCAGCTCATACTTCTCCTTGATCCCGCGCAGGATCGACACGGTGTCCTCCACCGTCGGCTCGCCCACGAACACCGGCTGGAAGCGCCGCGCCAGGGCGGCGTCCTTCTCCACGTGCTTGCGATACTCGTCCAACGTCGTGGCCCCCACGCAGTGCAGCGCCCCGCGCGCCAACTCGGGCTTGATCAGGTTGGAGGCATCCATCGCCCCGTCCGCGCGGCCGGCGCCGACCAGCGTGTGCATCTCGTCGATGAACAGCACGATCTCGCCTTCGGCAGCCTCGATCTCCTTCAGCACCGACTTAAGCCGCTCCTCGAACTCGCCGCGATACTTCGCGCCGGCCACCATCGCGCCCAGATCCAGCGCCAGCAACTTCTTGTTCTTCAGCGCCTCCGGAACGTCGCCGTTGACCATGCGCAGCGCCAGGCCTTCGACGATCGCGGTCTTACCCACGCCAGGCTCGCCGATCAGCACGGGATTGTTCTTGGTGCGCCGCGCCAGCACCTGGATCGCGCGCCGGATCTCCTCGTCGCGACCGATCACCGGGTCCAGTTTGCCTTCCCGCGCCAGCGCGGTGACATCGCGGGCATACTTGTTCAGCGCGTCGAAGTTCGACTCGGCGTTCTGGCTGTCGACCTTGCGGCCCTTGCGGATGTCGGCCACCGCCTTGTCCAGCGCCTGCGGCGTGGCACCTGCGCCGCGCAGCACCCGCGCCGCCGGGGAATCGCTGGCCGCAAGCGCCACCAGCAGCCGGTCCTGCGCCACATACTCGTCGCCCGCCTTGGTCGCAGCCTGCTGTGCCGCGTCCAGCACGCGCACCAGCGTCGGGGTGATCTGCGGCTGGCCCGCCCCGCCGCCCTGCACCTTGGGCAACTTGGCCAGTTCGGCCTCCACCGCCGCCTTCGCCGCACGGTCGCCGCCGCCGGCGGCCCGGATCAACCCGGCCGCCGCCCCTTCCTCGTCATCCAGCAGCGCCTTCAGCAGATGCTCGGGCGTCAGCTGCTGGTGGAACTCGCGGATGGCGATGGTGCTCGCCGCCTGCAGGAACCCCTTTGCGCGGTCGGTAAATTTCTCGATGTCCATGACTTTCCTTGTCCCTCATCAGGCGACAAAACCAGGGAGGTACCCGTACCCGGGCCGCCAACGCCGGCGCCCCTCGTGGAGGCAACGCAGACGCTATCCCTTCAGTTCGAGATGGGGAATGATTCAGGTCAACTCAAGGGTGTAGGCTCGCCACACCGTGCACAAAGGGAAGCCGCGCCATGCGTATCGAGCGTCTCTACCGCTACCCCGTGAAGGGCCTCACCGCCGAGGCATTGGAACAGGCCGCCGTCGGGCCAGGCGGCGCCATCCCGTGGGACCGCGCCTTCGCCCTGGCCCAGGGCGACGCCCCGTTCGACCCGGCCGCCCCGGTGTTCCTGGCCAAGACCAACTTCATGTGCCTGAAGGCCAATGCCGGTATCGCCCGGCTGCGCTCCAGCTTCGAGGCCCGCTCCGGCCGCCTCACCATCCTCGCGCCCGACGGAAACGGCGTGGAAGCCGATGCGCTGACCGAAGCCGGGCGGGCGCAGATCGCCGCCTTCCTCGCCGGCTTCCTGGGCGCCGAGGCCCGCGGCACCCCCCGTTTCCATCACGTGCCCGGCCATGTCTTCGGCGACCAGCGCGCCCCCGTGGTTAGCCTGATCAACACGGCCAGCCTGGCCGACTACGAAGCCCAGGTGGGCGCGCGCCGCCACAAGCGCCGCTTCCGCGCCAACATCTGGTTCACCGGTGCCCCCGCGTGGCAGGAATTCGAATGGGTCGGCCGCACCCTGCAGGTCGGCGGGGCCACGCTGCGCGTCACCAAGCGCACCGTGCGCTGCCCAGCCACCGAGGTGAACCCGCTGACCGCCGAGCGCGACGCCGACCCGATCAACGAACTGCGCGCCCTGTACGGCCATGCCGACCTCGGCATCCACGCCACGGTGATCGAGGGTGGCCGCTTCGCCTTGGGCGACGGGATCGAATTACTGCCGGAGTGACAGATCCGCAAATGCGAATGACTTGCAAACTGGCGCGCTACCACCCACCTCTCCCCTTTTCCAGCGAAGGCCCGTCATGACCCCTCTCGAAATGCTCCTCTCCCGCGCCTCCGTCGGCCAACTGCGCGACCCCGCCCCCGATGGCGAAGTACTGGAAACCATCCTCGCCGCCGGCCTGCGCGCACCCGACCACGGCCGCCTGCGCCCCTGGCGCTTCGTGCTCATCCGCGGCGAGGCCCGCCAGCGCTATGCCGAATGCGCCGTCGCTGCCCTGCGCGCCCGCGACCCGGCCGCCGAACAACCGCAGATCGACAAGCTCTACAACCGCATCACCGGCGTGCCGCTCATCATCGCCCTCGGCGTGCAACTTCGCCCCGACCACCGCATCCCCGAAATCGAGCAGATGCTCTCCACCGGTGCCGCGGCCATGAACCTGCTGAACGCCGTCCATGCCGCCGGCTTCGGCGGCGTCTGGGTCACCGGCGCCAATGCCTTCGACCCGGCCGTGGCCGCCGCCCTCGGCTTCCCGCCGCCGCACCGCCTGGCCGGCTTCCTCTATGTCGGCACACCCAAGGAGGATGCCCCCCGCAGCCTGCTCCGCCCGGCCCTGGCCGACCACGTCACCGAATGGACCGCGCCAGTCGGGACAGCGCCAGCCGGGACAGCGCCAGTCCCAACAGCGCCAGTCTCAACAGCGCCGGTCGTCGCCGAGCCTGCCTGAGGCAAGCCGACGGCGCGGCTCAGGCGGCAGGCCGCATCCGCCCCACCACCCGCTCCACCCGCCCGCGCAGCTTGCCGATCCGCCCCACCCCGGCCAGCCGCCGGTCAAGGAACTCCGCCGTCGCGGCATCGCCCTCGCTGGCATCGCCCTCGCTGGCATCGCCCAGCCAATACAACAGGGTGGCGCTGTAAACGCCCGCCAGCAGCGCCCGCTTGGTGTACCAGCTGAAATCGGCCGACGTGTCGCCGGCGAGGTGCCATATCTCGTCCACCGTGCGCGCCAGCGTGCGCGCCGCCAGCCCGGCATGGCGCGGCAGGGCCAGAACCCCAGCCGCCCGGCGCACCGCCTCGCGATGCGCCCGCAGCCCCGCCAGCCGCCCCAGCACCAGCGCCCGCACCCGCCCGGTGGTGCGCAACTCGGCGAACTCGGGGGCCGCGGCAAGCCGCGTCATGTCGCGGTCGGCGGCATCAATGAACGCCTCCAGCAGGTCGGCCGTACCACCGGGGAACAGCAGCTCCGCATCCATCGGCGGTTGCCCCTGCTCACTCAGCGCGGCACGCAACGCCGGCCACCCCCAGCCATGGCGCGGCACGAACGGCAGCATCGCGGCCAGGGCGGCATCCCGCTCCGGCGTGCGTTCGGGAGCCCCGCACATCATGGCCGCGCCCCCCCACCCTGCGGCTGCGCCGCCGCCTGCTGGGCAGCAACCCGGGCCAGCTCCTCGTTGAAGCCGAACAGCGAGAAATCCTTCATCCGCATCGGGTACATGATCCCGTCCAGGTGATCGAACTCATGCTGCACCACCCCGGCATGGAACCCGCTCACCTCGCCACCCACCGGCCGGCCCTCGGTGTCCACGCCATGATAGCGGATGCGCCACGCCCGCGGCACGGCCGCCCGCAGCCCGGGAATGGACAGGCACCCCTCCCAGCGCAGCCGCACGTCGTCGCCCAGCAGTTCCACCTCGGGATTGATCACCACCCCATGCGGCAGCACCGCCGTGTCGGCCGCATCACCGCTCGCCCGGTCGGGATTGACGCGAAACACGAACAGCCGCAGCGGCACGTGCACCTGCGGTGCTGCCAGGCCGGCCCCGTTCGCGTCCTCCATCGTCTCGACCATATCAGCCACCAGGCGGCGGATTTCGGGCGCCGTCGGGTCCGCGACCTTCTCGGCACGCGCCAGCAGCACCGGGTGGCCCATGCGGGCGATCTTGAGAATGGCCATCGTCGGCTCCTTCAGCATGTTGATCATCGGGCAGAGTGTTGATCACCTGGGCGCGGAAAACCGTTTGCCAGCCCGCCCCCCCGTGATATAGCGCGCCTCTTCCCAGGCAGACCACTGCCAGGAACCCTTTTTGCCGCCCGGTGGTCGGGTCGGCTCGCTCAAGAGGAGAAGGCGGCCAAGTGCAGGTTCTCGTTCGCGACAACAATGTCGACCAGGCGCTCAAGGCGCTCAAGAAGAAGATGCAGCGGGAAGGTATCTTCCGTGAGATGAAGCTGCGCCGCCATTTCGAGAAGCCGTCCGAGCGCCGCGCCCGCGAGGCAGCCGAGGCTGTCCGCCGCGCCCGCAAGATGGAGCGCAAGCGCCTGGAGCGCGAGGGCTTCTGACACATCGCGCGGGAGCATCCCTCCCGCGCTGGATGCGAATAGCTCCTAGATCGAAGCCGGCAGCGTCGCGGCCACCATATCGGCCACCGCGTGGTTTTCCTGTGCCCGCAGCCCAGCGATCACGCCGTGGCGGTCGGCCGCGCTGCGATTCTGGCTCATCTTCCACTGCGCCTCGATCCGCTGCGCCGGCAGGCGGAAAGCCCGGATTCCGGCCACCATGCCCGCCCGGAACCGTGGCTCCAGCGCGTCGAGGTCGAACCCCGCCGGGTCGTGCTTCGCCAGCGCCCTGAGCATCGCCGCCGTCGCGGCCTCCTCCTCCACCGCCTCCAGCACGCCATGCACATGCACCGCCGCATAGTCCCATGTCGGCACCGCAGGCTGCGTCGCATACCACCCAGGCGCCACATAGGCATGCGGCCCGGTGAAGATCGCCAGCGCCGTGCCCCCCGCGAGATGCGCGCATTGCGGGTTCGCCCGCCCCAGATGCCCCTCCAGCACCATCGTGTCGCCCTCCCGCGCCACGATGAACGGAATGTGCGACGCCGACATCCCCTCCTTCCCGTGGGTCACCAGCACCCCGAACGGGTGCGTCTCCACCAGTGCGACGATGCGGTCGATGTCGGTCTCGGCGAAGGCAGGGCGCAGATACACGGCAGACTCCTTGGAAAATGCAGGCCCGGGGCCATTGCAGGTCCGCCGGCTTAGGCTAGGATTGGACTGCCATGAACATCCAATCCCCCGGGGTTCCGCCAGACCATTCCCGCCAGCAGGCGGTGTTCGACCGGCTGCGCCTGGGTATCCTGGCCGGCACCCTGCCCCCGGGCGCTCGTCTGCCGCCCACCCGCCACCTCGCCGAGGAACTGGGCGTCGCACGCCAGACCGTGGTGCTCGCCTACGAACGCCTCGCCGCCGAGGGCTATGTCCGCGCCCGCATGGGCAGCGGCACCTTCGTGGCCAGCGACCTGCCCGACGCGACCCCCTCGCCGGCCCGCCCGCCTTTGGCCACCGCCAGCGTGCTGTCGCGCCGCGGTGCCGCCATCGCCGCGACGCCGATGTCCGCCCTCCCCCATGGCAGCGTCGAGGGCAATCTGCTCGCGCCCGGCATTCCCGCCGCCGAACTGTTCCCCACCGCCGCCTGGGCCAGTGCGGCCGCCCGCGTGCTGCGCGCCGTCCCCGCCGCCCATTTCGACTACCCCGACCCGCAGGGCCTGCCCGAACTGCGCACCGAGATCGCCGCCCATCTCGCCGCCACCCGCGGCCTCATCGCCGATCCCGGCCAGATCGTCGTCACCACCGGCACCCAGCAGGCCCTGCGCGTCGCCGCCGACCTGGTGCTGGACGCCGGCGAGCCGGCCTGGGTGGAAGACCCCGGCTACATCGCCGGCCGCGGCGCCCTCATCGCCTCGGGCGTGCATCCCATCCCGGTGCCCAGCGACGCCGACGGGCTGGACGTCGCCGCCGGCATCCGCCTCGCCCCGGCCGCCCGGCTGGCGCTGGTGGCGCCCTCGCACGCCACCCCGCTCGGCGGTGCCCTGCCGATCGGCCGCCGCCTCGCCCTGCTCGACTGGGCGGCCCAGGCGCAGGCCTGGGTGCTGGAAGACGACTGCGACTCCGAGTTCCGCTGGAGCGGCAAGCCCCTGCCCCCCCTGGCCACGCTCGACCGCACCGGCCGGGTGATCTACTGCGGCACCTTCAGCAAAACCCTGGCCCCGGCGCTGCGGCTCGGCTTCGCGGTGGTGCCGGCGCCGCTCACCGCCGCCTTCGTGCGCGTGCGCGCCCTCACCGACCGCGGCCCGGCCACCCTGCAACAGGCGGTGCTGGCCGGCTTCATGCAGTCCGGCCAACTGGGGCCGCATATCCGCCGCATGCGCACGGAATACGCCGCCCGCCGCATCGCCCTGCTCGATGCCCTGCACCGCCATTGCCCGGCCGGCGAACCGGTGCAGGCGCCCGGCGGCCTGCACCTCGTCGTCCGCCTGGCCGAGGGCAGCAACGAACCCGCCATCGCCCGCGCGGCACGCGACCGCGGCCTGGCCGTGGCCCCGCTCGGCGCCTATTACAGCGGCGTACCCGGCATGTCCGGCTTGGTGATGGGCTTCGCCACCTGCCCGGCACCCGTCGCAGCGGATGCCGCCCGCCGCCTGGCATCAGCCATCCGCTCGCAGGCCTGACACACCTCTTTCATCCATCCGCCTCGTCCAGCGCCGGCGGCGCCAGCGCGCGCTGGCTGGTCATCGGGCTTTCGATCGCCAGTTCATCGAAGCGCTGCTTGATCCGCCGGTTCAACTCCCGCACCACGGCCCAGCGCTGCGCCGGCATCGTCCGCACCCGGGTGCGCAACACCGCCGCGTTGTCGATGAAGCGCTCCACCCCCAACACCTCCAGGTCGGAGCTGACCCCCTCCGCCCATTGCGGCTGGCGGCGCATCTCAGCGGCCACCTCGCGCAGCACGTCGCCGACATGGTCGGTGTTCTCGTTCAGCCCCACGCTGACATCCACCACCGCATAGCCGAAATCGCGGGTCATGTTGGTCACCGTGGTCACCGCGCTGAACGGCACGACATGCAACGAGCCATCCAGCGCACGCAGCCGGATGGTGCGGACCGACAGGTTCTCCACCGTGCCGCTCATGCCGCCCAGGGTCACCACGTCGCCCACCTGCATGGTGTTCTCCAGCAGCAGGAACAGCCCGGTGATCACATCCTGCACCAGCCGCTGGCTGCCGAAGCCGATGGCCACGCCCAGCACCCCGGCACCGGCCAGCAGCGGGGCGATGTTCAGCCCGACCTCCGACAGCACGATCAGCGCGGCCACCAGGCAGATCGTCACCAGCAGGCTGGTGCGGAACATCGGCAGCAAGGTGCGCAGCCGCGCCGAGCGGGCCGGCTGCGCACTGGCCGCCAGCTTCACCAGGTGCCGGTCGATCGCGGCATTCACCGCCTCCCACACCGCCACCGCCAGCAATACGGTCAGGCCGATGGAGGCCAGTGAGGTCAGCAGCCGGTTGCCGATCGGCGCGGTGGTGAGCCAGCCATAAGCCGGCACCCCCCACACCTCCAGCAGTACAACCACGGTCGCCAGCCCCACCGCCAGGCGCACCACCGCCGCCAGAACCGGCAGGTAGCCGCCGGCCCGCCCATTCCCGCCGGGCCGGCTTCCCGCCGCGCCGCCACGACCGGGCGCCGCACCGTTCGCACCCGCAGCACCGCCCAGCGGCGCGCCCCCCAGCAGCACCCCGAGCGCCAGTGCCACCACCAGGTGCGACACCAGCAGCACGCCGCCGGTCTGGGCGGACAGCACCAGCAACCGCACGAACCCGTCCGGCACATCCAGCGCCAGCACAACCCACAACGCCAGCACGTAGATCACCGCCACCACATGCCAGGCCGGCGCCGCCAGCTCGCGCAGCCGCGCACCGACCCCCTCCGCCTCGCCCGAGGGCCGGATGCGCGCGGCCACCGCCTCGCGGTTCTGCAGCACGATCACCACCACAAACCACGCCAGCACCAGCACGATCAGGTTCATCAGCAGGCCATGCGCCAGCCGGTACAACCCGAACAGCAGCCCCGCCTCGACCGCCACATAGCCGAATATCCCCACCGCGGCCGCCCGCCGCGCCCAGCGGTCCACATACCAGGCCGTCGCGTCGGAAACCGGCACCAGCCGCAACCGCCGCTCCGCCGGCACCACCAGCATGCCCACCAGCCCGCGCACGACGCGGTAGATGAAATAGGCATTGACCGAGGCGAGCACGACCAGCCGGGGTGTCGCCTGCTCGGCCAGCCCGCCCCCCACCAGGGCATAGCCGGTGGCCAGCACCGCCAGCGCCGGCACCAGGTCCAGCAACAGCGCCGCAAGCCCGATGGGAATCCGCATCAGCCAGCCCCGCAACCGTCGGGCACGCCGCGACGCCCGCTCCGACCGCCGCACCTGGCGCTCCGTCCGCGTGGCGGCGACAACCTCCCGTTCCGGCGGCGGCGGCTCCGGCGCACGCGGCGAACGCGCGGCCAGGCGCCTCCGCAGCGGCCGAAAAAGGCGCCGCACCAGCCATTCGGCGCCCAGGCCAAGGCCAAGGACCAGCGCCAGGCGCCACAGCGTGTCGAGCAGCAGCCCCTGCAACTCCCGGTCACCAACCAATTGCATCAGCCACAGCCCGATCAGCGGCAGGCCGGCGACCGCCCGGGTCGCATCCACCACATGCTCGGCAAGCTGCGCCAGCCGATCCGACACCCCCACGATCACCTGGGCGCCGATGCTGTCCGGGGCCAACCTGGCAAGCCCGGGCGCAGCCGTTGCAGGCGCCGCGGCAGGGGCCGGCCCCACCGCAGGGGCGGCGGCTGTATCGGCCTCGGCAGCGCCATCACCTTTCGCTTCGGCCGGAACCCCCGCAGGCGCGGCGCGAACCTCCACCCGCCCACCAGGGCCTTGCGGCGCCCGCGCCAGTGCCTCCAGCACGGCGATGAATTGCGCCCGCCGCTGCGGGTCGCGCAGTACCTCCAGCGCCTGCTGCACCTGCTGCGGCGTCAGGGCCGGCGCGACCGCGGCCCGAACCGGTGCCTGGCCCCCGCCTCCCTGGCCCACGCCTCCCTGGCCCACGCCTCCCTGGCCCACGCCTCCCTGGCCCACGCCTCCCTGGCCCACCACTTGGGCCGACACCTGCGCCGCGGCCCACAAACCCTGCCCCGCCAGGAGAATCAGTACGATAGCGAACATTCTCATGGGCAAGCCCCATCATGGCATGGCCGGCAGTGTCAACTGCGGGGCTGCACAATCCCGCCTTCCCGCCTATTTTCTCCGCATGAACACATTTCTGGTCATACTTGTGGCACTGGCCATGCTCGCCACCGTCGGCGTCCTGTTCGCCGGCCTGCTGGGCCTCGCCCGCAACCCGGGCGACGGCGCGCGCTCGAATCGCCTGATGCGCTACCGCATCGCACTGCAGGCTGCCGCCCTGGTGCTCTTCGGCCTGCTGCTCCTCCTCACCCGCGGCTGACGCAGCCCAGCAGATTTGCCCTGCAGCGGCGGCGTTTGACAGCGCGGTGAACGCGCTCCTATGGTCCGGCGCATCAATTTTGCAGGTGCGAACGGGCGGCCGGCGTACACGACAAGCAACCGCATCGGGTGCCCCGCACACATCCAGGAAACGGCACGTCAGCCCATGAAAATCCTCGTTCCAGTCAAGCGGGTGGTCGACTACAACGTCAAGGTCCGGGTGAAGTCCGATGGCACCGGCGTTGAAACCGCCGGCGTCAAGATGTCGATGAACCCGTTCGACGAGATCGCCGTCGAGGAGGCCGTCCGCCTCAAGGAAAAGGGCGTGGCCACCGAGATCGTGGCCATCTCCATGGGCGTCGCCGCCTGCCAGGAAACCATCCGCACCGCGCTGGCCATGGGTGCAGACCGCGGCATCCTGGTCGAAAGCGATGCCGACCTGCAGCCGCTGGCCGTCGCCAAAATGCTCAAGGCCATCGCCGACAAGGAGCAGCCCAAGCTCATCATCCTCGGCAAGCAGGCCATCGACGACGACATGTCCGCCACCGGCCAGATGCTTGCAGCCCTGCTCGGCTGGGCCCAGGGCACCTTCGCCAGCAAGGTCACCATCGAAGGCGACAGCATGACCGTGATCCGCGAGGTCGATGGCGGCCTTGAAACCATCACGCTGACCCTGCCCGCCATCGTCACCACCGACCTGCGCCTGAACGAGCCGCGCTACGCCTCGCTGCCCAACATCATGAAGGCGCGCAAGAAGCCCATCGAAACCATCAAGCCGGCCGACCTCGGCGTGGACCCCGCGCCGCGCCTGACCGTGCTGAAGGTCGAGGAGCCGCCCAAGCGCCAGGCCGGCAAGAAGGTCGCCTCGGTGGCCGAACTCGTCGACAAGCTGCGCAACGAAGCCAAGGTGATCTGACCATGACCGCCCTCGTTCTCATCGACCACGAAAACGGCGCCATCAAGCAGCCTTCGCGCTCGGCCATCGCCGCCGCCACGAAGCTGGGCGAGGTCCACGCCCTCGTCGCCGGCCACGGCGTGCAGGCCGCCGCCGACGCCACCGCCAAGCTGCCCGGCGTTACAAAGGTGATCCTGGCCGACGCCGAAACCTACGCCAACGCCCTGGCCGAACCGCTCGCCGCCCTGCTGGTCGCCCTGGCGCCGAACTATTCGCACCTGATGGCCGCCACCACCGCGAACGGCAAGAACGTCATGCCGCGCGTCGCCGCCCTGCTCGACAGCCAGCCAATCAGCGATATCGCCGACGTGGTCGACGCCGACACCTTCGTGCGCCCGATCTACGCCGGCAACGCCATGGCCACCGTGAAAAGCAGCGATGCCAAGAAGGTGATCACCGTGCGCGCCGCCAGCTTCGACCCGGTCGCCCCCGAGGGCGGTAGCGCCACCATCGAGGCGGCCCCAACCGTCGACGCCCCCGGCCTGTCGCGCTGGGTCTCCGCCGAACTCTCCAAGAGCGAGCGTCCCGAACTCACCGCCGCCCGCGTCGTCGTCTCCGGCGGCCGCGGCATGCAGAACGGCGAGAACTTCAAGCTGCTCGACCCGATCGCCGACAAGCTCGGCGCCGCCGTCGGTGCCAGCCGCGCCGCCGTCGATGCCGGCTTCGTGCCGAACGACTACCAGGTCGGCCAGACCGGCAAGATAGTGGCGCCCGAACTGTATGTCGCCATCGGCATCTCCGGCGCCATCCAGCACCTCGCCGGCATGAAGGACAGCAAGGTCATCGTGGCGATCAACAAGGACGAGGAGGCGCCGATCTTCCAGGTCGCCGATTACGGCCTGGTCGCCGACCTGTTCCAGGCGCTGCCAGAGCTGGCGGCGGAGCTGGAGCGCGGCTGATGAATGTCCAGGCGCCCACCGCGGCCGCGGCCGCGGATGCGGCGCTGGCAAGCCCGGCCATCCAGGGCATCGGGGTGGTCGGCGCCGGCCAGATGGGCAACGGCATCGCCCATGTCTGCGCGCTCGCCGGCATCCCCGTCGTCCTGCTCGACGTCAAGGCCGAGGCGCTGGAGCGGGCCATGGCGGCAATGGGCCGCAACATGGACCGCCAGGTGAACCGCTCGCTGATCAGCCCGATCGAGAAGCTGGAGGCGCTGTCGCGCATCACCACCGCCACCGACTACGCCGCCTTCGGCGACTGCGACCTGGTCATCGAGGCGGCGACCGAAAAGGAGGAGGTGAAGCGCAGCATCTACAAGGTGCTCACCCCCCACCTCAAGCCGTCCTGCATGATCGCCTCCAACACCTCGTCGATCTCCATCACCCGCCTCGGCGCCAGCACCGACCGCGCCGAAAAGTTCATCGGCATGCACTTCATGAACCCGGTCCCGGTCATGAAGCTGGTCGAAGTCATCCGCGGCATCGCCACCGACGAGCCCACCTTCCAGGCCATCCAGGCACTCGCGCTGAAGCTCAATAAGACCACCGCCGTCTCCGAGGATTTCCCCGCCTTCATCGTCAACCGCATCCTGGTGCCGATGATCAACGAGGCGGTCTACGCGCTCTACGAGGGCGTCGGCTCGGTGGTCGCCATCGACACCGCGATGAAGCTGGGCGCCAACCACCCGATGGGCCCGCTGGAACTGGCCGATTTCATCGGACTGGATACCTGCCTGTCGATCATGCAGGTGCTCTACGAGGGCCTGGCCGACAGCAAATACCGCCCCTGCCCGCTGCTGGTGAAGTATGTCGAGGCCGGCTGGCTCGGCCGCAAATCCGGCCGCGGCTTCTACGACTACACCCAAACCCCTCCCCGCCCCACTCGCTGAGGCGGCGCGGCATCGCCATGTCGCGCTGCCGCATGCCAGGCAACCCGGCGTGACCCGACCAGTGCTGATCGGCGCCGGCGGACACGTCATGGGCGCGCTGGTGATGGCTATCGCCGCCATCCCGGGCCTGGACGGGCGGGTGGACCTGCATCTGTCGCGCACCCTGCCCGGCGGCCGCGCCCCGGTACCGCCCGACGTCCTGGCCCGCGCCGCGGTACTGCTGGAGGAGGCCGCACCCTGGCAATCCGCCACCTCGCTCACCGCGGCCGAGCGCGCCCTCCTGCCCCAGGGCTGCACCACCATCACCCTGCCCCGGCCCGAGTTCAACAGCCTGTGGCCGCTGATGGCCGACGACCCGCGCAACGTCGCCACGCCCGAATTGCCGATGGGCCCCATCCCGCGCCTCTTCGCCGACCGCCTCGCCAGCCACATCGCCCAGGCCGAGCCCGACCCCGACTTGCGCCGCGCCGCCTATGACGCGACCCGGCTGGACAGCATCATCGACCTGCAGCAGGGCCACGAGGCCGAGCTGCGGCAGATGTTCCTGCGCGAGCAGAGCTGCGATATCCGCGTCGCAGCCTTCGTGCTGTCGCAGTTCCGCGCGCAGCGCCTGTTCCACACCGCCGTCCACCCCGCCGGCCCGGTCCTGCACTACATGATGGCGCAGATCCTCGCCCACCCCACCCTGCCCGACCTGCTCGCCCAGCCCTACGATACCGCCCTGCGCACGGCCGGCGCGGCGCTCGACGACGCCTTCAGCGACATCCAGGCCCCGATCCACCCCCGCGTGGCAGCACATTTCGCGCTGGCGTGGTGGAATGCCGGCCTCGAATACCGCTGGCTCGGCCAGGGCCGGCGCTTCTCCGACTGGATCGAGTGGTACCTGCGCCTCCCCGCGCCATCTCCCGCCACCCCCCAACCCGCAACCGAAGCCACCATCCCGGCCGGCCTTCCGCTCGGAACCGGCGACATGCCAGGCGCCATCGCGCTGCACCCGCCAGCCGAAATTGCCCGGGTGGCGCCGTTCTTCGCCACCGCCATCGACCCCGCGATCGCCCGCCACGGCGCCGCCCTGCTCAGCGAAGCCAGCGCGCGCTACCGGGCCGCCCCGGCGATGCTGGGCATGCTGGCCGGCGCCACCATCCTCGGCGACAGCGGCGCCGTGCTGCACCAGCAAGCCATCGTGGCCAACACGCTGCGCGAAAACGCGGACAGCCTGCGCACCACCCTCCTGCCGGCCCGCCGCCACCTCGACGGGCGCCACTTCATGGGCTTCGGCCCGCATTGGCGCGACGACCCGCACGGCATCACCGGCGTGCTGCCCCGGCTGGTCGCCTATGCACGGCGGCACCGGCGCGACCCCGCACTGCGCCTGCTGCTGCCCGAAGCGGCCGATGCCCCCTGGCTGCGCGAGACACTGGCGCTGCTGAACATCAATGCGACGCAGGTCGCCTGGCTGGCCGACGAAGCCGTGGTCTGCGCCGATCTCACGCTGACCACCCGCCTCCCCATCGACGACGTGGCACCCTTCGCCATCGAAGCGGCCCGCGCCGCCGCCGCCCTGGTGCCGCTGTCGCCGCCCGGCCCGCGCCTGGTCTATCTGCACGGAGACAGCACCTGCGGCACCCCGGCCAACGCCACGCAGATCGCCGCCACCCTGGCCGCGCGCGGTTTCGCCATCGTCGAGGCCAACCGGATCAGTCTGCCCGAACGCATCGCCCTGCTGCGCCACGCCACCGCCGTGGTGGCCGCCCAGGGACCGCATCTCGCCGGCATGGTGTTCTGTCCGCCCGGCACGGCGGTTCTGGAACTGGTCGGCCCCGCCAACCCACGCGCCCTCTACTGGTCGCTCGCCTCCTGCGCCGGGCTGCGCTACGGCTACGTGGTCGGCGAACCCACCGGACCAGCACCCGGACTCAACGACAGCTATACGGTGCCGCTGGCGATGCTGGCCTACGCCGCCGGCATCATGAGAGGGGCTTCGCCCCCAAACCCCCAGCAGGGGGCCGAGCCCCCTGCACCCTCATGAATGGGGGTTTGGGGCCTCCAGGCCCCAACGGGTCGAGGGCAGCGCCCTCGCCTGGCTCCCGCCGCCGGCCGCTCAGCCCATGACGTGCCCGACGCCTGCCCCGGCTACCAGCCGGTTCACCTCCGCCACCTCGCCCGCGAACACCGCCGCCATCTTCGCCAGTTGCCCCGCCACGTTCTCCATCAACTCGCGCGACACTGCCGCCGCCTGGGCGGTAGGCTCGGTGTCGGAGATGGTCACCGTGTTGATCAGGTCCACCAGCGTGTCGTTCAGCCCCGCCGGGTTGCGCAGCCCATCGCGCGGCGACTGCCGATGCACATCCACCAGCACGCCCTCCACCGCCGCCAGCGCCGCGCTCGCCGCCTTGGCCTTGCCCGCGAGATCGGCCTGCCCCTCGCCCAACCCATCCACCAGCGCGGCAAGCTGGCGCTTGGCCCGGCGGATGCGATTCACCCCCTGGTTCAGCGCCGCGGTCGAGGCGGTCAGCTCCATCAGCAGGTCGAACTGGCGCCGATGCTGCTCCGGCGTGGTGGCCAGGCGCGGGTCCTTGACGATGGCGAAATCCACCACCTGCGCCGTCCCGCCTGCCGAAAGCTCCACCTTGTAGTCGCCCGGCGGCGCCATCGGCCCCGGCTGCGCGTCGGGCTCGCTGACCAGCGGCTTGTTCTTCAGCGGCGCCAGCGAGGCGTCGATCTTCGCCGGGCCGGGATAGCGCATGTCCCAAACGTAGCGGTTCAGCCCAGCATTGGCGCTCGGCCGCTTGGCGGCGGGCACGGAGGTATCGTCGCTGCGGTAGCTGATGATCGCCACCCCCGCCGCATCGCTGAAGGTCAGCGTCACCGGCCCGGCACCGTCCAGCCAGTAGTAGAGCATCGTGCCATGCGGCGGGTTCTCGCCGATATCCAAATGCTCGCGCACCTTGATGCCGTCATAGCGCTCGTAATGCGCGATCCCGCCGCCAATGCCGAACACCACGCCGAACGACACTGGCCCCCGCGCACCGGCCAGCGCGCCGAAATGCTGGCGCGAACGGATCGTCGGGCGCGGCGCGATCAGCTTCGTGCCGCTCGCCGGCACCGGCATCGCCCGCAGCGCCGTCAGGTCGTCCAGCACCCAAAAGGCGCGGCCATGCGTGCCGGCCACCAGGTCGCCGTCCTTGATCTTCAGGTCATAGACCGGCACCACCGGCAACCCGCCGGGCAGCCGCGCCCAGGTGGCACCGTCGTCCACCGTGAAGAACACGCCCGTCTCGGTGCCGGCGAACAACAGCCCCTTGCGCACCGGATCGGCACGCACCACCCGGGTGATCTCGTCCTCGGGGAAGTTGCCGTTGATCGAGGTCCAGCTCCGCCCGCCATCCGTCGTGCGGTACAGATAGGGCTTGTAGTCCGACAGCTTGTAGCGCGTCGCCGCCAAATAGACCGTGTCGGCATCGTGCGGCGACGGCTCCACGCAGCCGATATAGGCCAGTTCCGGCAGCCCCTGCGGCGTCACGTTGCTCCAGGAATTCGCCCCCGCCCGCATTACGTGCACCAGCCCGTCATCGCTGGAACCCCAGATCTCGCCCTTGCGGTGCGGGCTCTCCACCACGCTCGCCAGCGTCGCATGCACCTCGGCCCCGGCACTCTCGCGGGTGATGTCGCCGCCCGAATGCCCCTGGCGCGCCTTGTCGTTCAGCGACAGGTCCGGCGAGATCGCCTCCCAGCTCATCCCCTCGTTGGTCGAACGGAACACATGGTTGCCGCCGGCATACAGCACGTTCGGATCATGCGGCGAGAACGCGATCGGGAACGTCCAGGCAAAGCGGTATTTCAAATCGCGCGGCGCAACCCCCGTCGATTCCTCCGGCCACACGTTCACCAGCTGGATCTGGTCGGTCTTGTAGTCATAGCGCTGCAGCGCCCCCGCGCCGCCGGGGCTCGACCCCACCGCCCCACAGAACACGATGTCGTTGTCATCCGGCTTCACCGCGATGAACCCGCTCTCCCCAGTGCCCGGATAGGTGCAGTCGCCCAGCGTGATCGCCCCCCACACCGTCGCCGACGGCACCGCGATCGAGGTGTTGTCCTGCTGCGTGCCATACACGCGGTACGGATACCGGCTGTCGGTGTCGATCCGATAGAACTGCCCGGTCGGCTGATTGTAGATCGACGACCAGGTGTGCCCGCCGTTGAAGCTCACCTGGGCGCCGCCATCGTTGCCCTCGATCATCCGGTTGCTGTCGCGCGGGTCGATCCATAAATCGTGGTTGTCGCCGTGCGAGGTGTTGATCTCGGTGAAGCTGCTGCCGCCGTCGGTGGACTTCCAGAAATTCAGGTTGGTCACATACACCGTGTCGGCATGGCTCGGATCGGCGAACACATGCGTGTAGTACCAGGGCCGATGCATCAGATCGCGATGCGACGACGTCTGCACCCAGGAATTGCCGAAATCCTCGGAGCGGTACAGCCCGGTCTTGTCGCCCTCCGCCTCCACCAGCGCCCAAACCCGCCCGCGCCGCGCCGGCGACACGGCCACGCCGATCTTGCCCAGCGCACCCGCGGGCATGCCGCGATTGGTGGAAATCTCCTCCCAGGTGTCGCCGCCATCGGTTGAGCGGAACAGCCCGCAGCCCGGCCCGCCGGAGGAGATGTTCCAGAAATTGCGCCGCGTCTGCCAGTTCGTGGCATACAGCAGGCGCGGATTGGTCGGGTCCATCGCCATGTCCACCGCACCGCTGTCCTCGTTGCGGTACAGAATTTGCTGCCACGTCGCCCCGCCATCGGTGGTGCGGTACACCCCGCGCGCCTCGTTCGGCCCGAAAATGTCGCCCAGCGCCGCCACATAGGCGATCTCCGGGTTGGTCGGATGGATCAGCACCCGGCCGATATGCTTGGTGTCGCGCAGCCCCACATGGCTCCAGGTCCGCCCAGCATCGACCGACTTATACACCCCGTCGCCATACGACACGTCCAGCCGGATCGTCGTCTCGCCCATCCCGGCATAGATCACGTTGGAATCCGACCTCGCCACCGCGATCGCCCCCACCGCCGCCGTCGCCAGGAACCCGTCGGACACGTTGCGCCAGTAGATGCCGCCATCCGTGGTCTTCCAGATGCCGCCGGCGCAGGCGCCGAAATAGAACGTCATCGGATTGTTGAAGTCACCAGCCACCGCCACCACGCGCCCGCCGCGCGAAGGGCCGATGCAGCGCCACTTGAGGCCCCCGAGGTCGGCGGGGTCGATGGCAGGCGACATGTCGTTCATGGCGGAATCCCGGGGTTGCTGCGTGGCCGAACATTGCGGCGCTTCAGCCCGTGTGGCAACCGCCCGGCACACGAATTGCAGGCACTGGCATGCCGGAAAAGCGCTGCCCCAACAGCCGCCTTGACCCCGCCGCCCGCCGGGCCGACGCTCGCCAGGCCCATGGCCAGCACCACCCTCCCCGACGCCGCCGTCAACACTGCCCCCCGGGGCCCCGAGCGCCTGTGGGCGGCGCTGCTGGCCGCCACCCTGCTCAACCTGCCGCTCGGCTCAGTCTATGCATTCAGCGTCTTCCTCCGCCCCATCGAACTCGACCTCGGCATCGCCCGCTCGGCGCTGTCCCTGGTGTTCGGCCTGGCGACGGTGGGCTTCACGGTGGGATCGGTGGGTGCGGCCTGGCTCTACCGCCTCGCACCCGCCCCGGTGCTGATCCTGGCCAGTGCGCTGGCAGCCGCCGGCGGCATCGCCTTCGCGGCGACGGCCCAGGGCATGACGCAACTGCTGGTCGGCTACGGCATCGCCTTCGGCACCGGCGGCGGGGTCGCCTATATCCTGCTGCAACAGGGCGTGAACCTGCTCGTCCGCCACCGCCGCGGCCTGATCAACGGCTACCTCGTCAGCCTCTACCCGATGGGCGCCATGCTCGCCACGCCCGCCTTCCATTGGTGCAACGAGACATTCGGCTGGCGCACCACCATGGCCGGGCTGGCCGCCCTGCTGGTGCTCTGCGGATGCGCCGCCGCCGCCCTGGCGCACCTGGCCGGCGCCCGGCTGGTGGCCGCCCCTGGCGCGCCACGCACCGCCCCCGCGCGGCTGGGCAGCACCTTCTTCCGCCTGTCCGCCACCTTCTTCCTGGCCGCCGCGGCGGGCCTCACGGTGCTCAGCCAGGCGCGCGAGATCGTCGCCGCCTATGGCGGCGCGGCGGCGCTGGCGGTCGCGGCCACCACCGGCATCACCGGCGCCATCGCCGTGGCGCGGATCAGCGGCGGCTACCTCGTCGACCGCTTCGCCGTGCCCCATGTCATGTGCGCCGCCCACGCCCTGGCCCTGGCCGGCGGCGTGCTGCTGGCGCTGTGGCCGACGCCGCTCACCGCGGTGCTCGCGCTCGCCATGGTCGGCATGGGCTACGGCTTCATCTCCGGCGCCACCGCCGGCGGCATCGGCATCTACTGGCCGCCCGCCGATTTCGGCCGCGTCGCCGGGCGAACCTACATCGCCTGGTGCGCCGCCGCCGTCACCCTGCCCGTGCTCGCCGGCTACCTGTTCGACCTCACCCAAGGCTACGCCGCCGCCATGCTCATCGCCGGCGGCGGCAACCTCGCCGGCATGGCCATGGCCCTCACCCTGCCCAGGCGAGGCCGGCTTGGGTAGCCGGCCTACTCCGCCGCGTCCGCGAACTGCGCCGCGTGCAGCGACCGATAGACACCCCCGGCCGCCAGCAACTCGCCATGCGTCCCCTGCTCGGCGATCCCCTGCTCCGTCACCACCACGATCCGGTCGGCATTGCGGATCGTCGCCAGCCGATGCGCGATCACCAGCGTCGTCCGCCCCTGCGACAATTCCGCCAGCGACTGCTGGATCGCCTGTTCCGTCTCGGTGTCCAGCGCGCTCGTCGCCTCGTCCAGGATCAGGATCGGCGGGTTCTTCAGGAATATCCGCGCAATCGCCAGCCGCTGCTTCTGCCCGCCCGACAGCTTCACCCCGCGCTCGCCGATCGGCGTCTCCAGCCCCTCCGGCAATGCGGCGATCACCTCGTCCAGCCGCGCCCGCCGCGCCGCCGCACGGATCTCCGCATCGCTAGCCCCCAGCCGCCCATAGGCGATGTTGTCGCGGATCGACCCGGCAAACAGGAAAACATCCTGCTGCACGATGCCGATCTGCCGCCGCAGCGAGGCCAGCGTCATGTCGCGGATATCGATGCCGTCGATGACAATCCGCCCCTGCTGCACCTCGTAGAACCGCGGCAACAGCGAGCACAGCGTCGTCTTGCCCGCCCCCGACGGCCCCACCAGCGCCACCGTCTCCCCCGCCCGCACCGCAAGGTCCAACCCGCGCAGCACCGGCCGCCCGGAATCATAGCCGAAGGTCACCCCCTCGTAGCGCACCTCGCCGCGCAGCCCCGCAACCTCGCGCGCGCCAGGCCGGTCGGCGATGTCCGGCTCGTTCCCCAGCAGCTCCAGATAGCGCCGGAACCCGGCGATACCCTTCGGATAGGTCTCGATCACCGCGCTGATCTTCTCCAGCGGCCGGTAGAACACACCCACCAGCAACAGGAAGGCGACGAAATCGCCCACGCTCAGCTCCCCGCGAACGATCATCCACGCACCGGCCAGCATCACCACCACCTGCACCGCGCGCATCGCCACGTAGTTCAGCGTGATGCCGGCCGCCATCAGCCGATACGCATCCAGCTTGGTGCGCCGGTACTTTTCGTTGTCATCAGCGAACAGCCGCCGCTCGTGGTCCTCGTTGGCGAAGGCCTGAACCACGCGAATTCCACCCACCGCCTCCTCGATGCGCGCGTTGAACGCGCCCACGCGGGCGAACTGGGTCTGCCAGTTCAGCGTCATCCGCCCGCCATACCGCGCCACCACGAAGGCCGCGGCCGGCACGATCAGGGCGGCGATCAACGCCAGCTGCACGTTCACCACCGCCATCAGCGCAAACGCCCCGGCGAAGGTCAGCAGCGCGATCAGCACATCCTCCGGCCCGTGATGGGCCACCTCGCCGATCTCCTCCAGGTCCTTGGTCACCCGCCCCACCAGGTGCCCGGTCTTCTGGTTGTCATAGAACCGCAGCGACAACTTCTGCAGGTGGTCGAACGCCCGCCGGCGCAACTCCGTCTCGATGGCGATGCCCAGCACATGACCCCAATAGGTCACGATGGCCATCAGCCCGCTGTTCACCAGATACACCAGGAACAGCCCGAACACGGCGAACACGATAACCTGCAGGTCCTGCTGCGGCAGCAGCCGGTCGATCACGTAGCGCACCGCCATGGGGAACATCAGTTCCAGCACGCCAGACAACGCGGCACAGCCGAAATCCAGCGCCAACAGGCGCCGATGCGGGCGGTAGAACATCAGGAACTGGCGGATCATGCCCTGCAGTTAGGCGAGCCCCCCGCCAATGTCGATGCCTCGCCGCACAGCGAACGCAGCGATCCAGCCGCCCCGCACCCCGGCGGTCCGGTGTCGAGGTGATCTGGTCAGGTGGCGAACACCCCCCATCTGCCCGCCATGGCACTCCCCGCATCCCCGATCGCCCGGCGCGCCCTCCTCGGCGGCGCCCTCGCCACGCTGGCCCACCCCGCCCATGCCGACGACGCGCCCCTCGCCCTGCTGGCCAATGGCAGCCACCTCGCCATCATGCGCCACGCCCTCGCCCCCGGCACCGGCGACCCCGCGGCCTTCCGGATCGACGACTGCACCACCCAGCGCAACCTCTCCGACCAGGGCCGCGCCCAGGCCACGCAAATCGGCATTCGGCTGCGCGCCGCCGGCATCACCCGCGCCCGCGTCCTCACCAGCCAGTGGTGCCGCGCCCGCGACACCGCCCGCCTGCTGGGCTATGGCCCACCCGACGACCTCGCCCTGCTGAACTCCTTCTTCGCCACGCGCAGCGGCGGCCCCGCCCAAACCCGCGCCCTGCGCACCTGGATCGCCGCCGCCATCCTGGACACCCCGGTGCTGTTGGTCAGCCACCAGGTCGTCGTCACCGCCCTGTCCGAGGTCTTCCCCGCATCCGGCGAGATCGTCATCCTCCGCCGCCATCCAACCGGCACGCTCGCCGTCGCCGGCCGGGTGGCGACCCCACCCTGATCCTCCCCGCTTGGCCCTCAGCGATACTCGATGCGCGGATCGATATAGGCGTACAGCACGTCCACCAGCACGTTCATCACCACATAGATCACCAGGATGAACAGGATGCAGCCCTGGATCAGCGGATAGTCGCGTACCCCGATCGCCTGGATCAGCAGCCGCCCGATGCCGGGATAGGTGAACACCGCCTCGGTCACCACCGTGCCACCCACGAACGCCGCCAGCATCAGCCCCACGATGGTGACGAACGGCAGCAGCGCGTTGCGCATCACGTGCCGCCCCACCACGTCGCGCTCGCGCAGCCCCTTGCTGCGCGCGGTCCGCACGTAATCGGCCTTCAACTCCCCCAGCAGCGAGGCCCGCAGGAACCGCGCGAAAATGCCCGACACATAGACCCCAAGCGTCAACGCCGGCAGCAACAGGTTGCGCAGCGCCGCCACCGGGTCCTGCCAGAACGGCACATAGGTCGAAACCGACGGCAGCCAGCGCAGCTCCACCGCAAACAACAGGATCAGCAGGATACCCAGCCAGAACGTCGGCACCCCCAGCGCCAGCGCGCTCCAGCCGGAGAGCATCCGGTCCACCCAGCTACCCGGCACCAGCGCGCTGATCACCGCCACCGGCACGCCCAGCACCAGCCCCACCACGATCGCCGCCAGCCCCAGCTGCAACGTCGCCGGCACCCGGTCCATGATCAGCCCCAGCACCGGCTCGCGGCTCTGGATCGACAGCCCGAAATCGCCCACCACCGCGCCCGTCAGCCACGACCAGTATTGCGCCAGCAACGGCCGGTCCAGGCCCAGCCGCTCGATGGTCGCCTGGATCTGCTCGGCCGTCGCGTTCTCGCCCACGATCGCCCCCACCGGCGAGCCCGGCACCGCATACACCATCGCCCAGATGCCCACCGACGACAGCAGCAGCACCGGCACCAGTTGCGCCAGGCGGCGCAGGATATAGCTGGTCACGCGGTCCCCCGCCTGGCGCCATCGTCCCCGTTCGCGGGCACGGCCTCCTCCTCCACGATCTCCCGCCGATCCTCCAGCACGCTCGCCAGCACCCGGCCCAGCGTGTCCAGCGACAGGATCGTCAAGGTCAGCGCGATCCCCGGCAGCACCGCATAGTACGGCGCCTCATACAGGTAGGATTTCCCGGTGCGCAGCATCTCGCCCCAACTCGGCGTCGGCGGCGGAATGCCCACGCCCAGGAACGCCAGCGCCGCCTCCAGCAAAATCGCCACCGACGACAAAATCACCACCTGCACCAAAATCGGCGACCATGCATTCGGCAGCACCGTGCGGAACATATTGTAGCTCGCCGACCCGCCCAGCGCCTCCACCGCCATCACGAAATCCCGCTGCCGCAGCGCCAGCACCTGGGCCCGCGTGATCCGCGCGAAGCCGGGAATGCCGGTGATGCCGACCGCCACCAGGGCCGCCGACTGGCTACGCCCCAGCACGGCGATCAGCGCCATGGCGAACAGGATGCTGGGCAGCGCCAAC
>Ga0105054_10003281_pt1 | contig 25217 bp, 15 predicted proteins | sample BON02_FD_78091 | JGI IMG/M metagenome (GOLD analysis project Ga0105054, IMG submission 78091) | Freshwater microbial communities from Lake Bonney liftoff mats and glacier meltwater in Antarctica - BON-02 (megahit assembly) | ecosystem: Environmental > Aquatic > Freshwater > Ice > Glacier...
AGGAACGGTGCAGCTACCGCCGTTGCAAGCAACTCCGGCGGCACGCGTTATCCATGGGGCGTTGAAACATTTGAAGAACGTATCGAGCACAAAACTTCCGACAACGACCCTGCAAACACATCTGCAAAGGGCGTGTATGCCTTGCAAATCAAAATGGATGGTCGCAGCGTACGCCTGGAAGCGGAAGTTGAGTTCAGCAGTGACCTGGAGAACTTTCACCTGACGTTTATTCGCCGCTTGAAGGAAAACGGTGTGGTGATTCGTGAAAGAAGTTGGGATGAGACCATTCCCAGGGATTATCAATAGAAGGCAAGTCGATCGGTCCACTCTGAAACAGCGGCAAGGGGAAGAAAGATGCAAACAGACAGGTCAGACATTCGCATGGGACACGCGCTTAAAGCGCCGATGGCAGCGCTGCAATGGTTGCTGCTGGCCCTGATGCTGGCCCCGGTGCTGTTGGTATCCGGCGCTCAGGCAGCAACGTCGCAGGAGGCGCGCTGGCAGCACCAGGCGCAGGCGGTGACCATCACCCGCGACGACTGGGGCATTGCCCACGTGCACGGAAAGACCGATGCCGACGCTGTGTTCGGCATGATCTACGCGCAGGCCGAGGACGACTTCAACCGCGTCGAGACCAATTACCTGACAGCGTTGGGGCGCACCGCCGAGGCCGAGGGAATATCGGCGATCTGGGGCGACCTGCGGCAGAAGCTGTTCATCGATCCGGAGATGCTGAAGCGCAACTACACGGAAAGTCCGGCCTGGCTGCGGGCGCTGATGGACGCCTGGGCTGACGGCCTGAACTACTATCTCGACACGCATCCAGACGTGCACCCGAAGGTGATCACGCATTTCGAGCCGTGGATGGCGTTGAGTTTCACCGAGGGCAGCATTGGCGGCGACATCGAGCGCGTGTCGCTGCAACAGCTGGCCTTGTTTTACGAGGACGACCAGCACGACGAAGACCAGTACACCGATGTCCGGCACGACGATGATCAGGCGGCGCTGGCCTTCGTCCCCGAGCCGGCCAGCTGGCAGGAGCCGACCGGCTCCAACGGCATCGCGATCGCACCCGGACTGACGGTCGATGGCCACGCGCTGCTGCTGATCAATCCGCACACCTCGTTCTTCTTCCGCTCCGAGCTGCAGATGTCCAGCGACGCCGGACTGGATGCCTACGGCGCCGTGACCTGGGGTCAGTTCTTCGTTTACCAGGGTTTTAACCGGCACGCCGGCTGGATGCATACCTCCACCGGTGCGGATGTGGTCGACGAGTTTGCCGAGACCATCGTGAACGAAGATGGCAAGCTGTCCTATCGCTATGGTAAGGAGCTGCGTCCGGTCACCACGCGCACCATCAGCGTGCCGTACAAAGCCGACGATGGTACCAAGGCCAGCCGCACCTTCACCGCGTATTTCACCCACCACGGTCCGATCGTGCGCCAGGCCGACGGCAAGTGGATCGCCATGGCGCTGATGAACACACCGATCCCGGCGTTGCAGCAGAGCTGGCTGCGCACGAAGACCACCGACTACGCCAGCTACATGAAGGTGGCCGAGCTCAAGGCCAACTCGTCCAACAACACCCTGTTCGCCGATGACAAGGGCGGAATCGCCTACCTGCACCCGCAGTTCATCCCGATCCGTGACGACCGCTTCGACTACACAAAACCCGTGGACGGCAGCGACCCTGCCACCGACTGGCAAGGCCTCACGCCGCTGGACCAGGTGCCCAACGTGGTCAACCCGCCCAACGGCTGGGTATTCAACACCAATAACTGGCCATATTCCGCCGCTGGCGATAACAGTCCGAAACAAGCGGATTTCCCGCGCTACATGGACACTTTTGGCGAGAACCCGCGCGGTCTGCACGCCACGCGGCTGCTGACAGGCGCCAGTGGATTCAGCGTGCCGAAGCTGATCACCGATGCATTCGATGCCTACCTGCCCGAGTTCGCCCGGCAAATTCCGATCCTGCTTTCCGACTACGACGCACTGGCTGCCAACAACCCGCTCAAGGCCAGGTTGGCAGGTCCCATCGCACTGTTGCGCGGATGGGATTACCGCTGGGGCATCGCCTCAATGCCGACTTCGCTGGCGGTGTTCTGGGGCGACACGCTGTGGGACGAAGCCAGCAAGGCGGATACCACCGAGGGTCTGTCGATCTACGATTACATGGCCGAGAAAGCCGGTGCCCAGGTGCGGCTACAGGCGCTGTCCGAGGCTGTTGATCGTCTGCAGGCCGATTTCGGCAGCTGGGGCATCGCCTGGGGCGAGATCAACCGGTTCCAGCGCATCAACGGCGACATCGTGCAGCCGTTCGACGACGGCAAGCCGAGTATCCCGGTGCCGTTCGTGTCGGCGCGCTGGGGTTCGCTGGCCTCGTTCGGTGCGCACCGCTGGCCGGGAACCAAACGCTACTACGGAACCAGCGGCAACAGTTTCGTCGCCGTGGTCGAGTTCGGCCCGAGGGTGCGTGCACGCGCCATCACTGCGGGAGGCGAGAGCGGGCATCCGCAGTCCCCGCACTTTAACGACCAAGCCGAGCACTACACCACCGGCAACCTGCGCACGGTGTATTTCTGGCCGGAGCAGCTGCAGGGCCACACCGAGCGTGTCTACCACCCCGGCTCCTGACTGCAGGCCGGGTGATTCGCATGACAGTGCAAAATAACAACAAGGCGGTTTTTGAATTGGCCATGCAACACCTGCATGCCGATCAACCCGACAAGGCCGCTGAAATTTGCCGAGCACGACTACACTCCTCGCCGGCCGATCTGCATTTGCTTACATTGCAGGGTGTATCTCTGATCTCGGCGCGTCAGCCTTCCGAAGCCATAGAACCTCTGCAGCAGGCGGTGAAATTGGCACCCGGTTTTGCGCGGGCCCAGGAAAACCTGGGCCACGCTTACTTGATGCTGAACCGGCTGGATGAAGCACACACACACCTCAAACTGGCTGCCAAACTCGACCCGCAATCAGCCAGCGCCCATCAGAAGCTGGGGCATGTATTGGCCGCCATGGGCAAGGGAAATGAGGCTGATAGCATTTTTGAACAGGGTTTCGAGCTGGATCCGCAACGCGGCAAACTGGCGGAAGCGGGCGAGCATTTGCGTGAAGAGCGTTTTGATGAATGCGAAAACCTCTGCAAAGCACTGTTGCAGAATAATCCGGAAAACGTAAACGCCATGCGGCTGCTGGCGCGCATTGCAGGCCACTTTGAGCACTGGAAGCATGCTGAAAAACTGTTGCGCCGGGCGCTTGAAATTTCCCCCGAATTCCACGATGCGCGTATCGATTTGTCGCGGGTTCTGAAAAACCTGGATCGCATTGAAGAAGCCATTGACTGCACTGCCATCGCCACCGCTGAAATGCCCCGCAATGCCTATGCGCTGTACATGCATGCCAGCATGTTGTCATTGGGCAACCAGTCCGAAAACGCGTTGTTGTTTTACCGCCGCGCCCTCCAGGTTCGCGAACATCATCCGGCTGCCTGGGTCGGCATGGGTCATTTGCTCAAAACCCTGGGCAAAACGGAGGAAGGCATTGCAGCCTATAACAAAGCCATTGAACAGCGGCCCAACTTCGGCGAAGTGTATTGGAGCCTGGCCAACCTGAAGACCTATCGTTTCAGTGATGAACAGGTTGCTGATATGGAACGGCGTTTATCAGAGGAAGGCCTGAGCAAAGAAAAACTGGATGATGATGACCGGGTGCATTTCATGTTCACCCTGGGCAAAGCCTGGGAAGACCGGGCCGATTGGGATAAGGCTTTCGAATACTACGAGCAAGCCTGTGAAGTCCAGCGAATGCGCATTTCGCATGACCCAATTGCAAATGAAGTAATGAATGAACGCATCTGCAGCGTGTTTAACGCTGAGTTTCTGCTTCAGCGCCAGGGTCTGGGATTGAATGATGGCGCAAACCCCATTTTTATTGTTGGCTTGCCACGATCGGGTTCTACCCTGATCGAGCAGATTCTGGCCAGTCACAGCCAGGTCGAAGGCACCGCCGAACTGGCGGATATCGGCAAAATTACTGCCAGCCTGGCGCGCCGGTTTAAAGGCGTGGTTTATCCTGAAGCGGCCAGCCAATTGCCGGCCAGCGACTGGGCGCAACTGGGTGAAGAATACCTTGAACGCACGCAGCGTCATCGTGATGGCCTGCCGTTTTTCACCGACAAAATGCCCAATAACTTTCCCAGCATTGGTTTCATAATGACGATTCTGCCGAATGCAAAAATCATTGATGCAAGACGACATCCACTGGACAGTTGCTTTGGCAGCCTGAAACAACATTTTGCCCATGGCCAGTCGTGGAGTTATGACCTGTTGGAAATTGGTGAATACTATCTTGAATACCGAAAGTTGATGCGCCACTGGGCAGAGGTGCTACCCGGCCAGGTTCTGGAAATGCGCTACGAGGACATGGTAAATAACCAGGAACAGCAAACCCGGCGCTTGCTGGAGTTCTGTGGACTTCCCTGGGAAGATCAATGCCTGCGTTTCTATGAAACCGAAAGAGCGGTGCGTACCGCCAGTTCAGAACAGGTACGCCAACCGATTTACAGCAGCTCGATTCACCATTGGAAAAACTTCAGGGAGCAGCTTGCTTTCCTGATCGAAATCATTGGCGAGGATTTGGAAAAGGAAGACTGGGACATCGATTAACGCTGTCCCAGCCTGTGATCTTGCTCAGTTAAAATATTTACGGATATTGAAACCGTAAGTACGTGGCTTGCGTATTTGCAGATTGTCACGGCCCCAAAAGACATCCGCGCCCATGCTACGATAGTTAATCGCCCGTTCATCGGTGAAGTTATCCACGAATACCGAAAACTCCCAATCCGCATTTCTGAAACCGCTGCGCAAATCCCAGAGACCGTAGCTGGGTTGCTGCACGCGTCCGCCGTAACCGTCCCCATCCGGATCACCGTCATTATCCCGCAAGGCGTTGAAGGATGAACCGGTATACGCATATTGCAAGCGCACATAGGCTTTACTACCGCCCATAATATTCATGTTCCAGTTATATTCGGCATAGGTTGCAAGATTGAGATCCGCTACCAATGGCAGGCGCGTGCCTTTAGGGATATCCAGCGCGATTACATCGGGTGCGCGATCATCAAATACTTTGATGTCATCGGCGATTTCAGCCTTGAACAAGTAGGTACTGACGAGGCCAAACGACCAATTTTCGTTTACCAACCAGGTCAGCTCGGTATCAAGGCCGTTTACATTCGCATCACCCACGTTAGCAATAACGGTCTGGAAGGGTTCACCAAACTGGAAGCTGGGGTCTGTCAACTCCAGCTGCATATCTTTCCATTGCTGGAAATAAGCAATGATATTGAACTGCACTTGGCCATCCACCCACTGTGACTTAAAACCAAACTCGTAATTCTGCAAAGTGTCCGGGCCAAATTGAATCGGCAAAGTAGGGTTGCCTCTCGCCCGGTTGGTGCCGCCGGAGCGGAAGCCTTCCGAGTACAGGGCGTACACCATCTTGTCTTCCTGGAAGAAGTACTGCCCACCCAGCTTGGGAAGAAAGCCGTCGTCCGAGGCGCCAGAATCGGAAATCGTAGGAGGCCCTGTTTGCGGTATGACCTGGTAGTAGGTGCGGTCTATTTGGGTGTCATACCAACGCAGGCCCAGCAACAGTTTCCATTGCTCAGTCAGATTAACAGTCGATTCACCAAACACGGCCATGTCGCTGCGCTTGCTTTGCTCGCCGGAGGCATAGCGACTATCAGTTGGTGCCAGATCATCTCCATACAGCGCCTTTTGCGCAGCCCAGGATTCAGTCTGCTGGTAATCGTCGATAACATTGGTGTAGTCCCATCTCTGTTTGGCTTCCTGGTAGAAAAACCCTACCGTCCAGTCCCAACGGGAGGTGCTGCCACTCAGACGGGTTTCATGCGTCCAGCGGCTATCACGCTGAATGTTGTTCCAGGTACCGCTTGGGTCACCGTCATCAAAATCATAACCCGTGCCATTAAGCTCACAGGCCGTGGCGAAATCATAAGTGTTGTAATAAGCGTAGTACGGATTGCTGCCACAGGTGCCGCGACCATAAACGCCCAGGACAGAATGGTAATAGGCCAAACCGCTGGTGCCATCAAAAGTATAAGCGGTGTCACGCTCGAAATAAGCTGTTGAGGAAGTGAATCCGACATCACCCAAACTGCCATCCAGCGTGAGCTGGAAATTACTCCACTCGTCATCCCAGCTTTCACGATTGAACTTGATGGTTTTCAGGTCACCGGTGGTGGGATCGTAATCATTGAAACCATTGATCTTGGCATTCTGATTGTTGTAAATACCCGTCAGTGCCCAATCATCATTGAAGAACCACTTGGCAGAAATACGCCCACCTGCCCAATCGGCGCTGTTGAAGTTGTTCTCAACAATATCCGCATTGGTTTTACTGCCTATAATGCGCTCGCCGGTAACGGCATCGATGCGGCCAGGGGTGTAGCCAAAGACATTGTCAATGTAGCCCGCATCCTTGGCCCCGAAACCTACCAGCCGAATAGCAAATTTGCCCTCAATCAGGGGAATGTTAATCATGGCATCGGCATCCCAGCCAGTACCACCGCCAGCAATGGTGTGCAAACCACCGCCCACATTGGCTGAAAACGCCGTAGCGTCAGGCTTGGCTACAATGTAGCGCACGGTTCCAGATTGCGAACTGGCACCATACAGCGTGCCTTGCGGGCCCGCCAGACTTTCGATGCGTTCCATATCAATCGGTCGGATATCCGGTGATTGGGCACCGGTGGTTAGTGGCTGCTCATCTAGGTAGACCGCTGCAGATGAATCCGCAATAAAAGGCCGGGCCGAATCAGCCAGGCCGCGGAACACCATTTTGCTCAAACCAGGCGTGCCTACGACCGTCAATGCGGGAACAAACTTGGCCACATCGCCCAGGTTCTTGATGCCTGCCTTGGTAATATCCTGTTGACTGAAAGCCTGTATGGACTGTGGAATGTCCTGTACGTTCTCGTCGCGTTTACGGGCAGAAACAATGACTTCCTCCAGTCGGATGTTGCCGTCTTCGACTTCCGCTTGCGCCTGCGCATCAACTGCCGTCAGCGTTCCAGCCAATGCCGCTGTAACGGCAGTGTAGAGTGGACGGTGTTTACCAAAATGGCCTTGAACTAGCTTGCTTCTGTGGTGCATAAAACTCTCCGGTGATCCACAAACAATCTTGTTAGTCAGTCAAATTTATACTGTCGAGTATAAACCCTCAAGCCTGAGCCTGTCTAGGGTTTATTGCTGAAAATGGCTTCGGTTCGTGATGGCTATGCGAATACTGAGCAGGGTTTGCCGGGTCATCTTTGAAAATGTGCCACAGTTCACGCACGTAAACCGGAGGCCTTGATGGCTTCGACAATCGATTCAGGGTCACCCATCGTCATCAGGTTAATACCTGATACCCCGGGAATTTCCGAGATCTCCTGCATTAATTCCGCACATATCATTATTCCTTCCCGGCCCGGATCAGCGGCAGATTCGAGCCGTCTGGCCAGGTTAATGGGTATCTGGGTGTCGGGCAGATTTTTCAGAAGCCATGTGACGGTCTCAACCGAAGGCAAAACGGCCAGTGAGATTATGACCGAGTACTTCCATGTGAGTTTTTCTCTTATCAGGGCTTCGAGGTAGCGGCGAATGATGTTGGTATTAAAACACAGCTGGGTTTGCAGAAACCGGGCCCCGGCTCTTGCCCGGATTTTCAGCGCATTGGATTTCCATTTCTCCCCGGGGCGAAACGCACGCGCGGTGGTACCAATAAAAAACGTTTCACCCTGATTAATTGAGCGGTCTTCGTTTAACTCATTCGTCATTTTCAGAAGCTCCAGGCCCGTGGTATCGAACACGTTCGATGCCTGCAGCGGGTGATTTTTCGGAATGTGTTGGCCGCGTTTGAGCAATACGCTGGTGACACCCATTGCGCGTAAGCCAACCAGCTCGCTTTGCAGGGCGATTCGGTTCCGGTCGCGGCAAGTCAGGGTGGTTATCGGGTCAACACCACTGCGCAGCAAGAGGCTGGCTGCTGAAACTGCCGACATGTGTGTCCATGACCACGGATTGTCCACAACCTGAATTCCGTCAACCATTTCGCCCAGCGCCTCTGCCTGGCGGTTGATGTCCCCGACGGTGGACTCCTTTTTCAAGGTAAGTTCGGTAGAAATTGAAAACTTACCACTTTGAACAACGTCCCTAAATAGCTTCAATTACCTTCCGTCCCCTGAATTGTCCTGTTGTAACGTAAATGAGTCTTGCCCGGCCAATCATTGTCCAGCATTTCATTGTCCACCCGTTCTTTGTCCATCCGTTAAAAACCCGTCATATCCCCCTTTCGGGCACGCAAAAGCTTGAACCGGTCAAAGCCCAGTGACTGCAGGTAGTCAAGGTCGAAATCCTGCATACCGAGTTGGTCTCGCTCTTTCAGCTTCTGTGAGCACCGGAACAGGTCAGGATCGCCAACCTTGTTGGCTTTTGAAATGCTCGAGTAGCATATTTTCCAGTTACAGGTCAGTGCGCAACCGGCATTAGCGAACAGCGTGATGACGCTCTTGTCCTCTATCGAGTTCAGGAATTTTTCGTCATTATTACAATTCATTGGCAGGATGACCGTGTTATAGATCGCCATCGCCTTGTCGATCTTTTTCAGGCTCTTGATGTTCTTGATCACGCTGGCTTCGAGCCTGAAATTCGGGAAGTCCTCCCTGATCCAGGCGGACGTTAATCCCCAACTTGTACATCGAGCGGACATCGTACTCGCTGAGTTCCGTATAATGCCAGATACGGCCGCCATACAGCGGCGAGGGCGTCGTGAACCCGAAGAAACTGTCGATCTGTTCGATCGGGATGTTATCGAAATTCGCTTTTATAAACTGCTGGATCGGTTGAGCCGCAAGTTTGCCTCTGGCTGATATAGTGAATTGCATAGGATCTCAATGTTTTTGGTTTCAGGATGATAGGTCCGTTCGGCCCGGGTTTCAACTTCTGACCTTTTTAGTACGCACTCTCCCGCGAGGAAATCAGCTTCCCGTCCTCGGCGCCCAGGGTGTAGCTTATTCCACCCTCGCCCTGCCATTTCCCGATATCAAAAGTGCCGCCGGGACCGATGCGGTATACCTCGATATTCCTATAGGTTAACGGTTTGTCAGCGACGCACAGTTCCGGCTTGCCTGTTGTACGCATGAAATAAGCATACGGCGTTTCATGCTCGGCAGTGGCGAACACAGTAGCCATACCGGTCGCCGGGTCGAGGTGTACGGCGGTTTCCCTGTCGGCGGCAATTGCGCGACCCTGATCGGTCCAGCCGTCTTCAACCAGGCGGGCCAGGAAGGTGATGGTCCGGCCGATGCGCTTACGCTCCTGCAAGTGTTGATCTGTGATGATGTTCTGCATCCACGGCAGGACCAGGAAGTCCCGGGCCAGGGTCAGGTCGGCGTTGAAGGGGTCGCCGAGACCCGACTCGGTGGTCACGCTTTGTGTCATGGCCGAATAAACGAACTCGCCCAGTACTGCCATACCGGCGCTGGTCCCGCCGATCGGGGCCGGCTTGGCAACCACCTGATTGATGGCTTCCTGTACCGGTGTATTTTGCCAGAACTTTATATAATTTGACTGGTCGCCACCAGCGATGAAAATGGCCTCGGCGTTGCGAATGGTTTTGATCACAAACGGGTCGGAGGCAGCCTCACGGCCCTCGAAAACGAGAGTTTCCACGGAATCGCAATGACATAATTCAAAAATATAGTCGTTGTATTCATCGCCCCCGGAAGCCCTGAGGACGACAAAATCACCGCCGCCGCTGCCGGCACCCATCCTTATGTAATTCTCATCCACGTCAGTGCCGCCGCCCTGCATGACAATTAGTCCATGGGTCTGGGTTTCGACATTTTCCGGGTTGCCGGTCAGGTAATATTGGTAACCGTCGGCGGCATTGGCACTGGTAGCGGTTAATAGCAGTGCGGCCAGGACGCCTGCACAAACCGAAGTGATGAGTTTGGGGCATGTGTTTGGCTGCATCTTGAGGTTTCCTGTTGGGTTTGCGCTCTTGTTTTTATCCGGCCATTTACTCCGCTAGCCGGTGACCATATTATACCATAATCATGTTCGATCTGAGTGGCTCGACGTATCTCCGGCGCCCACTTGCGGGAATCAGTACTTCGATATGCTTTTAATGTCCAAGGGCATTACAATGTCTGTCCACGATTGTGTTTTAGGCCTGTTATGGAAGCACCAATACAAGATCAACAAGAAAGTCTGGTCTCCGCCATTAAATTGATGCGAGAGAACCGCGTGCTGGAGGCGGAACGGCTCTGCCGGGGATGGTTGGAGGCCAATCCGGGTTGCGTGGGGCACATGCGCATACTGGGGCACTCCCTGATGACGCAAAAACGCCTCGAGGAGGCCGAGGAAACCCTGCGTTTTGCGCTGTTGCTCGAGCCGGATACACCCCAGCTTGAAGAGGACCTGGGCAGCGTGCTGGCCTTGCAGAAACAGTACGACGAGGCCATTGTCCACCTGGAGCGATCCATACAGCACGAGCCATCCAGGCCCTTACCTTACAAAAAGTTGGGCCAGGCCCTGTTGGCGGTGGGGCGCGGTAAGGAAGCGGACAAGATGTTCCAGAGTTTCATGGAGCGGGATCCCGGTAAAAGCACCGTTGCCGAGGCGATCATGCACATACAGGAGGGACGTAGCGAGGAGGGTAAAAAATTACTCCGCGAGGCACTCAAGGCCGATCCAAATAATGTCGATGCCATGCGCTACCTGGCCTCGACGATGTTGTCCGACAAAAAGAACCTGGGGGATGCTGAGGCCCTGCTGCGCCGCGCCACCCAACTGGCGCCGGACTATGCCGAGGTCTGGATGCTATTGGGTTCTGTGCTTATGGAGCGCAATAAATTCCCGGACGCCATACCCGCCTTTATCCGTAGCACACAGCTGGCACCGGAAAGCCCAGAAACCTGGGGGCGCCTGGCGCAGGCCTATGCGCGGGCCAGCCGTTCGGAAGAGTCCGCCGAAGCTTATGCACATTCGGTTAAACTTGATCCCGGCGCACCCATGATACAGATGGGCTATGCCCATATACTGAAGACCCTGGGTGACCAGGAGGGCGCATTGAAAGCCTACCGCGCGGCAATCAAGGCCAGGCCGGATTTTGGCGAAGTGTACTGGAGCATGGCCAACCTGAAAATTTTCAAATTTGAAGAACACGAAGTACAGGCCATGGAGGACCAGCTTGAGAAAGATGGTTTGACGGATAGCGCTCAGATTCATTTCCGCTTCGCCCTCGGCAAAGCCTGGGAGGACGAGAGCGACTATGACAGGGCGTGGCACTATTACAACAGCGGTAACGAGCAACAGCGGGCGCTGATTCAACATGACCCGGTGGAAATGGAAGTCAGACAGGACAGTATTATCGAGGTTTTTGACCGCGAATTTCTGCTGGAGCATGAGGGCAATGGCTGCCCGGATCCCTCTCCGATCCTCATCGTAGGTTTACCGCGTAGCGGCTCTACCCTGGTGGAGCAAATTCTGGCCAGCCACAGCCAGGTGGAGGGAACGTCAGAATTGCCGATCCTGGCCAAGATGGCCACCACCATTGGCCGCTATCGCGCCGACAAAATGCAATACCCGGAAGCAGTAAAGGACCTGCGCAAACAGGACTGGAAAGCCTACGGACAGCAATACCTGGAGCAAAGCTGGCCTTTCCGCTTTACGGATGCGCCATTTTTCACCGACAAGCTGCCCAACAATTTTCCCCATATAGGTCTGCTGCATCTTATTCTTCCCAACGCCAAGGTGATTAATGCACGCAGGCACCCCCTGGACAGCTGTCTTGGAGGCTATAAACAACTGTTCGCCATGGGTCAGAATTTCACCTATGACGTGTTCGAATTGGGGAACTATTACAGTCAATATTCCAAGATGATGAAACACTGGCACGCGGTTCTGCCAAGCAAGGTTCTGGATGTGCATTACGAGGAAACCGTAACCGATCTGGAAGGACAGGTCCGGCGCATTCTGAATCACTGCGGCCTGCCGTTTGAAGAGCAGTGTCTGCGCTTTCATGAAACCGAGAGGGCAGTGAAAACGGCCAGTTCAGAACAGGTGCGACAGCCTATTTATCGTGATGCACTGGGCAAGTGGCGCCGCTATGAGAAACACCTGGGTGATTGGATAGACGAACTCGCAAACATTGTAGATGAACTGCCGGAATCAGTACGCAACGCCGGTCTCTAGTGTGATGCAGTACACAAGGGCTCTATCAATCGAATGGCCACAACTCCAGGCCGTGAATGGCGTTGCGCACATCCATGCTCAGGGCAACTGAAAGAAGTTTTGTATTCGCGGCCAGGTCGTAAACCGAAATTGTTGAGGGGGATGAACCGCCCGCGACAACGGAATCGGACAGCATGCACAGGCCGCGCGCAAATCCCTGTCGGGCAACGCCGCTCGTATCAACCTCCGAGTGCAGCAATTGCTCCTCAACGTATTTGGGTACGGGCATGGCCCGGTCCTCATTGCCTTCGCCACGACCGGTGTAACGCAGTGCATCCGCCTTACTGTCATTAAACAGTACGCCATCCCTGAACGGGCGGGCATTGTGCGATCCGGCTGGCAATTCGACCGCCATGTGGATGTGCTTGCCATTAAAATGCAGCATGCCGCCGCTGTGCAGACCTGAAATATACATACCGTTGGCATCGCAAAACACATTATTGATATGCAGCTTATTCAGCATGATGGGACCGTCCTCCTGCAACGGGTCATAGGTCAGGGCCTTGAACTGGAATTCGTGTTGTTTGATATGCATGGCCCAGCTGAATTTTTTCAGGTTCAGATCAAAAGCGAGGATACTGTCAAAACCCGTTGAACTGAGGAAGAGGCTGCCCTCATAAACACAGATCTCATGGCAGTGGCGCAGGTATGGATTACGCCAGGAGTCTATCAGCTCAAATTCCGGGGTGTAAGCGAACAATTCATCGCTGGCGGCGATATAAACCGTATCACCATCGAAAGCGATACCGCGCAAGCCACGGTCCAAGCCCCGCCCTTGCCAGTCGATGTCGGCCTTGTCCCAGTCTATCGGCTGAAGCACGGATTGCTTATCCAGATCGACCAGGTACACACCACCATGGCTTTCACCCTGGTGACTGCCCCGGATTACGGAGGTGGTAATAAGCTTTGTCATGCGCAGTTCCGTGTTTTAAGTCATTTCCAGGCGGGGTCGCCCGTCATAGTAGGTTTTCATGACCGGGTTTGGCAATACGCTACCGGCGGGTACTAAACACGGGTAAAAATAAACAGGGGCCTGGTGTGTTACCAGGCCCCATGGTTTTACCGTCTAACGTGTCCACCATCTACTGGCCAACGCCAGCAGTCAGTCCGTGCTTAGAAGCGTTTTGTAACGCTCAGCGTTGCGGTCCGTGGCTTCTGTAAGGTCCGGAGTTGATCCTGTCCGGTTTTGCCAAACCAGTCGGTCAGGTAGGAAGTAGACTGAAGGGAATTTATACCCTTTTTGTCCCAGACATTCCTAACAAAAAGAGTGACGGTCCAGTCATGCTCCAATCCGACCCCGACCTGGAAATTGGCACTCGTCCAGGAGGGTATGAATCCAATGGGATCCTTGGTTGCTGCCGAATCAAGATCGTCGTATGTCGATGACTGGTAACTGGTGTCATACCTGAACCACATATTTCCGGGTATCCCGAAAGCGTGGGGTATTGTGTACTCCGCGGCCAGCCAGAACTTCCTGTCGGGTGACCCTGGCATTTTCTGTCCGTCTTCGATCCACAAGGTGGGTTCGCAATCTTCGGCGTCAAGACAGGGCCGGAAGGTATCCGCGGTATATTTCGCATCGGCGAAGTAGGCACTGCCCTCCAGGACGAAATTCTCGGTGAGGTACCAGGAACCGTTGATCTCTAAGCCTTTAACTTCGCCAGTATCACCATTCCAGGTCCCCCTTTGCCACCATTTCTCACCCAGTCTGGAGTTGATCTGGATATCCGTCCATTCCATCATGAAAAGCGACGCATTCAGGGTCACCCTATTATCCAACCACTGGCTTTTGAGGCCTATCTCGTAGTTGGTCAACTTATCAGGGGCGTATGTAGCGGATATGTTCGGGTTACTGCCGACTACCCTTGGGCTGTTACGGCCTCCAAGCCGGAAGCCCTCACTAATGGTGAAATACGCCATTCGGTCGTCGTCAAATGAATACTGGAGGTTGAATTTGCCGATGGTGTCGCTTTGTTTACCCTTGGAATCAGTCTGGCCTTCTCCAAAGCCATACGATCCGGGTGGCGGTACAAGATTGGGAGCGTAATACTGCTGGAATTCAGTCTTATCAAACTGGAACCAGCGACCGCCAACGGTCGCTGTCAGCTTGTCGGTAATGTCATAGCTGACTTCGCCAAACACCGCCGTCTGCTTCAGGGTTCGTTTATAGTTGTTCCAATAGGTAATATCGGTTGCCGGAATTGGGCAAGGTGCAGCGTCATAGTAGTTCGCATAAAAACAGGCATACTCGTTGATGGCAGCCCAGCCCGTTGTTTTGGTCAGGTTGGGCATTTTTGCGCCGTATTCCCACTCGTCGTAGACATCGTCGTAAAATGCACCGGCCATCCATTGAAGTTTGCTCTCGCTTTGCGAAACCAGGCGGAATTCCTGCGCAAACCGGGTCTGGATCTGGTCATTGAAAACAGTGCCGTATTCGTAATCAAAATCGTACGGCACCCAGTACGGGCCGTAGTAACTGGTCTGCCACTGGTTGTATGCCATGTTGTCCCATGCGTAAGCGGAATCCCGCTCGAAATAGGACGTCGTGGAGGTAAAATCAGCAAAACCCAGGTCGCCATTGAAGGTGGCCGAAGCCTGCCACCAATTGTCATCGCGCCATTCCTCGAAAAACCGTGTGATTTTGTAACCGTCAAGGAAGGGATCGGTTTCCCAGGTGCCCCGTGCCTTGCTGTTTTGGGAGATCAGGCTGAAGTCGCTTTGCCAGTCCTCGGAAATTTGCCATCTGGCGGCGAGTCGGCCACCGTAAATTTCATAGGTGTTCTGGTTGTCTTTGATGATCGCCGAGTTGTCACCCGCACCGCCGTGCTCGGGAGGTGCGAAGGTCTCGCCAAAAACGTTGTCCACATAACCACCGTCCTTGGCGGCAAATCCCACTACACGGATGGCAAATGAGTCGCTTAATGGAATGTTCAGGTGGCCATTGAGATCCCAACTGGGATCGCCGCCTTTGGTGGTGCCAAGGCTACCATCGACCTGTCCGGAGAACCCATCCATATTGGGCTTGTTGGTAATTATGCGCAGGGTACCTGACTGGGAGCTGGAGCCAAACAAGGTGCCCTGTGGGCCGGGCAGTGCCTCAATGCGCTCGATATCAACCATACGCACTTCGGGTTGCTGTGAAATCGAGGTGATGGGCTGTTCGTCCAGATAAACGGCGACCTGGCTTTCGGTCCGGTACTCAGAGTTACCTGTAGAAACACCTCGCATTACCAGGGAGTTACGACCAGGCATGGAACTGGTCAGCGAGGCACTGGGCAGGGCTTTGAGGTAATCGTCCATGCCCTTGAATGACATCTTCTCGATATCAGCTGTGCTAAACGCCATGATGCTCTGAGGAACATCCTGCAGGTTTAAAGTACGCTTGGTCGCTGTAACAAGGACTTCCTCGATCGTAAAACCGTCATCATCGGCGTCCTGGGCCAGGGCCGCAGGTCCTGGATACAAGACAGAAGCGATAGATGCTGCAAGCGTGGTAAGGGTGTATTTTGAATTAATGATCGAAGCGGGTTTTTGAATTGAAGATTGTATCTCTGAGATAGTTTTTGATGCTTTTTTCATAATATGGCCCAAATGGTCTTTCGTGTGATGAAATTTTCTTTTATGTGATGCGCAAAGCTAGGTAATCACATGTTCCGCAAAAAATTTCGAGTTCCGCGAACGAAACATTCTTAACGATCATATAACAAAGTTGTCACTGTTGTCATTACCGATTTTGACCGTGATCTAGAAAGTCATTCATTTAGTCATAGCTTCAATAAATATATATATAACAATGATCTATGAATGACGGCTATGAACAACTGGCCGAAAGCTCCTGATTTGTAGTGAAGTGAAAGTATGTACGGGACAAGCGGGCGCCCGCCTGTTTACAATTGATATCCACCACACACGCTTAGAGGATTGCAAACAATGAACCTGAAACAAATCCAACTGGTCACGGCACTGACCCTGATGGCAGGTCCGGTATCCTCCAGCACACCTGACCGCTCTGCGGTTGACACGATATTAGCGGGTTATGACAGCACGGCTTCGCCCGGATGCTCCCTGGCGGTTTTCCGTGACGGTGAAATTGACTACCAGCGTGGTTATGGCATGGCCAATCTCGAGTTTGGTATCGCCAATGCGCCGGACACGGTGTTCCGCATCGGCTCGACTTCCAAGCAGTTTACGGCCATGGCGATGGCGCTACTGGCAGAGCAAGGTAAAATTTCGCTGGATGATGACATCCACAAGTTTTTCCCCACGATGCCGGATTACGGTGATCCGGTCACGGTCCGCCAGCTGATACATCACACCAGCGGGGTCCGCGATTACCTGACCCTGACCGAACTGGCCGACTGGGGTGAGAACTTCACGGCCGACGAGGCTCTGCGGATCATCACCCGCCAGCAGGAACTCAATTTCCCGCCGGGCACCGACTACCTTTATTCCAACTCGGGCTATTTTATGATGTCCCGGATCGTAGCAATCGTTACCGGCCAATCGCTGCGCGAATGGGCCGGGGAAAATATGTTCAAACCACTGGGGATGACGAGAACGCACTTCCATGATAACCACAACCATATCGTCCGGAATCGGGCCGATGGATACGACGATGCAGATGAAGGCGGATTCGAAATCAGCATGACGGTACTGGACATGGTCGGGGACGGCGGCATTTTTACAACCGTCGAGGACATGCTGAAGTGGGACCGCAACTTCTACGACAACAAGCTGGGCAAGGGCGGACCGGCCCTGATCAAGCTGGTGGAGACACCAGGTCGCCTGAAAGACGGCAAGACCCTGGACTACGCCTTTGGCCTGGGAGTCGGTGAGTTCGCTGGAAGCCGTGAAATCGCCCACGGTGGCGCCTTCGTGGGTTACCGGGCGGGCTTTAACCGTTACCCGGAACAGCATCTTTCCGTGGTGGTTTTCTGCAACTATGCCCAAACGGATCCGACCGGATTGGCACGGCAGGTCGCCGGCCTGTACCTGAATAAAGCGCAGCCTGGCTCAACAGAAAAAGCCACGGCTGGCGGCGTTGAAGCGGCTCCCGTCATTGCGGCTTCAACCGAGGTGCTGGAACGGATGACACCTGCTGCTGAGATGGAAGTTTACCCAGGCTCGTATTACAGCCAGGAACTGGATTATGTCCAGTTAGTGAAGATAAAAGATGATGCCATTGTACTCGAGCGCCGTGCAGGCTCTGAAACACTGAAACCGCTCGGGCAGGATATCTTTGTCTCCGAAGACGGCGTGGAATTGCTGTTCAAACGTAACGGGGAGGGCGCTGTTACTGGCTTTGAGATGCAAGCCGGGCGTGTCCGGAATATCGGATTCGTTCGTCAACAATAGCAACGGCCGAATAAACTACTTCGGCAAACGGGGTGCTTATGTCGCGCCACACAGTGCTGCATGGCGCGAGACTGTTCAGCGTAGTTTAAGTACCCTGACGCCGAATCACCTGGCCCGGGAATTTGCCGCTGGTCGCGCCGTTGTCAAACACCATTTCGCCGTTGACCCATACCCGGGTGATACCGGTATTGGCTGCTTTTGGATCGGTCGGAGTTGCATTGTCGATCACCGTATCGGGATCGAAAAGAACCAGGTCGGCTGCCATACCGGGCTGGATCAGGCCGCGATCGCTGAACCCCATGTGCATGGCGGGTAGCCCCGTCATTTTATGGATTGCCGCTTCAAGGCTCATCAATCCCTGCTCGCGCACATAGCGCCCGAGCACACGTGGATAGGAACCCCTGCCTCGCGGGTGGAGGCCATCCAATGAACCGTCTGTGCATACATTGGTATGCGGCCAGGCCAACAGGGCCTTGATGTCATCCTCCAGCATGCTGGTTCCAATCATCGCGTCGCCACTGCCGTCGTTGCTGGTTTTGAAAGCCTCCGACTCAGCGGTCAATTGCATCATGGCGGTTACTGGATCGGTGTTTCTCAGCTTGGCAATTTCAGTCAGTTTTTTACCCACGTATTCAGGTTGGGGGTCGAAACGGGTTAACCAGAAACCATCCGGCGGGGCAATTTCGCTCAAGGCGAATTCGTATTCTTCGCGGGCAGCCAGATTCCGGGAGGGAATCAACACCATCATGTTCGCCTGCCAGTATTCGTAAGGGTAGATATCGGCCGTGATATCGATGCCTTCCTCGCGAGCCGCGTCGAGTATGTCAATCAGCTCGGCAGTCCGGCCCCAATTGCTTTTCATGGCCAGTTTCACATGTGAAATCTGTACCGGCATCCCGGTCAACCGGCCAATCTCTATGATTTCATCGATCGCTTCCCAGAACCACCGGTCTTCGCTGCGGACATGGCTGATGTAACGGCCACCGGCACTGGCGGTAATCTTTGCGAGGTCGATAACCTCCTCATGTGCAGAATATATACCGGGCTCGTATTCAAGGCCGGTTGAAAGCCCCAGGGCCCCCGCTGCCATTTCTGTCTGCAACAGGCTGGACATGGATTCCATTTCACCCGCTGTTGCCTGCCTGCGAAAGTCATCACCCAGGACATGGTCCCGCAAGGTGTTGTGGCCCGCATAGGACGCAACGTTGATGGCAACCGGTGTTGTCTCCAGCTTTTCAAACCAGTCAGCCAGGGGAAACGGGGACCCGCCGTCCTGCCCGACCACCACCGTGGTAATGCCCTGGCCTACAGCCGCCATTGCGTCGCGCAGCTCCATGATTTCGCTATCGGCATGACTGTGTGTATCAATAAAACCAGGAGAAATGACCTGGCCGCCGCCATCGACCACGCGCTCGCCTTCGAGGGGTTGCAAGTCACCTATGGCGAGAATTTTAGACCCCTCTACACGAACCGCTCCGCGCACGCCGGGTGTGCCGTGCCCATCAATCACCAGCACATTTGAAATTAACCAGGAAGTCGGTGCCACTACACTGGTTATGGCGGGCTCTTCGCTCGATTGCGAGTTGCATGCTGAGAGCAGGACAAGCTGGATTAGCAAAAGGGGTTTATAAACAAAGTGGGAGATCGGTGAATGTTTCATGGGTATTTTCTTTCCGTTTGTATGTTGAGTGTGTGAATACCTGATACTACGAGTAAAACAGTTGTGACGGAGTTTGAACCTGTCTTCAAATTTTCACCAAGGGTAACATCACCAGCACCACATTTGCTTGTCAGGGGCTGGATGAGTGATGCTTAAAACCAAACTAACCCAACCATTCGGTCTTCAGCATTGAGAGAGAAAATAATATGGATCATCGTATCCGGAATTTCTGGCGTCATTTATTTTGTTTGGTAGTGTATCAAACGTTATGGCAGATCAGGCAGATCAGGCGACGTTGGGGAAACGACTGCTTACAGTTGAAGATTTTGACAGGACGGTTGATGTCGGAAAACCCAGTCTGTCAGCGGATGGAAGACAGGTTGCTTATTCATCCGGTGGACAGGTTTACGTGGTGCCTGTAGATGGTGGGCCACCTCGCGCGGTTACCTCGGCTGCTTCCGGTGCAGGCCACAGTCTTATCATTGCGAACTATGGTCACGATATTTACCAGAAGTGGTACAACTGGGAACTAGGCGAGCCGTGGGAAAATATGGCGAAATACAACCGGCTTTCCCCGCTTCTGAGGGTAGGGCAGGTTGAAACGCCAACCATATTCCTGGGTGGCAGGGACGACTGGAACGTACCGGTGTTGAATGCGGAGCTTTTCTACCAGTCACTGAAACAAAAGGGTGTTCCGACGCGACTGGTTGTCTACCCGAACAGCCACCACGGCGGCTGGGACCCAAAATTCAACAAGGATTTTTTGACGAGAATTGTCAACTGGTTTGACCAATATTCAAAATAGCAGATTGCGACGCACCAGCCATAATCGCCGCTTTAAAAAACCACGGTACGCAGCCCATTCAGGAATACACGGTGCTTCACGTGGTATTTAACCGCTCGGGCCAGGGTTTGGGCTTCAATATCACGTCCCATCCGGGTCAGATGCTGTGAATCGTGTGAGTGGGTAATCCGCTCGACCAACTGCTCAATAATCGGCCCCTCATCAAGGTCGGGTGTCACGTAATGCGCTGTGGCGCCGATCAGTTTAACGCCTCTTTCGTAAGCCTGATGATAAGGCTTGGCACCTTTGAAACCAGGCAGGAAGGAATGATGAATATTGATACAGCGACCTGCCAGTTGCACACAGAGCTCATTGGATAATATTTGCATGTAACGCGCCAACACCACCAATTCAGTTTCAGTCTCTGCAACGAGCTCAAGTAGCCGCGCTTCCTGTTCAGGTTTGTTTTCTTTGGTCACCGGTAAATAGATATAAGGAATGTTGTCCCGGTCGGCCAGTATTTTCAGGTCTTCATGATTGGAAACGATGGCCGTAATATCAATATTCAACTCACCGGTTGAACGGCGATACAGAAGATCCCTCAGACAATGGTCATATTTCGACACCATGATCAGTACTTTTGTCGGTTGCCTGGCATCATGAATAGCCCATTCCATATCGAACCCCAAGGCCGTCATCTCGAAGGCTGCACGCAACTGCTCAATACCGGGTTTCTGGGCGCCTTCAATGAAAAATTCAATCGTGCAAAAAAACCTGCCAAGTGCCAGGTCATCGTATTGATGCAGTTCTTTGATAAAGCAGGCGCGATCCGCCAGAAAGTTACCAATCGCAGCAACGATGCCGGTTATGCCCGGACAGGATACTGTCAGGATGAATGAGGGTTTATTTTTCATTATGTGAACCTGTTAAAGATGATGATTGCGGTTAATTGCTTTGCTTGCCATTAGTGCTAATTTGAGGCGTACTATATCATCATACGATTTGGTGAAGGGTCATAAAAAAGTCCTTGATTTCTGGGGGAATGGCCTTTATTCGCCTTATAGTCCTCCCGTCCAAGCTTGTGATCCTTCAGTCCAGAGGCTAGTCTGGGGACTCCCGCCGCGCTGGCAGCGTGGGTAGGGATGCTTCGATACAAGAGTAACTTACTCTCGGATGACTTAAGACCTCTCAAAATAATAAGGCGATAAAACATGGTTGTCCGGATAGCAATTTATTTACTAACAGCGCTGTTACCAGCATTGGTATTCGCTCAGCCATCGTTAATCCATTCACATGTTGTCTATGGGGGCACCGGTCAAAACAAGACAGCCTGCCCACGCTGCGAAGTCGGTGACCATATCATCTCTAACGGTATACTCGATTTGTATATAGGTGGCACTCACCGCCGTGACCAATCATTCTATAAATTTCCTACAGCCGATACTTTCGGCAGCATTATCAGCATGACCCCCAGCGGAGCGAAAATGAATGGTGACATCATGTTGGGGACAGTTTATATCCGGCAACTCAATACGACTAAGCATCTGAGCTTTGAAAAACTGCAAGTTACAGCAACGGATATGGGCGTAACTTTTATCGCCAGTGGGAATGTTATTACTGAAAAAGGTGAGTCGCTTCACTTCGAAGCCAATACGGTATTGGCGCAAGAAACTGATAAGCTTGCAGTCTCGCTGACGCTTACGAACAGCGGTAGTGAGACGATCAATGATCTTGTCTATTCGCTGTATTTTGACCCCCACCAGATGTACGACTTTAGCCCTGCTGATGGCGGCCTTCATCCCGAGTTGATGTTTCGAGGCTATCCACGCGAGAATCATCTTATTGTCTGGGGCGATAAAACAACACGCCAAACTTATGGCAACGATTTTCTGTTTGGCTGGGATGGTGGCATGATATTGCCCGACCCTTTAGCGGTGGATCTTGCTCCGGGAGAAAGTGACAGCAGACACTACTCATTGATAATGTCCAGCACGCCAGCCGCCACGCTTAAGCAAGCCTATGAAGAAAATGGTTTAAAAACGTATGCTGCGCATTTAGATATTGGAAGCCACTCTGGCGGTTATTACGAAATTGTCGTACGCAATGCAGAAACTTCAGCGATATTTTTCCGAAGTTTCTTTGATAATCCGGCGCCCTTGGAAATCGAACTACCCGAGGGAAATTATATCGCCGAGGCAAATTTCTTTCCGGGCAACACGCAATGCCAGCTTTCAATAAGCCCTTCCGGGGCAAGTGATTGTTCCTTGCAGGCGCCCGGAACAGGCAACTTAACGCTAAGCCTGGTCGATGCATCAGGTGAGCCTGTGCCAGGTAAAATTACCATTACCGGTTTGGCAAATACAATCACCCCTCGCCTGAGGCCAGTAAACCCTACCCGGGATGATGGCTATTGGGAGTCCAACAAAAATTCTGTATTCCCTGTGCTGGCAAAAACAACCGTTGGCTTACCGGAAGGCACTTATCTGCTTAGCGCCACCCGTGGGCCTGAATACTCTTTAGATCAGCGCCCGGTGACTATCAGCCAGCAACAAGCCAGCTCGGCTGAACTGCAGATAAACCGCATTATAGACAGGCCCGATTTAACCTCAGTCGATAGCCATTTACACACCCTGGAATCTGACGGCGCGGTGAGTGTGGCCGAAAAAATTATCGCGCTGGTGGCTTCAGGTATTAACGTGGCCATTGCCACCGACCATAATCTCCCCGTTGATTATCAGCCCGCCTTAAAAGACCTGGAGTTGCAGGATTATTTAACGGTAGTTGCCGGAGCAGAGGTAACAGTGCCTGAGCGCCTGGATTACAACAGCTACCCGATGAGCGTAGACGCAGGGGCTCACAACAATGGTGCCATCGATGCGCTATCTGCTGACGTTAGCAGCCGTTTTGAATTGAGCCGCAAAAGAGATCCCAATGTGATTTTACAAGTTAATCACCCGCGTTTTTGGCAATTCGACTTTTTCAACTGGTTCGGTCTGGATCCGGAAAGTGCCGCCTTTGCCTATCAAGGCTTCGATCTTAACTTCGATGTGTTAGAAGTGGTTAACGGTGCGATTTACAACAGCCCTGAAAATATAGCCGCACGCAAAGACTGGTTTAATTTATTACGCAGAGGTTATTTTTTTCCACTGGTTGGTAGCTCCGATTCACATGAAATCGACCAGGATGAGCCCGGCTTTTCCCGTACCTATGTTTATAACGACAATGATATCAAAGCAATGTCTATTGAAAGCCTGATGCAGCGTATCCGTGAGGGGCGATCTTTTGCCAGCAATGGCCCCTTACTGGAGTTGTCGCTGGGCGGCAATAGCAAACCGGGTGACACGGTTACCGTAGACGATGGCAGCGTCAATATTTACATTGATGTATGGTCAGTCGATTGGATAAAACTTGACGTGCTTACTCTTTATGTTAACGGTAAGCCACAAACACTTGGCGCTGATAAGCTGGTTCACTCTACGACAAAATCCGGCGTTCACCATATAAAGGCACACGCCCAAATCAACTTGACCCAGGATGCATTTATCGTTGCTGAAGTAACCGGTAGCAGCGATCTTTTTCCCATGATACAAGCCAGAGGGAGTGCAACAGCAGAGCAAATTCATGCGCTGCCTTTTGCGCTCACCAACCCGATATTTGTCGATGTGGATGGCAATGGAATTTACAACTCTCCGCTACCACATAGCATCACGCTATTGCCCAACCCAAGAACTGCCACCAAGCACTGAGAATGATATGAAACCACAATACGATGCCGTTATAGTTGGCGCAGGGCATAACGGCCTGGTGACCGCCTGTTATCTACAACGCGCCGGCCTGAAGGTGTTGGTGTTAGAAAAAAACCCACATATAGGTGGTGCCACCACCAGTATTTCCCGCTATGAAAACTTTACCTACTCCAACTGTTCATATGTTTACAGTTTATTCAGACAGGAAATCGCCCGCGAGCTACAGCTGCACAAGTTTGGACTACAGGTTATTCCTTATGAAGGCGGCTCACAGATTGTCAAAAATGCCGATGGCAGCTATGACAGTATGGGCACCTATTGGCACGGCGACGCCAACCGGCGTGAGATAAACCGTTTCAGCAAGCGTGATGCCAATGCAATGGATCGTCTTGAGCGGGATATAGTCAGGCAGTGTAAATTTATCAAGCCGCTGTTAATGCGTACGCCGCCCGACCCAACTTCGTTTAAACCCCGGGATTTGATGGAGCTTTTGTACCTGGGCCAGCGTTTTTATGGCATAGGCAAACAACGGATGCACGAAACCCTGCGTTTTTACACGATGAGCGTGGCGGATTATCTCAATGAATATTTAGAAAATGACGCTCTTAAATCTTATATGGCCGGTGGTGCAACCGTCGGTACGGCGTTAGGCGTTTACTCACCTGGAACCGCCTATGTGTTATTGCATCATGCGATGGGTGATATAGATGGAACCGTTGGGGCCTGGGGCTTTCCACGCGGGGGCATGGGCGCTGTATCAAAAGCATTGAATGATTCCTTCATAGCCTCTGGCGGTAGCGTGCGCGTAGATGCTGGCGTCAGTGATTTCCTCGTCCAGAAAGGCAAAGTCAAAGGCGTAAAGCTCGAGAATGGTGAGACGCTGAATGCCAATCTGGTGGTGTCGGGTATGGATGTGCGCCGCACTTTTAATGCCATAGACCCCAACGAACTGCCGCAATGGGTTGTCGAGCGCGCCAAACATTTTCGCTTTCGCGGCTCTTCTGGCAAGGTCAATATTGCTCTGGATAGCCTGCCCGTTTTTAAAGGTATCCCCGCCGATTCACCCTGTATGAGCGGCGACCTGCATATTTCTCAAAGCATGGATGAATTAGAGCTGGCCTATGATGATTGGAAGGCGGGGAAGTGGTCGCAAAAGCCGTATCTGGACATGCTTATTCCATCTTTAATTGATCCCACCATGGTGCCTGAAGGCAAGCACTGGATGTCAGTATTTGTCCAATACTGCCCATATAAACTCGCCGAAGGCGAGTGGAATGAAGCACGCAAACAGGCCTTTGGCCAGCATATCGTTGATCGAATAGCCCGCTACAGCCCAGGCTTTAAAGATAAGATTTTACATATGGAAA